>Ga0187854_10001383_pt1 | contig 24063 bp, 21 predicted proteins | sample June2016WEW_6_15_FD_132445 | JGI IMG/M metagenome (GOLD analysis project Ga0187854, IMG submission 132445) | Peatland microbial communities from SPRUCE experiment site at the Marcell Experimental Forest, Minnesota, USA - June2016WEW_6_150 | ecosystem: Environmental > Terrestrial > Soil >...
ACCTTCCGCGGCTCCGACAAGCGCGGCGGTGCGAACGGAGCGCGCATTTGTCTTGCACCGCAAAAAGATTGGGAAGTCAACCAACCTGAACAACTGGCGAAGGTGCTCAAAACCCTGGAGGGCATCCAGAGCGCGTTCATCAAGGCGCATTCGGATGGCAAGAAGGTTTCGCTGGCCGACGTGATCGTTCTGGCCGGTTGCGCGGGCGTCGAGCAGGCTGCGAAGAATGCCGGTTACGATGTGACGGTTCCCTTCACTCCGGGACGCATGGATGCCTCGCAGGAGCAAACCGATGTTGTTTCATTCGCCGTGCTCGAACCGAAGGCGGACGGCTTCCGCAACTTCAAGAAGACCCGCTATGTTGTATCGGCCGAGGAATTGCTGGTTGACCGGGCGCAATTGCTGACGCTGACCGCTCCTGAGATGACAGTTCTCGTGGGCGGGATGCGCGCTTTGAATGCCAACTTCGAAGGCTCTCAGCATGGAGTCTTCACCAAACGGCTCGGGATGCTCACCAATGACTTCTTCGTGAATCTGCTCGATATGGGCACGGTGTGGAAGGCTGTATCGGAGGACGATGACGTGTTCGAAGGTCGTGATCGCGCAACAGGCGAACTCAAGTGGACCGGCACCCGTGTTGACCTAATCTTTGGCTCGAATTCCCAACTGCGGGCTCTGGCGGAAGTCTACGCCTGTCAGGACTCCCAGGAGAAGTTCCTGCACGACTTTGTGGCGGCGTGGAACAAGGTCATGAACCTTGACCGTTTCGATCTCGCCTGAGCGCAGCGAAATCCTGTTCGGTTCCGTAGATTGAATTGCAAAAAGAAGAATAAAACATGAAAGGCAATCCGAAGATCATTGAAACCATGAATGCGCTGCTGGCCGACGAGCTGACCGCTGTCAGCCAGTACATGGTTCACTCTGAGATGTGCGATGATTGGGGCTACGCCCGCCTGCACAAGGCGGTGGAGGGCCGGGCCAAGGATGAAATGCGGCATGCCGAGATGTTGATCGGCCGCATCCTCTTCCTGGAAGGCAAATCAACGGTCAGCAAGATAAACCCCATGCATATCGGCAACACCGTCGAAGACCAGTTGAACTCGGATCACGAATCCGAAGCCGGGGCGGTGGCGAACTACAATGCCGCGATTGCGCAGGCCGGGGAACTCGGCGACCACGGCACGCGTGACATGCTCACTTCCATCCTGAAGGAAGAGGAGGCCCACATCGACTGGCTGGAGGCCCAGAAGGATCAGATCGCCCAGATGGGCATCCAGATATATCTTTCGCTGCAGGTGAAAGAATAGCAATCCGGTAAACTCATGCCGATCGAAGAACCGAGGGCTTAAGGCCTATAAAGCTATTCGTTCAACATTAAATAAACAACCTCTTCTGCAACAAGCAGAAGAGGTTGTTGGCATTTCCCGGCAATGGATAATTCACTTTATTGTCATATGCATTCCAACCAGCAAGAAAACCACCCGGTCGGCAATTTTGGCAAGTTTTTAATTTACCTTTCCTACATTCAAATAATAAAAATCCATTTGCGGGATAACTTCAGACGGATAGATGCTAGCCCTTTCCATTAATAAGATCCCTTGGTCAGCGGCCATGAAAATATCACCTTTTGATGAAAATACGGCCGTTCTTTTCCTGGAAACCCGGTTAATTGAAGGGAAAGATCCTCCAAACGCTCCAACGAACCGGATGACTTAGTCAACATCTGCTGGCAGGTGCGGCCCTGGCTGGGTGAAAAAAATCGAAAGATGGAATGGCTGGACCCAGCAGAATGGCTCCTACGTCCGAGACAAGTTGCGGTTGCATGCATCACAAAATTAGTGAAATAGCTCGGGATGGATCAGCCTGGCCAATGCCTCCAACCCATCCACAAGGCGCGGGCCGGGGCGGCTGACCAGGTTGTCGTCAAAGGGATAGACCTGGTTATCCTTAATCGCCTGCAGGCTGCCCCAGCCGGTACGCGCGTTCACCTTGTCCGGCGTTTCGCCGTAGGCGGAATCACCCAGAAGGATAATCTGGGGGTTGTCAACCAGCAACTGTTCCAGACTGACCTGCGGCCACTGGTCCTTGAGCTGCGAAAAAACATTGACCCCACCTGCCCGCTGGATCAACTGGTCCACGAACGTCCCGCCACCACTGGTATAGGGTTTGGAGGGGTCGGTTCCGTCAAGTTCATAATACACGGTGGGATGGGAGACTGCTTGGGCGATCTTGGAGTCAACCACTGCGACACGCGCTTGAAGGGAAGTCACGAGTGCAGCAGCCTGCCTGGTTTGACCGGTCAACTGGCCGACCGTTTCGAGATTGGCGTACATCTCATCCAGAGTGACCGGATTCTTGAGGTAATACACCTGCAGGCCAAGTTTTTCAAGAGAAGCAACCAGATCGGGTGAGTCAATCTCACCTGCCAGGACCAGGTCCGGATGCAGGGCAAGGATGACTTCCGTGTCGAAGTTGCCCATCGATCCGCCAATATCCGCCACGGATTTGACCTGGGGGGGGTAATCCGAGAAAGTGTCCCGGCCAACCACCTGTGACCCGGCACCGATGGCGAAGAGAATTTCGGTATTCGAGGGAGCGAGCGAGATGACCCGCTGGGCCGGGCCGGCCAGGGTGACGCTGCGGCCCAAACCGTCGGTCAGCTGGATGGTCGCGGTTGTCGGGGTCGGAGGTATGGGAGTCGGAAATGGGGGAAGGGCAGTAGAAGTTGCGGCAAGGGCGGTCGCGGTCGGAGCAGGTGCAGGCGCTGCTGTTGCAACGGACCCGCAGGCGACCAGCAGAATCAGAGTCAAGAATGCGAACGTTAATTTGCGGGACATGCGAATTCTCCTTGAAGGTAATTTCAAATCAAAATCCCCTGCCGGTTGGGCAGGGGAGGGGGAGAGGCAATCCAATGGAGCCGTTCCCACCTCCTTATCACGAGAGCGTGGAGAACTGACCAGGGCGGGCGGCCTGACTTGCTCCGAAGAGCTTACAGTTGCGGGACAGCGCCGGACTTGCACCGGCTTCGCCATTGAGCCTTCTCATCCGGGGGAAAAGGCACCCTGACCAGATATTCAATTTGGGTCTTATTGTAAACATCCATCCGAAAAACGTCAATGACAAATAGCGAGACTTAAGTAAGGCGCATTTTCAAGCGTTAATTCTTAAAATGTAAAACGTAAACAAGCTAAAAAAAGCCGCCGGGCATTAAGGGATGGTACTCAATAAAATGTGGATGAACGCGGAGGGGTTACTGTGGCAGATCAGCAGGCCAGAGAAGATCTGGACAGGCCGGGTAACCTTGATCAACGAGGCGTACACCCATGAGGAATTAGCAGAATTGATCCAGGGAAGAGTACCGTCCGGATGCAAGATAGCGATCGAACCGACGGATTTATATTGACCTGAGTGAAATATTTGTTCCATCCTTGAATAAATGGAGAGGGGTAAAATGAGGGTGGTAGACAAACCAAGATCATTGCAAAAAGGAGAGAAAAATGTCCAACAAAACGTACGGGATCCTGCTGATCGTGGTAGGCGTATTGATCGTAGCGGTGGTTTTTCTGGCGGTTCCGCTCCATTTAGGCGGTGCGGGATTCGGGTTGAAGAAAATAGCTGGAGTTGTGGTCGGAGCGATTGCCCTGGTAGCTGGCCTGATCCTGACCCTTAGCAAAAAAACCAAATAAACCGCCATATAAAACAGCCCGGGTTCGATAAACATTGTAAAACCGGCTTTTCGGGATAAGGCATCCCGTTTATCACCGTTTATCTTTGGAGAATTTGTATTTTATAACATTCTCTTAGGGATTATCCCACCGGTCGTTTGCATGTAGGTGCGATACTGATCACCGAAGCGATCCAGCATCATCTTTTCCTCGGCGCGTGAACGCAGGAAATAGAACAGGATGAAGAAGAGCAGGTTGAGCGGACCGGCCAGCCAGTTTTGCATTAAAAGAATCTGCGCAATCGCCCAGAGCAACTGGCTGAGGTACATGGGGTGGCGGATTAGGCGGTAGATGCCATCCGTCACCAGGGCATGATCGGCACGAATCTCGAGCGAGGGCGACCAATTGGTCTTGAGGTCGAAATGGGCACGCCAGAAGACGAAGAGCGATGAGGTCAGCACGAGCAAACCGCAAAAGCCCAGCCAGGTTGGCAGGCGATAATTGGCAAAATCCAGCCAGTGGGTAAGTGAATAGATCAGCGGGATAACCCCGGCCACAACTGTCAGCAGTACCAGCAGGATATTTTCGGTGAGGGAGACATGCTGCTCGGTTTTCACGCTGGCTTTGGCGGTCTTCTGGTAGGGGAAACGGATCACCGCCTGGGCGATCATGCCCGCCCAATAGGCAAGCTTATAAATTATGGTCATGGATTTTCCTGAGGGCTAGTCCAAATAATACGATCTGGCAAGACACGATGGGGGAAAGGGGGAATGGGAAAAGGAGGTTACCATTCCCTTCACTCATTTAAAGGCCTTCATTCTTACGGCGATGTAAATGGCGAAAAAGACGGCAATGAGGGTACCGACAACGATGGCGAAGGTTTGTTTGAATGAGTCGACCGGATACAGGCCGGCCAGGACCATGCCAACCCGGCCGAACACGTCGCCGCACAGCAGAACGATGGCGATACAGGCAGCAGCGCGCCGCATGGTCAGTAGAAACAGTCCGCCGAGGAAATAGAATGCTCCCAGCGCCACGCCCAGAATGGTGGAGAGGCTGGCGGTGGAGGTACTGACCTGCCCGATAAAATTGTGCGTGAAGCCGGTGGCGACTTCAGCCAGGCCGAACAGAATCATCAGGATGGCGACGATCAGGATTCCCAAGGGGCGGTTTTTGCCTGCGGCTGGCTTATCTGGGATAAACTGGTTCATGCTTTGCTGCTTCTCACAGATGACCGGGGACCAAAGAACAAGGACTGAGTAGCCCTACTCCCCCCTGTGTTTCCCCGTCACCTGTTCGATGGAAATGCACCATAAGCGGATCTTGGAAAATGTCTCAGCATCAAATTCCCATTCCTTCCCGGAATAATGCAGCATGACCTGTTCCATGGCAGCCCTTCTGCCGACCTGATCCGTGATCTCATGGACCGTGCCAAACCCGATCACGCTGGAAAAGGCCTGGCCCCACTTGCAGGCCTGCTCATCCCGGATGATATGGACATCATGCTCCATTTCAAAACAGACGCGCGGGTTGGCGGTCATGTAATTGATCTTCATGCCTTCGTCGGCGGTGTGGAAGTAAACGGATGTCCCATCATAGCCAAAGGATAGCGGGACAACATACGGACGATCGCCCTGGCATAATCCGAGGTGGAAGACCCCGGCAGCGCGAATGATCTGATCGATGGCTTCCCGGCTTTGAATTTCCCTATCAGTACGACGCATAGCATCTCCTTAAATGCTGATTTACTAAAAACTTTCAAGATTTGAACAATCCAGGGCGAATTTTTGAAACCTCTGCCCGGCCTTAATCTGCAAGTGCCAAGATGACGGCTTGCTCCAACGTCATGACCTTTCCCTTGGCCTCGACGGCCTGACGGGCCGGCTCATCCAGACCGGCATGGATGAGCATGAAATCCTGGTCCACATCCGCCTGCTCGTTGGCGGGACGCAGACCGCCGGACTTCTGGCCCAAACAGTCAACCCAGGCGTAGAGGCAGGCGGCGTGCTCCAGCCGGCCTTCCGCCACTGCCAGGCTGGCCAGGCCTTCAATTATAAATCTCACGCCGCCGATGTTTTGGTTGCCCTGCACCTGGCTGAGACTATCCACAAACCCCCGGTGCGCTTCCACGATCAGACCCTGCCGCAAGTTTAAATAGGCCAGGTCGACACGCGGCCAGATATTTTCGCCCGAGCGGCCAAGTTTGTCGTTCAATGCAATACTTTCCAGGTAGGAAGCGCGGGCCAGAACCGGATCCCCCAGCCGGAAGGCCACCCGCCCGTAGACATCCAAGCTCTCGACCAGATCATGTTTGAGTTCCAACCACCGCTGGATGGCCAAGGCCTCCTCGATGAGCTGCCGGGCATTGGCATAGTCGCCTTTGCGATAGTCCAAGGTGGCCAGGCTCTTCAGCCGCAGGGCGACATTGGCCTGATCACCCGCCTCCCGGCAAAGCGCCAGGCTTTCCTCCATAAATGCCGCGCCATCCTCGCCAGTCCCCGACGCCATATACCCCAATTGTGCCAGGACACGCGCCTGGCCGACTTTATCACCCACCGTCCGAAATAAAGCCAGGCTTTCCTCATATAATTTTCGCCCGATGGTTGCTTCACCCTGGTTGGCAGTGATATAGCCCAGTTGGTACAGGCTGACAGCTTCCTCCCTCCGGTCCCCAAGGTCACGGGCAAGCGCAAGGCTGGTTTCCACACAGACCCTGGCATGCACCGGGTCGCCCAGGTAACAAAAAAGGATGTTACTCTTAATCTCCAAGGCCTGCACCCGCAGCCGGGACAATGCCTGTACTTCGGGGCGATCGAGAAAGCGGTCGATCCAATCGTATTGTTCCCGGACGTGCCCGCGTTGAACCCAGAAAAAATCGGTCTGGATGACCAATTGGAGCCCAGCTTCGACATTGGTTGCCAGGGCCCATTCCAGCATGAAGCGCAGGTTATCCATCTCATCGTCCAACCACCTCAGCCATACGATCGGATTGGTACCTGCCATGCCGGCAGCGGCCTGCCCTGAGAATGCGGCATAATACGCCAGGTGACGATCACGCAAGGCAGCCACTTCGCCGGCCTGGGAGGCCTTACCGGCGGCATATTGGCGGACGGTCTCCAGCATGCGGTAGCGCAGTTTCCGGCCGCGAGCACGCTGCACCAGCACCAGGGATTTGTTGACCAAGCCTTCCAGCAGTTCCAGGATGTCAGCTCCCGGCAGAGCCAGGCTGGCGCAGACGGCTTTGGCGGCTGCCAGGCTCCAACTTCCGGCGAACACTGAGACAGCCCTGAGTAATTTCTTTTCGGTCTCCGGCAGCAGGGTATAACTCCAATCAATGGAGGCACGCATGGTTTGCAGTCTGACAGGGGCGGTACGGTCGCCGCCACGCAACAGTTGAAAGCGGTCATCCAGCTCACCGGCAATCTCTTCGATATCCATTACTTTGAGACGTGCGGCGGCCAACTCAAGGGCCAGCGGGATGCCGTCCAGCTGGCAGCAAATCTGCAAAACGGCGCGGGCGTTGTGTTTGTTGAGATCGAAAGCAGGCAGGGCAGATTTGGCCCGGCGGGTGAACAGGTCAACAGCTTCATACTTCAGTAATTTAGAGGGATGGAGGGCCTGGTCAGGCTGGGGGAAGGACATGGAGGGTACCAGATAGGTGCATTCTCCGGCGATGCCGAGCGCTTCACGGCTGGTGGCCAGGATCTGTAAGTTTGGACAGCGTTGCAGCAGGGCGCTGGCCAGGGCTGCGCAGGCAGCCACCAAATGCTCGCAATTATCCAACACCAGCAGCAGCCGCTTTGCACACAGGTAATCAACCAGCTCTTCCAGCTCGGTGCGGGCCCGGTCCGGGTGCAGATCGAAGGCAGCTGCCACGAACTGCGTTACCAGTTCCGGCTCGGAGAGTGAGGCCAGCGTCACCAGCCAGGTACCTTGCAGGTAGTTGTCCTGGCAGGCATGGGCAGCCTGCAAAGCCAGGCGGGTTTTGCCGATACCGCCGGTACCCGTGAGGGTCACCAGACGATTACCCGGGTCGGCCAATATCCGGCCGATCTGTTGCAGCTCGTTGTGCCGGCCAATGAAGGGGGTCAGAGGTGCCGGGAGGTTGTGCAGGCGGGCTACTGCCAGAGCCTGGAGATCCAGTAGGCCCAATTCGCTGGCGCGCTGGATGGCTTCCTGGCGGCTGCCGACGCCCAATTTGGCATAGATCCGGCGGGTATACCATTTGATCGAATTGGGGGCAAGCGTGAAGGCTGTGGCAATCTCACGGTCATACAAGTCGCCGGACAAGCGTGCGAGAATCTCGCGTTCCCGGCGGGTGAGCTTTTCTGCCAGAGGAGGAAAACGGTCGAAGGGGGATTTATCCATGCCGACGCCACCATTATTAACAGAACCCGGTGCTTTTTTAACTGCCATATTACCAACCCTGTTTGCGGAACGAGTATTGCTATTCGATTGGCGTGCCATGATTTGGAATGAAGGCTGCAAAGAAGGTTTGTAGGTTTCTGGTCAAGCTGCCGACACGACAACAGTAAAAAAACCTCCCGTGCTGGAGTTTTCAACCAGAAATCTTATTTCATTATAAGACAATTACACGATTTATCAAGAACCTATTATTGGCTCAAATTCCTGCCCAAAACCCTGCCTGGGGGAGGATGGCGAGAGAAGTCCAAATTTGTATTCCGTAAATGCATTTCACAGTGATTGGATGGAGTAGAATCAAGGGAATAAAATCTGGAGGCGGCTCATGCAGCTCAAATGGTTCGGACAATCCTGTTTTCTTCTGACCTCTCAGGCAGGCACGCGGGTGCTGATGGATCCCTTCGGCAAAGGATTGGGGTACGCCGTCCCGGATGTGCAGGTCGATATCGTCACCACCAGCCACAACCACTTCGACCATAATAATATCGCGGCGGTCAAGGGAAATTTTATTCATATCGACACGCGCGGAAGCTATACCCATAAAGACATCGGTATCAGCGGGACGCTGACCTGCCACGACAAGGTGCAGGGAGCCAGGAGGGGCAGCAACGTGGTCTTCACCTTCCAGGTGGATGGGCTGCGGGTGTGTCATTGCGGCGACCTGGGGCATGTGCTTACGCCGGAACAGGTGAACGGGATCGAGAAGGTGAATGTATTGCTGGTGCCGGTCGGCGGTAACTTTACGATCAACGCGGCCGAGGCGCTAGAGGTGTGCCACCAACTGAATCCCGCCATCACCATCCCGATGCATTACCGCACGCCGGCGCTAGGACTAATGGGGCTGATGTTCGCGCGGGTGGATAAATTCCTGGCTCTGGCGGGAACACCCGCCCGGGAGCTGCAGGAGCTAACGGTGGATCAGGCCAGCCTGGCAGAGAATGCCGGGATCATTGTCACGAAATACAAGCAATGAGCATCATTGCCCTATATTCTGCATGGCCGCCTCTTGTCCTACACCCACTACCCAATTATCAATTTCCTCATCCCTGATTACACAAACTCCGCCAAGGTTGTGTCAAATGCCCGCCGACTGAGTTCTTCCAGTGGCAATCCGGCCAGCTCCCCGGCCATCACCTCGACCGCCCAGGGACCGGTATAGCCCATACCCTTTACACATTTGATCAACCCCTGGATATCGTACTGGCCTTCCCCGCAGAACCTGCGACCGGATGGGTCATCGTCCGGGTTGCCGGGCAAAATACCATCATTCAGTTCCACGTTGAGCAAATACTTGAGGGGGATCCGGCGAACCTGCTCAAACGTCCAGCCCTGATGCACAACCTGGTAAATATCGATGATCAGGCCGCCGTTCCTGGCCCCGGCCGATTCCACCAGCTTGACGGCATCCGGGAGGTTGTCGAGCATGGCGCAGCCCATCACCTCGAAACCGATCGCCGCCCCGTACTGCTCCGCTTCCTTGCATAGTCCCGCAAAGGCCTCAACCAGACGCGGCATGGGGACAACCGAGTTGTAGAAGTCCCCGATCTTGACGTGTCTGGCATGCAACGCGGCGGAGGCCTCCAACAGCCTTTTCTTACGGCTGTCGGATTCACCTTTGCGGGCACCCTCCAGGAACCAATCCGTTAGGAATTCCAGTTCCAGGTATTGCATGCCGTTATCATCCAGGATCGCTTTCATTTCCTGGAGCGTGCGATGCACCAGGATATGCTCCAGGTCGGTGTGCCAGATGCCGAGGCCCTTAAACCCGGCGTGTGCGGCTGCTTCCACCCGGTCCTTGAAATCGAAGCGGCTGATTTCGGCCTGCCCCGGGAAGATCCCAGCGGTTGTCCAATATAGACACATCAGTTCCACAGGGTCCATCTTATTTTCCGCTTGAGAGCCATTCTGCCAATCTGAAGAGATTCGAATGCTTATTTTGGGGGGATTGCTTACCCTTCGGGTATGCTCCGCGATCGTCGGGAAGAACGCCCTCCTCACAATGACACTGTCCTCGCAATGACACCCAGAAAAGACTCTCTTCATTCTAAAATCAGCTGCAGCCGAAAAGATGATCAGACTGAGCGACTATAAAACTGCCCAGGCAAACTTTTGGATCGCCTGGATATGTTCCTGCGGTGTCTTGAAACCTTTGCTCATAGTGTTGAATGAAAGATGCGTAGCGCCCGCTTCCTGCCACTCTCGCATGGTCATCTCCCAGACCTTGGGATCGCCCGAATCATACGAAATGCGCGCCTCCAGGTCGACCTGGCTGCGGGTGCGCCCGGCTTGCTCCAGAAAGCGCTCCAGCTGGGCCAGGGCGGGTTTTGCCTCCGCGGCGCTACGGGATAAAGCGATCCAGCCATCCCCCAGGCGGGCCAGGCGGCGCAGGGCGGCTTCGGCGCTCCCGCCAAACCAGACCGGGATGGGGCGCTGGACCGGCAGCGGGTTGAGGCCGGCATCCGGGATGGTGTGCCATTTCCCTTTGAAGTCCACCAGCGGCTCGGTCCACAGCCGCCGCATCAGTACCACCTGTTCCTCGATGCGTTTGCCGCGGTTGTGGAAGTTCTCGTTCAAGGAGGTATATTCGACCTCGTTCCAGCCCAACCCTATGCCCAGGCGCAAGCGGCCGCCGCTCAACACATCCAGCGAGGCGGCCTGCTTGGCCACCAAGGCAGTCTGTCGCTGCGGCAGGATGATGACACCGGCAGCCAGCCCCAGCTTGTGGGTGACCGCGGCCAGGTAGCCGAACAGGACGAATACTTCGTGGAAGGGAGTCAAATAGGTATAAGGGCCTGACCAGCCGCCGGGCCGCTGCGGGTTGGCGCCCAGCACGTGATCATAGGCCAGTACATGGCTGAAGCCCAGTCCCTCGGCCGTCTGAGCATAATCGCGGATGGCAGCCGGGTCATTGCCGATTTCGGTTTGTGGAAATACTACACCAATTTGCATAGCGACTCCTTTAGATGCTTTCTTATTTTCTCTTATAAGTCCGGGAAAATAGCGCACGGATCATGGCGGATGAAGAGGATAGCTAGCAATTCTTTAGGGGTTTCATCACGGGGCGTCATCAGGGGGTTATTGTGGCGGTTGGAGGGGTCCCGGTCACGGTTGGGGTGACGGGAGGCAGGGGAGTTACGGATTGAGTCATAAATATTGGCAGCAATGTCCACGTGGGGGCCTTTGTGCTGGTCGGTAACATTGTATATGTTGGAACCGCTGTCCGGGTGGGAGTGGGTGTCATGAAGGGCGTATTCGTAACGATTGGCGTTATCGCAGCAGTGCGCACGGGCAAAGGAATACCGGTTGGCGGCGGGATAAGAAAACTGAGATAGGGTGGCAATTTCAGGCCCGGAATGGAATATCCAAAATGCAACATAGCCACAACGCCGATACAGACCACTACCAGCAAGGCCATGAGGATTAAAAGAATTTTCTGGAACCATTTCAAGCCAGAACGTTCCGGGGGTTGTTGAAGGTCATTTATCATCGAATTTGTTTCCTTTTGTTTTGCCAAACAATAAAACGGGCGGATCGAAGTTATCCAGAAACCAGAGAGATTACTGAAGTGACCGGTGAGACTGCCTGATACAATTATTGCATCATTTCTGAAAATGCGCCACTGCTATGGAAAACATCTGCCAATCCAATTTTTTGAAACGCCTCTTTACCATCTCACACTCACATATATTTCTCCCGGATGCTGTTTAAATGGTGGATCTCATGACCGGTGATCATCCAAGCTAGGGCGCGCACACTGATCCGGTTCCCGTCCACCTTACCGATCCGAGCAAGCGCAGCAGCATCCAGGCTGTTGAAGAAAGCCAGCGTGGCCTGGCGAACCGCCGCATATTCTTCCAGGATCGAGGCGATATCCCGATCGTTTGCCCTGGAATTTGGCACATATTCCTCCTGTTCGAACCCAGACAAAGCGGTGGCATCGTTCCGGGCAAAGCGCAAGGCCCGGTAACAAAAAATGCGCTCAGTATCCAGGATGTGAAGAATGATTTCCTTAATCGTCTATTCACCTGACTTCCAGCGGGTTGCCAGTGCTTCCGGCGGAAAGGCCAGGAGGAATTCCTGCGTGGAAACAAGAGCTTTCTGTAAATGATCTAATACCAGGCCATCCTGCGGCACTAGGTCAATGTACATGCGCGCATAGGACGCATATTCGCTTTCAGTGGGTTTCTGGATCTTTTGCATATTTACTTCCTCCCATTGACCTCATCCGGGGTAGGGCGGCGGATAGTATCGTCTTCACCATCCTCTTCATCGACAGCGGCAGTCAGCCGTTTCCGGAGGGTAGTTACCAATGCATTTTGGTGGAGGGTTTCTTCCAAGCGCTGGCCTGAATCTGTCTCGAGAAAGCGTTCCTGCCCGCGCGGGTGAAGCGACCTGACATCCGGCAACGCTGTTCGCTCCACGGTCAGTACTTCCCTGCCAGCCAGAGTAGAAAGAACGCGCTTCAATTCATCCATCTCCTTATTCTGGTTCTCCAGCGTCTGCATGATGAGGGCGTGCATTTCCGTAACATGCGTATGATCCTCGGTGGCGCGCTTTTCCTGCAATTCCGCAATTTGTTTCTGGCGGGCCTCGGAGATGGTTGCATACAGCAACACGATCGAACTCACCGCCACGCTCATAACGTTGAGATAACTATTCACCGCCAACACCAGCTTAATTCGGTCCGCGTAGATGATCAATGGGATGAGCAATGCCATAGTAAGCAGGATCACGAATCGAAAGGTCAGAAAACGCACCGGTAAAGGCAGAATATACCGGTCCAGCAGGTCGTTAACCCGGTCGATAGTCTTTTTCAGCCTGGTTGTCATAGCGATGATAGCTCCTCTTTTTTCAAACTTTCCGGCAAATCTGTTCTCATTCGCCGCACCATGCGTGGCTACTCCGCATCCAGGAAGAACAAATCGATACCAGAATAATTCAGCTTGGATAGGCAGAAATTCCGTGAATATAATTTTACACCCCCTTTCAGGCGTGCAACCTAGATTTAATCCCGCGCAGGCGGTTCTGGTTGTGGTGCATATAATAAGCCTCTACCCGCCGCAAATACGCTGGGCAGAGGATTATTATTGGGATATCTTCAAGTATTTATGGGGTGGTAAAACTCTCATACGCCATCCAGTCGCTGGGACCGTTGGCACCGTTTGTCCTGATGCGCCAGTACAAAGGTGTACCGGCCGGCAGGTTGGAACCCGGAGTATAGGAAGAAGCGGTTGAGGAGACCGAACCGTTTACGAGCAGCGATGAAAACGAAGTGACCTTGGAAACCTGCAGGGTGTAACCGGTGGTGCCGGAGACCTTGTTCCAGCTGAAGGTGGGTTTCAGGCTGGCAACCGTCACGGCCCCAATCGGCGCTATGGCGACGGGCGGACTTATCTTGGTCCGGAAGGTACGGGCGGCTGACCAGGCGCTGCACTCGGCATTCGTATTGCAGGCCTGCACATGCCAGTACCAAGTGGTGTTGGACGGCAGGGCAGTCGCGGGAGCGCCGCTGGAATTGTAGGTCTGGCCATACCCATTCTGGGTCAGGATTGGGCTGGAGAAACTGGCATGGACAGCGATCTGCAGGACATAGTGGTCGAAGGCTGCTGCTCCCTGGGGGATACTTGTATCAGACCAATCCAGCAGGGGCGTGTAGCTGCTTACCAGGGTGTTGCTAGGCGGAGCCAGCAGGCTGGGTGTGCTGGGCGGGTTGCCGGTAGTATAAGTGCTGAAGTCTGACCAGGCGCCCGGGCCATTGGCCCCGTTGGCACGCACATGCCAGTAGAGGGTCAGGTTGCGGGGCAGGCTGGAGGTGGGAATATAGTTCATGCCGGTGGCTGTCCAGGTGGAAACGACCTGGGTGAAGATGTTGTTCTTGGAGAATTGCACGTTGTAACTGGTCGCATTCGGAAGAGGGTAGGTTGGCATGTTCCAGGTTAGATTGGGGCGAAGGTCCTGAGTCGAGCCGTCGGCGCTCAGGCCAAGCGGCGCCGGTAGGGCAGTCCGGAAGGTGCGGACGGAGGACCAGGCGCTGCACTCGGCACTGGTATTGCAGGCCTGCACGCGCCAGGAATACGTGGTGTTGGGTAGCAGGGTAGTTGCCGGAGGGGTACTTGAATTATGTATCTGGCCAATCAAGGTCTTGGTCACGAACGGGCTGGAGAATTCGGCATTGTCATCTACCTGCAGGACGTAGTGGTCGAAGGCTGCTGCTCCCTGGGGGATACTTGTATCAGACCAATCCAGCAGGGGGGTGTAGTTGATTGTAAGGGCATTGCTGGCCGGGGTAAGTAGGCTGGGTGTGCTGGGCGGGTTGCCGGTAGCGTAAGTGCTGAAGTCTGACCAGGCGTCTGGGCCGTTGGCCCCGTTGGCACGCACGCGCCAGTAGAGGGTCAGGTTGCGGGGCAGGCTGGAGGTAGGAATATAGTTCATGCCGGTGGCTGTCCAGGTGGAAATGACCTGGGTGAAGATGTTGTTCCGGGAGAATTGCACGTTGTAACTGGTTGCATTCGGGAGAGGGTAGGGAGGCATGTTCCAGATAAGGCTGGGACGCAGATCCTGCGTCGAGCCGTCGGCGCTCAGGCTAATCGGAACCGGCAGGACCGTCCGGAAAGAGCGCACCGCAGACCAAGAGCTGCAGGCACCCAGGCTGTTGCAGGCCTGTACGTGCCAGTAATACTTGGTGTTGGGGGTGAGATCGCTGGAAGGCGTGAACTCAGATGGAAGGATATCCGGTTCATCCAAGACAAGGTCAGTGACGGCGGGATCCGTCCCGACCTGGAGATAGTAATGGTCTGCGAAAGCAGGATTGCTCCAATCCAGCCGGGGGGTGTAGCCGGTCACCAGGGCATTATTGGCGGGGGAAAGCAGGGCAGGCACACCGGGCTGGCCCGGAACGACAGTGCTGGTGGGGGTGCGCGTGAGAGTGGGCGTGCGCGAACTGGTGGGGGTGCGTGTCGACGTGGCGGTGGGCGTGTCCGTGCGTGTGGCTGTGCTGGTGGGCGTGAACGTGATAGTCGGCGAGGAAGTAGGCGTGCGTGTATTGGTGGGGGTGCGCGTTGCCGTGGCCGTGGGTGTATCGGTGCGGGTGGCTGTGCTGGTTGGAGTGAAAGTGATGGTTGGCGTATAGGTAGGCGTGCGCGTGCCAGTGGGGGTGCTGGTCGACGTGGCCGTGGGTGTATCGGTAGGCGTGGCCGTGTTGCTAGGCGTGAACGTGTCAGATGGAGTGAATGTGGTCGTCGGCGTAAATGTGATGGTCGGTGTAAATGTGTTGGTCGGCGTGAAGGTAATGGTGGGCGTGTTGGTGGGGGTGCGCGTTATTGTAGCCGTGGGTGTATCCGTACGTGTGGCGGTATTAGTTGGGGTAAATGTGATTGTTGGCGTAAGTGTGATGGTCGGCGTGTTGCTGGGAATGGAAGTCGGAGGCGGCTGCCAACCAGCGGGATGCCAGCCCTCATCTTCCAACAATCCAGTGGTGACCGGGCCGGGATTATGGTTTGCCGATCCAGGAGCGATCGCATAGACCATCATGCTGTTTACGGTTCCGGCGAAAGTACTGTAATCCAGATGTGAATAACTCGAGCCGCCCGCCCAAGTAGAGGGCGCATATATCTTTACGCGGCTGCCCCCGTTAGCGAAATCGGCATTGCTACCATCGAACCATAGACTATTTGAAGTTAATAACGATCCAAGGACGGTGGAGGGATTGGCATAAGTGGTCAACTTATTCCCGACCGCATCCTCAATAAATGTATCGTAAACAACCGGATATCCTGAATATGCGTAACTGCCTGTCCCTGACGAGTAATTTGCGGACCCAGCAACACCCAGGCCGTGGCCAATTTCGTGTGCGGCAACCGTAACCAGGTCATATTGTCCCGCGGGCGTGTTGCCATCCGTACCGTAGTACCAGGAGAACCCCGAGTTATATGTAATATTATCATCGTAACTTGAAGGAGAAAGGTCGGTTCCATTCAAGGCATTCGCCAGCGCACCAAAGTACCAGGTGTTTGGCTTGGGCTCCCCGCTAAAATTACTGCTAAAATCACGAATGAGCGGCTGCCCACCCGAGTATCCCAGGATGGAAGTGGAACCCAGGTTGGCCCAGCAGGCCTGGATCGTGATCGGGACCGAGGATTGCAGCGTATTGGCCCAAATGGCGGCGGCGGTATTAAAGGCCGTCCTGGCTGCATCCGGGAAAGCGATGCACGCCTGCCCCCATAAATCTTTGCCACCGGCTGCGATAAAAGTGATCGAGAAAGATGCACCGGGTCCATTTCCTAGTGCAGAGACGGCAGGCCCGGGGACCTTTAATCCCTGCATGGCAGGATTGGTATCCACCAACATCACCAGCGGGGCGACCCCGTTGTAAAGGGTGGTCCCATTGGATGCCAAGATTGGTTTACGTGCCAGGGATAAGGGATCCCAACTGAAAGCCGCCGCCCTGCTCACTCCCAGAATAAGCAACAACGAACATATACCCGGCCATAAAAGAAAACTGAAGCGGAAATATCGTCTTTTCATCCACAACCTTGCGAGATTCTCACCTGGGCTGAAATCTTAGATAATTGGTATTATTAGCCGATTTAATTGTAACACTGTTATCCGGGGCGCAAATTTACACTTGGCTGACAACTTTCAGATAATGTTACGGATCGCACAGATCATAGCCGGGATGCCAGATGACCTTTGAGCTTTGTTCGGTCCACCACATCCTGTCCATCCCGCTAATGGTTGCCTCGGGTGTATCCGCTGGAACTGGACTGGTTGAGTAGGGCTGAGGGGTGAACTGGTGCCTGGCCGGGAGCAGCGCCGGATAATAGCCATTTGGACCTCCGAATAAACCATCAAAATGGGCGGTCTATGCTCGATTGAAGGAATCAGTCCTCTATCCAGCTCCTCTGGGAGTACGGAATTGAAAAATTGAATTACGCTCGATCATGGATGCCTGCCCGTCAAGCCCGCCAGAGCCAGCCGTATCACGCGTTTGTATTCTTCGGCGTATTTGAATTGCCTGAATTGGATTATGGCTCTCTCGGCATCTTCTGGAGAGAACCAGGTAGGCTGGCGTTCTTTTTCCTCAGGCGATTGCATGCTCATCACCAAAAGGAGAAAAGCGGCAACATGGTACTCTGTACCTGTATTCCTGGAGGATTGTTTGAAATGGAGAAAAGTGGTCAGCCGCTTATGCAGAATTTGACCGGTTACCCCAGCCTCTTCAAAAGCTTCCCTTTGGGCAGCCTTCCAGGCTTTTTCACCGGGCTCGATGCTGCCTTTGGGGAAGATCCATCCGCCTCCATGCGCCCTTACCAAAAGGATTTCAATGGAAGTATCCTTCCGCCGGTAGCAAATCGCCGCCGCCTTCTTAACCGGCCCCATGCCCCTTTCGCTTGCCTCACTAATGGCCTATATCTTCCCACTTCTTCAGGCGTCTCCTGTAAAACCAATTTGCCCGGTCCGGACCAGGCCAGCCAGAACCCCGGTTCTGCCTGAGCGTTGGTTGGATTGCACGGGAGGTTCTGCGAAAAGCGGGCCGCAACACAAACGCCCAAACGTCCTTGCGTCCGGCAAGACACGCATGATGCCGATGCGCCGGCGAAAACGAGCAGCTTATTTCTCGGTCAGGCGTTCAATATTCGCGCCCAGGGAACGCAGTTTTTCATCGACCCGTTCGTAGCCGCGGTCAATCTGGCCGACATTGCGGATGGTGGATTTGCCCGGCACGGCTAGGGCTGCCAGCAGCAGGGCCATCCCGGCGCGGATATCGGGGCTTTCCACTTTTTCTCCGAACAACTTGGAAGGCCCGGTAACGATGACCCGGTGCGGATCGCACAAGACAATCTGGGCGCCCATAGCCACCAGCTTATCCGTGAAATACATGCGCCCCGGGTACATCCAGTCGTGGAACAGGACGCTGCCACGCGCCTGGGTGGCCACCGTGATGGCTATACTGACCAGGTCGGTTGGGAAACCCGGCCAGACATTGGATTTGATCTCCGGGATGGCATTTCCCAAGTCCGGCTCGATCTTCAAGCGCTGTTTTGCAGGGACCAAGATATCCGCCCCATCCACTTCCCAGGTTACGCCCAAACGGCGGAAGACGAAGCGGATCATATCCAGGTACTGGTTGCCGGCATTGTGGATGCGCAGCTCGCCGTGGGTGACCACCGCTGCGCCGATGAAACTGACCACTTCGAGATAATCCGGCCCGATCGTAAACTCCCCGCCATGCAGACGTTCAACTCCTTCTATATATAGCGTGTTGGATCCGATCCCGGTAATATTGGCTCCCAACGCATTCAGCATCTGGCACAGGTCCTGGATGTGCGGCTCGGAAGCCGAGTTGCGGATGACGGTTGTCCCGCTGGCAGTTACCGCGGCCATCAAGACATTCTCTGTGGCGGTTACGGAAGCCTCGTCCAGCAAAATATTGGCAGCTTTGAGATGTTTCGCCTTGAAGGTAAACGCCGAGCGGGCGTAGTTTACCTGCGCACCGAGGGCCTTGAGTGCCAGGTTATGGGTATCCAGCCGGCGACGGCCGATCACATCCCCGCCCGGCGGTGGCAGTTGGAAGTCCCCGGTGCGGGAAAGCATTGGGCCGGCCAGCAGGATGGAAGCGCGGATGCGCCGGCATAGGTCCGGGTCCAGGTCGGCCGGCCGCACGCTACGGGCGGCAATCCGCCAGGAACCAGCCCCCAAGTCTTCGAATTTTACCCCCAGACTGGCAACCAGCTTGCGCATATCGTTCACGTCACGAATGTTGGGAACATTGTGCAGGATGACCGGTTCATCCGTCATGAGTATGGCAGCCAGGATGGGCAAGGCCGCGTTCTTGTTACCGGATGGCGTCATTTCTCCTTTCAGTGGTATTCCGCCTTCGATGTGAAACTTCTCCATGGGAGCCTCCTGCGTAGGATGATCTTCCTACGCATACCTGGTTCTTTCTCAATTCTAACTCATTCCCATGCCCTCGCAGCAGAAATATCGAAATCGGAGGACATTTCGGCGATTACTGCGAACTGGCCGAAGACCCTAATTACCCCCCCTTACAACCTTTTCTGCTCCTTTTCGTAATCATCATAAGATAAATTGGAGGCTGATATGCGTAGAGGTTATAGTTGGCACCGTAGAATGCGTTGGATGAATCGACCCTGGCGGTGGGGCTACCGGCGCCCGTGCTGCTGTCTGTTCTTCACACTGCCGCTCCTGCTGGTCCCCATCCTGGCATTGGCTGTATTGTTACTCCATTTTGCAGGAGTTCACATCTAGACAGGAACATCTCGATAAAAGGGGGAACGAAGGGTGTGCGGACAGCACTGTCGTCCGCCTAAATATCCGATTAAATGCTCTGCTCTCAATAGGATAAAAGCGGGGGGTGTGCATTTTACATATTTGATATAAAATATCCATATATCAAGAGGAGAGATATATGAAGAAAAATCGCGCTTACCTTGTTCCCGTTTTCCTACTTGTCCTGGCAATCTTGGCGTGCAATCTCCAGTCAGCCGGTACAGGGACCAATCCGGGCGCGGCTGCCACGGCCGTGGCGCAAACGGTCACGGCACTGGTCCAGCTGCCCACCCCCGGCAACTCTGCCACTGACACACCCGTCGCTGCAACAGTCATCCCGGCCACGGATACCTCCATCCCCGCGACCCTGGCGGTCCCAACCAATACACCCATCGTCGCGTCGACCCAGGTCTGTGACAATGCCCAATTCATTTCCGAGACCATTCCGGATGGCACCAGCGAGAACCCCGGGGTTGCCTTTATCAAGACCTGGCGGTTGAAGAACATAGGAGCCTGCACCTGGACCACTTCATATAACGTTGTGTTCGTCAATGGCAATGCCATGAGTGCCCCGAGCGCGGTCCCTCTGACGGGGAATGTCGCGCCCGGGCAGGAAGTGGATGTTGCCGTCAATATGGTAGCCCCGGTGACACCCGGGAATTACTCCGGCACATGGACCCTACGCAATGCCTCCGGAGTATTGTTTGGCCTGGGAGCAACCAACGGGCCGTTCTGGATCAAGGTCACTGTTGTCGCACCGACCGCCACCCCAACAGCCACTTCCAGCGGGCCGATAGTACACATTCCGCATATACCGGTCATCCCGATCCTATTCCAACCTTCTGTCAGCCAGGTGGTTACCCAGGTCTCTGTCCCGGCTTCCGGGGCCGGGCATGCAGTGGCAACCTGTCCATCCGGTAGCATAGTCACGGGTGGTGGTTTTGCTGCCAGTCCCAGCTTGTTGGTTTTCAGTACATTTGCCAGCTCCAACAGTTGGGAAGCCGACGCCCAAAACCTAAGCGCGTCTGGCCAGGCGCTGAATGCCTATGCCGAGTGCCTTTCCAACACATCCGGTACCACCCAGCAGGTCTATTCCCAGACGACGGCTTCTGCCAGCGGTATAGGACATGTAGTTGTGAATTGTCCTTCGGGAAGCGTCGTCACGGGCGGCGGTTTTGCTTCCAGTTCCAACTTGCTGGTATACAGCAATTCAGCCAATAGCAATGGTTGGGAGGTGTATGCACAGAATACATCCTCCACCAACCAGCTGGTGAATGCCTATGCCATCTGCCTCTCCGGTACTTCCGGAAGCCCACAGCAGGTGGTGAACCAGGTGAGTGTTGCAGCGAATGGCAACGGACAAAGCGTCAAGGCTTGCCCAGCCTCCACCTATCTGACCGGGGGCGGCTATGCTGGCAACCAGAACCTATTCGTCTACAATGAATCCGCAAGCGGTTCGAGCTGGCAGGTCTATGCACACAACACTTCCGGAGCTTCGCAATTGCTCAATTCGTATGCTATCTGCCTGACGTTGCCATAAAGTTCTTGGTTCATTGGGCGATACATACCATAAAGCATGCGCATGCAATCGCAACTGCTGGTAAAGGCACGGCAGGGCGGAAGCCTGCATCACGACCAACCACCTTATCGGGGTGCCCCCCGGCATAACTCCTATAAAACAGGGGAGCGTGACTTGCAACGCGCAATCATGCGGGTAACTCACGATCAGTTATTTTCCAACCATGGAGGTGTATCATGAATTGGAACCTGGAGGTCCTGAAGAAATATGCTGTATTTAACGGGAGAGCCCGCAGGAAAGAGTATTAGATGTTTGTTTTGGTTAATGTGATTATTGTAATAGTGATCGGTGGACTGGCAGGCACAGCTGCCGGGGTCGATGCGAATTCCAATTCCTCATCCACTTCTCCTCTATCCACGGTTTTCTCATGCATCTATTCCATATATTCTCTGGCAGTACTTCTGCCTGCGTTGGCAGTTGGAGTAAGAAGGCTGTACGATATTGGAAAAAGTGGTTGGTGGTTGTTTATATCGTTGATCCCACTCGTTGGAGGCTTCTGGCTGCTGGTACTTGCTCTTACGGACAGCCAGCCTGGTGATAATCAATATGGTCCAAATCCAAAAATGGTTGCCCAGCGAATGAACGTCCAATCATAGAATGAGGCTGGGAGGCTTGAAACGAGTATTAGGGCAGGCGGTTCACAAACCGCCTGCTATTTTCATCCTTCCCCCCGGCAGGTTTCCTCCGCCTTGAAATCGCGCCTGGGAAGTGGTACAGTATATTTAAAGGGGGCCGATGGGTTTCCTTTACCCGATGGAAGGAGGTGGCTCATGGAACCTGAAAAGAAGGACGAGCAATTCAAAATCCTACTGGGAGATGATCGCTCGGAACATGCCCAGGCCGCGCTAGCGTTGCTGGAGGATCTGCCCCTGGCCTCCGGGACGGATGTGACCGTTTTCCGGGCTTTTTCCCCCACCCAGTCCACCGACCTGGTCCTAATGGAGGAGGCGCTTAACCAGACCTGCAACCGCTTGAAAGAGAAAGGTCTGTTTGCACATCCGGAGTTATTACTGGGGGTTCCCACGGTCAAGTTTTTGAAGCATGCCGAAGAACAAAAACCCGATCTTATCATCATCGGCGCGAAGGGACTGCGTGCCACGACGGGTATTCTGGTGGGTGGTGTGGCCCAGCAGGTAGTGGAATACGCCCCCTGCCCGGTGCTAGTGGTGCGCGCACCGTACCATGGCCTGCGGGAGGTCATGGTCGTGACGGATGGCTCGGCTTCCAGCCAGCGAGCGCTGCGATTCTTAGGCGGGTTGCCGATGCCAGCAGGAGCCCGGCTGTGGGTGATGCACGTGCTCCCGCCGCCGCCCATGTCCATGCTATTCATGGAGACACCCATGGGCAGCGCACCGGTGGCGATGCTGGATTCAGATCAGATCGCTGCGCAGGCCGCAAAGGAGGAGCAGGATGGACAGAAGCTGGTGGATGACGCCCTGTCCACACTGCAGGCAGCCGGCAAGCCTGCCACCGGGATCCTAAAGCGGGGTGATGCTGCCACCGAGATCATGGCAACTGTCAAAGAACACAAAATTGATCTGCTTGTCACCGGCTCACGAGGTCACAGCCCGATCAGGGAATGGGTGATGGGCAGCGTTTCGCGCAAGCTGGTACATTATTCCGGTTGTTCGGTGATGGTGGTCAGGCAGCCGCAACCGGATTGAGCAGGTTGGCTGCCAGAATGCGCACCCGGAAGCAAAGGACCAGGATACAAGACAAGGAAAGGCAATTCGCCTGTTGCAGGCACTGCCGCGATCGGTTTAGCCGCTACATCTGCATGGTGGAAACCATGCCGGCATTGCCGACACTGCCACCATTACCATTTGCTCCTGGAGCACCGCCATTGGCTTGCACCGTGCCAAGTCCACTATCTGTGACGGCGTGATAATAGACCAGGGCCGCTCCACCTGCCCCTCCACCACCATTGCCGGCCTTGGTGGTCCCGGTATATTGCCCATTCCCACCGGCCCCGCCATTCGCGCTGATCACACCGGCATTATTGATGATGCTGCACCAGACTTCGATCACGCCGCCTCCGCCACCCCCACCTCCGCCGCCCAATTACGCACTAACCGCACCTGTACCTGCACCCCCACCTCCATCGGTCGCGCCTGAAACATTGGCTGTAGACGTTCCACCAGGTAAAGCAGTAGAAGCATGATTGCCACCCCCACCTCCACCCCCTCCAGATTGCATTTTCATTTCAGCCAAGAGAGCATTAATCGTCGGTGCAGTAACTCCACCGGCCGCTCCATTGGTGTGCCGGCCGCCGCAGCCGTGGCACCACCACCTCCATATCCACTCCTGGAATAATACTGCCGGTTGATTGATGCAGGTGATCCAGACGCTCCCCCTGCACCGGCTGAACCATTGCCACCATCTCCACCATTACAATGGATCAGACCTTTATTCCACAAAGTCCCTTTAACCTTGACAATGAAACCATTCATATTCAACTTATTGCCGACATTCACGGTCAAATTGTTGTACTGCATATCCCGGCTGAGCGTGGTATCGACATTGATCACAACATCACCATCCGAACCATCCCCAAAGGCGAAAGTCCCTCCGAAAAAGGCTTTCATATCGGCCCAACTAATCTTTCTGGTCAGATGTGTGACAGTGGTGCTATCCTCGAGCGGGAATAAATCTGCATCATCCGGAACCGGCTTCTCATCAAAATCAAACAACTGAGCACCGTGCTGATGATCATCCAACCGATCCATGGCGGCTTGGAGATTATTGTCGTAAACGGTAAGGATGCAATCAAAGTTCGAAGTTACCAGTGGCGTATAGGCGGCTACCCGCTCGATGGTGCCTGGCAGCGGACCGCTGGCTGTGTTCGTCAGCCAGGCGGTTTGCGTGATGATCATCCGGAAAGGCAGGGATTTCTGCGACAGGTCAAGGATCTCGGTGACCTCGGCGCAATCAAAATCATACGTGCCTCCCTGCAGGAGATTTACCCGGATGAAGTCACTGGATTGATATTTCAGATGCACCGGCAACGGCGCAAACTTGGGTTGGGCCAAAAGAAAATAGGCGGATGGCTCGACCGCTGTGGATGGCAGGAAACCGAGATTATGAATTACATCCAGGTCAGCTGCGCAA
>Ga0187854_10001392_pt1 | contig 23949 bp, 24 predicted proteins | sample June2016WEW_6_15_FD_132445 | JGI IMG/M metagenome (GOLD analysis project Ga0187854, IMG submission 132445) | Peatland microbial communities from SPRUCE experiment site at the Marcell Experimental Forest, Minnesota, USA - June2016WEW_6_150 | ecosystem: Environmental > Terrestrial > Soil >...
CCCAACGCCGGGCGGACTCGCTGGACTCGCCGGTCGACGTTGGTAAAAGTCCCTTCTTTTTCCGCAAAGGTGACAGCGGGCAAGACCACGTGGGCCAGGGAAGCCGTTTCGGTTAAGAAACAATCCTGCACCACCAGGAAGTCCAGCGAGGATAATGCCTTCCCAGTCCGTCCGGAATCAGGATAGGTGACCAGAGGGTTCTCCCCGGCCAGGTAAAGACCCCTGATCTTTCTTTCTTCAATAGCCTGGAGGATGGCCAGCCCCCCCATACCCGGTTGATTGGGGATGGTGAGGTTCCAAACTTTCTCAAACCGGGAACGTTCCCCGGCATCCTTTATATCGCCATAGCCCGGTAGGAAGCCGGGAGTGATGCCCATATCCAGGGCGCCTTGAGCGTTGTTCTTTTCGCCCAGGACGAAGACTCCACAACTTTCCTTCCCGATCTTCCCGGTCAGAAGAGCCAGGTTCGCCGCGGCCTGCGCCAGGGCCGGGTCCTGCTTTCCCGAGTTCTGGCCAGTGGAAATTAAGATCACTCCATTCTTGGCCTTGGCGTACAGGCGGGCGGCTTCCGAAAGAGTCGCCGCCGCCACACCGGTTTTCGCCTCTACCTTTTCCGGGGTATAGGATTCGAGGGTACGTTTTAGGGCTTCTATTCCCTCGGTGCGGGACTGGATGAATTCCTCATTGGCCAATCCTTCACGGACAATCACCTGCATCATCCCATTGACCAGGCTGACCTCGCTTCCCGGTTTCACCCGCAGGTTCAGGGCGGAAAATTTGTTGAGCTGAATGTTCCGGCTATTCACCACGATCAGCTTGGCTTTGCGGCGCTTCACCGCCAGAACTACTTCGGATTTGATCACCGGATGGGTTTCCGAAAGGTCGGAGCGCAGGGCCATGATCACGTCCGCCTTGCGAATCTCGTTGATCGAATTGGTGGAAGCCGCATATCCCAGGGAATCCCGCAGGGCCAGATGAGCCGCGTAGCTATACCCGCCGGCATGGTCAATATGGTTGGTCCCCAGAACTCCCCGGAGGAGCTTCTGGAAGAGATAGAGTTCTTCATTGGTCAACCGCGATGAGGCCAGACCGGCTAGAGCTTTTCCGGAGGCCAGAGCTTTTATCTCCTGGAAGCGCCGAGCCACCAGGCCGATGGCCTCTTCCCAGGAAGCTTCAACCAACGCTCCATCTTTCCGGATTAAAGGAGAAGTCAGCCGTTTCGGGCTGGGGACATATTCCCAGCCAAACCGCCCTTTCACGCAGAGGTTCCCCTGGTTTAGCCCGAGCTCTTCATCAGCCCGGACCCGGAGGATCCGGCCCGTTTTTTTGTTTGTTCCCACCGTTAAGGTGCACCCAACCCCGCAGTAGGCGCAGACCGTGTTGGTTTCTTTGAGATCCCAGACCCGGGCTTTGTGCAAGAAGATCCGGTCATTCAGGGCTCCCACCGGGCAGACGGACACGCACTGGCCGCAGAATTCGCAATTCATGGGCCGGTCAAAGTCCGTTCCGACCTTGGTCTTGATTCCCCGGTTGACGAAGGAGAGCTCGTTGGCGCCCACCACCTCGTCGCAGATTCGTACGCACATGCCGCAAAGAATGCATCGATTGAGGTTTCGCTCGACAAAAGGGGAGACATGATCGGTGGGCAGGTCGGCCTTCTCGCCCTTGAAGGGGTTATCGGACACCCCGTATTCGTAAACCAGGTCCTGCAGCTGGCACTGCCCGCCCGCATCGCATACCGGACATTCCAGAGGATGGGAGATTAATATGAGTTGAAGCTGGATCTGGCGAGCTTTGATTACCTCGGGAGTGTTGGTCAGGATTTCCATCCCGTTGCGGACCGGATTGAAACAGGCAGGGGTCAGCCCTTTACGCCCCTTCTGCTGGACAACACAGATCCGACAGGCTCCGTAGGGGACGAGCCGTTTGTTGTTGCAGAGCGTGGGAATCTTGATCCCGGCTTTGGCGGCAGCCTCCACGATCATCGTGCCCGGGGGAACCGAAACCTGGACTCCATCGATTGTCAGAGTTACCATTCTTTCCTCTTTGTTAGCCATCAATAACCTGCTCTTTACTTTTTTCCACCGCAGAGAACGCAGAGACCGACGAGCTAAATTAAATCAAACCAAAACATAAACTGCTGCTTTAGGCTATATTTCGTTAATTCTTATTCTTCTCTGCGCTCTCCGCGATCTCGGCGGTTAAAATTCATTCTATGGCCCAGAACCGGCAGGCCCGGATGCAGGATTTACACTTGGTGCAAAGATCTTTGTTGATCTGAGCCGGTTTTTTCTTCTCCCAGGTGACGGCGTTACTGGGACACGCCTTCATGCAGAGCCCGCACATCTTGCATTTCTCTTCCTTCACTTCAAAGCGGATCAGGGGCGTGCAGACCAGGGAACGACAGTGCTTGTCCCGGATATGCTCATCATACTCCTGCCGGAAATGGCGGATGGTGGAAAGCACCGGGTTGGGAGCCGACTGCCCCAGCCCGCAATGGGACATCCGAACGATGTGGCGTCCCAGATCATCCAGGAATTCCACGTCCCCTTCCTGCCCTTTTCCTCCCACAATATTTTCCAGTTTTTTTAACATGACCGACAGACCGATCCGGCAAGGGACGCATTTCCCGCAGGATTCATCCACGCAGAAGGCGGTGAAGAATCGGGCCGAGTCCACCATGCAGGTGGCTTCGTCGCAGATAACGATCCCCCCTGAGCCCATGATGGCTCCCGTAGCCTCCAGGGAGTCATAATCCACGGGGGTGTCCAGAAGGTGTTCCGGTACAAAGCCCCCCGAGGGTCCCCCCAGCTGGGCAGCTTTGAACTTCTTTCCCCCTTTGATCCCTTCCCCGATGTCAAAGACGATGGAGCGCATGGAAATCCCCATGGGCACTTCGACCAAACCGATGTTGTTCACCGACCCGGCGAGGGAAAAGACCTTGGTCCCCTTGCTCTTCTCTGTACCCAGGCTGTTAAACCACTTGGCCCCATTGATGAGAATCTGGGGAACATTGGCAAAGGTCTCCACGTTATTCAAAACCGTGGGCATTCCCCACAGGCCTGCTTCGGCCGACCGCGGGGGCTTGGCCCGGGGCATTCCCCTCTTTCCCTCCAGGGAATACATCAAGGCGGTGGATTCTCCACACACGAAGGCCCCGGCTCCCGGGTAAACATAGGCGTCGAAGTCGAAACCGGTCCCAAAGATATCTTTTCCCAAAACGCCCAGGTTGCGGCCCTGCTCGATGGCCAAATTCAGTCGTTTGATGGCCAGAGGATACTCGGCGCGGACATAGAGATACCCTTCATGGGAATCGATGGACCTGGCGCAGATGGCCATGCCCTCTAAAACGGCATGCGGGTCGGCTTCCAGGACGCTCCGGTCCATGAAGGCCCCGGGGTCGCCTTCATCCCCGTTGCAGATCACGTACTTGGGGAAGCGGTTGTACTTTCTGGATTCCTCCCACTTATCTCCGGTGGGGAACCCCGCGCCCCCCCGGCCCCGGAGGCCAGATTCTTTCATCTCGGCAATAATCTGCTCGGGGGTCATCTGGGTGAGGGCCTTATGCAGGGCCACATATCCATCCTTGGCGATGTACTCCTCGATGGACTCCGGATTGATCAACCCCCGGTTGCGCAGGACCCGTAAGACCTGGAGGCCGAAGAAAGGAATATCTTTCATCCGGGGGATGGCCTCTTTCTTTACCGGCTCTTTGTAAAAGTACTTGGGAACCGGCCGGCCCTTGAGAATATGCTCCTGCACGATCTCGGCCATATATTCGGGCTTCAAATGCCCGTAGAAGATTCCTTCCGGATAGACCACCGCGATCGGGCCTTCGGCGCAGAACCCGTTGCATCCCGTGATCACGACCTTAACTTCTTCGTCGAGTCCCCGATCCTTCAGCTCTTTCTCCAGCCGGGCCCGCACTTTAAAAGTCCCGCAGGAAACGCAGGCCGTGCCAGCGCACATCAGGATATGGGACCGAAACATTTTCGTTGCCATCTAGCGCTTACCTCCTCAAATGCTAAAACGTCGTCTCACTTCCCACAGCCAGAGCGTATTTTTCGACGGGCTTCCCCCCGAGGACATGCTCGGCAAATATTTCCCGCATCTTGTCCGCATTAAGGTCTACATATTTGACGGGCGCCTCCCCGAGGAGTTCCACGGTGATCATGGGTTCCCGGCTGCAAAGCCCCGCACATCCCGAGGTGGTCACGATGACGTCCTTGACGTCCCGTTTCTGGATCTCGTCCATCACCGCGGTCATGAGTTGCCGGGCTCCGGAAGCGATCCCGCAGGTTCCCATGTGGATGTTGACCTTGGCCCGGTAGCCCCCTTCCCGCAGGGTGACGCTGGCCTGGACCGACTCTTTGATCTTTTTCAAGTCTTCGATGGATAATTTGGCCATTCGTTCTTTCCTCCCCAAACGCAGTGGTTCAGGTATACTCTTTCAAGATCTCCACGGCCTTGACCGGCTCCGGAATCCCGTGGACATCTTCGTCTACGCACAACACCGGGGCCAAACCGCAGGTTCCCGGGCAGTTGATTACCTCCAGGGTGTAGCGGAGGTCCGAGGTCGTCTGGTTTACATCTATGTTGAATTCCTTCTTTAACAGGTCCAGAATGGCCTGTCCGCCGCGTACGTAACAGGCTGTACCGAGGCAGACCCGAACGATATGGCGCCCGCGGGGAGTCATGGTAAAGAGAGAATAGAAGGTTACCACCCCGAAGACCTGGCTGGGGTGAAGCTTCATGCCTTCGGCGACGTACTTCTGGACTTCCAGGGGAAGATACCCGGTGACTTCCTGGGTCTCCTTGAGGACCGGGATCAGGGTTCCCTCTTTGTGCTTGTACTTCTCGATGATCTCATCGATCTTCTTCCATTGCTCCGGAGGGATTTTCCCGGATTCCGCTCCGGCCAGGCCTTTTTCCTCAGTCATAACTCTTGCCTTTCCTCGACCAGGATGCGTTCTTTCCTAAATTCCGAGCCCTTCCAGACCGGAAAGAATGAGGGTCCGTAAGGCCGAAACGACCTGGGGCGCGTTCAAGGGGATATCTCCCAGATCGGACTTGATCTCCCGGGTATCCAGGGAAAAAATCTTTCCATCCTTCCGGTGTTCGTAGAGAAGGTCCACTTCGGGATGGCCGACAATCAAGGTAATGAGCGTATCCCCCATCTGGCCCAGGGGCTTCCGGTCGATGTGACTGTGTTGAAACGTGGCCTTCACCGTCGTGCCCTGTCCCGGACAGGATTGTAAGCAAAGCTCCCCGTTGCATATGCGGCACGCTTCCGTCAGAAGTGGCAGCCCCAGCCCCACCCGACGGGTGGTCTTGGTAGTAAAAAAGGGGTCCAGAGCTTGCTTCACCATGGTTTCATCCATGCCGCAACCGTCATCCATAATCTCTATCGTCAACCGGTCCTCCTGGAGGTCTTCTTCGATTCGAACCTCCACCCTCCTTGCGCCGGCGGCCAGGGAATTTTCTACGATATCTAGTATATGCAAGGACAGGTCTTGCACGGACCGAACCGGATCATCTTCCGGAAATACCCATCTGGTAAAGTCGCCCGGCCACCTCAAAGGCGGTCAACTCACTGAGGAGAAGGGGGATTTTTTCCTCCTCCGCTTTGGCCAGGGTCTGTTTTTCCGGCTGCCTTCCCCCGATAATAATGATGCCGGCGAGTTCTTTCAACGTCGCCACCGCTACGATATTCTGATGAATCTGGAGCGTGATCCAAACATCCCCTGCCTTGGCATTAGCCATCACATCGCTCAAAAGGTCGCTGACGTATCCTCCAGTAAATTCCTGAGAAAGCCGGGGTAGGGCAGATGCCGGTTTCATTCCCAGTTTCTCAACAACCTCCCGCAAGGTCATGGCGCAAGCCTTTCCTCTGGGTTAGCGGTCGATTTCGGCCAGGACGATATCGATTGATCCAATGATGGCCACTACGTCAGAAACCAGCCGCCCTTGAACCATGATAGGCAGTGCACTCAGGTTTATAAAGGACGGCGGGCGCACCCGGAAGCGCCAGGGCTTATTGGTTCCATCGCTGACCAGGTAGAATCCCAGCTCTCCCTTGGTGGATTCGATGCTGGCGTAGACTTCCCCCTTAGGAGTGGGAAAACCTTCGGTGGCCAGATGGAAATGATGGATCAAGGACTCGATACTTTCCTGTACTTTCACCTTGGGCGGAAAGACCACATGGGGATTGTCCGCCAGGATGGGCCCGCCCGGCATCTTGTCCAAAGCCTGGCGGACGATTTCGTTAGACTGCCGCATTTCCATCATCCGCACCAGGTACCGGTCGTACGTATCGCCATTCTTCCCTGTGGGGACGATAAAATCGTAGGCTTCATACCCACTGTAAGGCATGGCCTTCCGCAGGTCCCAGTTCACGTTGGAAGCCCGCAGGATCGGCCCGCTTATCCCCCAGTTGATGGCTTCTTCCGCGGAGATCACTCCCACTCCCTGGGTACGGCGCATCCATATTTTATTCTTGGTCAAGAGCGTTTCGTATTCGTCCACATGAGATTGGAAGGTCCGGGTGAATTCCCGGCATTTTTCCTCAAAGCCGTCGGGTAAATCCTGAGCCAGCCCGCCGACGCGGAAGTAGGAGGGCGTCAGGCGGGAGCCGCAGACCATCTCGAACATAAAAAGGATCTCATCCCGCTCCCGGAGGGAGTAGAAGAGGGGGGTCATGGCCCCAATGTCATGGGCATGGGTCCCCAGCCATAAGATATGGCTGGCAATCCTCTGCAGTTCGCTGAGCAGAACCCGGATGGCCTGGGCCCGGGAAGGAACTTCGATCCCCAGGAGCTTCTCCACGGCCAGAACGTAAGCAAAGTTGTTGGACATGCCGGCCACGTAATCCAGCCGGTCGGTCAAGGGAATACATTGATGGTAGGTCTTGCTCTCGGCCAGCTTCTCCAGGCCCCGGTGAAGAAACCCGATGTCCGGCGTGGCCTTGACCACCACCTCCCCGTCCAGCTCCAGGATGACCCGCAGCACGCCGTGGGTGCTGGGGTGTGAAGGTCCCATGTTGAGGATCATCGTCTCGCTATTGGCCATCTCCATCCTTCTCCATCGCCCGGGGCTTTCGATCAGCCCCGGAGCGGATAATCTTTGCGTAAAGGGTGCCCCTTCCACTCGGGCGTAAGAAGAATCCGTCGCAGGTCGGGGTGCCCGTGAAAGGTGATTCCGTACATATCAAAGGCTTCCCTCTCCAGCCAGTCCGCCCCCTTCCAGACCGGAACTACCGAGGAAACCCCGGGAGACTCGCCGGGCAGAGAAACTTTTAGGCGGAGCCGCAGCTTGGTCTTCATTGAGCATAGATGATAGACCACCTCGAATCGGGGTTCCCGGGGATAATAATCCACCCCGCAGAGGTCGACAAGGTAATCAAAAGCCAAATCATGATCGTCGTGTAAAAAGCGACAGATGGGCAGAATATCCTCGGCCCGAAGATGCAGGGTGGTCTCTCCCCGGAAGGTAGAAATGTCGAGGATCGATTCTGGAAATTTCTGCTTCACCCGGTCTACAACGCCTTGCAGGTCCATGGTCCTTTACCTTTCAATGAGTTTCTCTTTGCTGATCTTCTCATGGAGCTTGATGATCCCGTAAAGCAAAGCCTCGGGCCGGGGAGGGCATCCCGGGATGTAAACATCGACTGGAATATATTGATCGATTCCCTGAACCGTGGCATAGGTATCAAAAATTCCGCCGGTGGAGGCGCAGGCTCCCATGGCAATCACCCATTTGGGCTCGGTCATCTGCTCATAAATACGAATTACCGCAGGAAGCATCTTTTTGGTCACGGTCCCGGCTACGATCATCAGGTCGGCCTGGCGAGGGGAAGCGCGAAAGACCTCCATTCCAAAACGGGCCATGTCGTACCGGGCCGCCGCGGCTACGATCATCTCCAGGGCACAACAGGCTAACCCGAACCCGGCCGGCCAGAGAGAGGAACGGCGGGCCCAGTTGACAATCTTTTCCAGGGAGGTAGTCAGAACATTGTTGCCCAGCTGGGTTTCTATTCCCATTCCAAGGCTCCTTTTTTCCAGACGTAGATGAAGCCCACAAGGAGGATGGCGACGAACACCGCCATCTCCACCAGTCCGAAGATCCTGAGGTCCCGGAAAATCACCGCCCAGGGGTAGAGGAAAACCGCCTCAAGGTCGAAGATGATGAAGAGCATGGCGACGATAATAAATTTTACCGGAAACGGTCTACGGGCCTGGCCGATGGGGTCCATCCCGCATTCGTAGGGGATCATCTTCTGGGGGGTTATCTTTTGTTTGCCCAGGAAAGCGGAGGCAATGATGACGAACAGGGCGAACCCCACCGCAACGACAAAGATAATAAATATGGGTAGGTAATTGATCAGCATGGAATCATTTCCCTCCTGGAAAAATTATTTCTTGGGGGAGAAATAAGGAACAAAAGTGGACTCTGGGAGAAATCCGGTTCCTTGTATGATTCTACCAAGTTTTTATCTTATGATATTTTTGGGAAAAAGGCAGCTACTGAAGGTGAAATTCCGATTCCAAAATTCAAATAACAGATAACCGTACCCTTTGTCAAGTTTTTTTTATCAGTTTTTTATCAACCCCCCCATCTCTACGGGATACCGAGACACATCAACCCTCATCAGACTCCCTTTCCACTCTGGCCAAGTATGAGGGAAAACCGTTCCACGATAGGCATTCGCGATTTTTAGAAGACCGCTGGGAGAAGGATAAATTTAGGTTGGTCCCGAGAATGAACCGATTTTCCTTCTGGGGAGCCTCCCAAAATCTAGACAAACCATCATATCAAATTTATTAAATCATAGATTGACCCATCTTTTTCTTCTATGTTATAAATCATGCTAAAATTTTGACTCTGTGGATACGATTCCATGAAGCCGATAGAGTTATCAGCGAAGGACAGGAAGCTCTTAGCCCAAATTCAGGGTGACCTTCCCCTCTGCTCTTCCCCTTATGCGGTGATCGCGCAAAACACCGGCTGGGAGGAGAGGGAACTTCTGGCGAGGATCCAGGTTTTCATCCGTCGGGGAATGATTCGGCGTTTGGGAGCTATTTTACGCCATCAGAAAGCCGGCTACCGGGGCAACGCCATGGTGGTCTGGAAGGTTCCCGAAGATCAGGTCCCTCGGGTCAGCCGGGCTATGGCATCTTTCCCGGCGGTCAGTCACTGTTATCTTCGAGCCGCCCACCCCGAATGGCCGTTCAATCTGTACACCATGGTCCACGGTCAAAGCGAAAGAGATTGCCACCGGATAGCCCGGCAAATCTCCAGGAATACGGGAGTAAAGGATTACCGGCTCCTCTTTTCAAAAAGGGAGCATAAAAAGTCGAGCATGACTTATTTTTGAGAAGAAAACCTAATTTTCTGATAGAAAACCTTGAATTATAAGCTTCTTGCAAAAGTCGCTTGTTCCGCCATCCCTGCAAAGCTTGCCCCGCTTCGCCCTGAACACCATGCGGTGGCGGGCTTCGCTTGCCCGGAATGACGATATTCCCTTAGGTCAAGAATTTTGCAAGAGCTTTTTATGAAGTAGGGAAAAAGGAGAAAGAATTCTAAAAAATCCCTTGACAATATTTTTTATGATATGCTAACTAAACCTTTGAATGAATATTCATTCATTAACGCTGGGCAGGGGTCCCCTAAAGACCTTGGATGGACCCGGGAAACTGCTCTCACTGAAAAAAGTTTAGGGCGGAGGCCTGGGTCCAGTGGAGGAGGATAAAAGAAAGTTTTATAAACAGTTTGCGCGCGTCAGCGCCATCGGCCTGGAGATGGGCCTCTCCGTGGCCATCGGGTTGGCGATTGGATACCTTTTAGACCGATTTTTCCACACCAAACCGTGGCTCACAATCATTTTTTTAATTCTGGGTATTGTCGCCGCATTCCGCAGTCTTTTATCCCTGGCGAAAGAGATTGACAAAGAAGGACGGAAAAAGTAATTTCCCTAAGACAGCCGAAAGGCAGGAAACCCAGAAGTTAATCTCCATCGAGAAACGAAGCGCACAGATCCTGGCTTTCTTCCTCCTGGCAAGCCTGTGGTTTCAAAGCTGGTCCATTTCTTTGGGGTTGGTATTGGGTGGAGGGCTTGCCCTGCTTAATTTTCGCTGGCTCTGGCGGATTATGGAAAGATACTTTTTCGAGGAAAAACGGCACTACGGCCTCCAGGTATTGATAAAATTTTTGGCCTTGTTAGCGGGTCTTTTCCTGATCATCCGTTACGGGAGAGTAAACCCGGCTGCTTTCCTGGTGGGTCTCTCCACATTAGTCATGGGGATCTTCTTCGAAGTGATCCGAGAATCTCTAAGAACCTACAGAAAGGGAGTTTGGTAATGGCTGGACATACCCCTTTTACCTGGTTCCATTATATACCTTTTGTGGGAAGCCTGCCTCACCAGGTTTCGATGGGCATTTTCGTACTTTTAGTCCTCTGCCTGTTGTCCTACCTGGCTTTTAAGAAAGTGGTCGTTTCTGGGGCCCAAGAAGAAGCGCTCGTCCCATCCGATCGCCTTACCCTGGGGAATATCTTCGAACTCTTCACCGAGATGGTTCTGAGATTTCTGGATGATATCCTCGGCCACCGGGGGCGGGAATTCCTCCCCCTGATTGGTACCCTGGGTTTTTTCATCTTATTCTCCAACCTGCTCGGCCTGGTGCCGGGGTTTTTGCCCCCCACGGACAACCTGAATACGACGGTAGCCTGCGCCCTGGTGGTATTCTTTTCGACTCATTATTATGGGGTCAAGGCCCACGGAATCAAATACCTCAGGCATTTTCTTGGACCCGTCCTGTGGCTCTCTCCCCTGATGCTTCCCATCGAGCTCATTAGCCACTTAGCCCGGGTCCTATCCCTCTCCATGCGTCTTTTCGGGAACATTATGGCGGACCATATGCTGCTTTCCCTGACCCTGGCGGCCCCCTTGATATTGCCCCTTTTCCTTTCTCCCCTCTCCATGGTCCTGGGGGTATTCGTTTCCGTCATTCAAACTTTTATCTTTATGCTGCTTTCCATGATCTATATTTCCCTGGCCGTCGAGGAGTCTGAACATTAAAAAGGAATTTAGCATTATAACAATATAGCGATTTAGGAATTAAGAATGCTGGAAGAGATTTTATAAAGAAACGGGAGGTAGCACAGAATGAGAAGAAAAGTGATGTGGATTCTAGCTCTGACATTGGTGTTGAGCTGCTTGGTTGCCTCGGGAGCCTTTGCTGCGGAAGAAGGCCTGGGTCAGGAAGCCAAGAAATTTATCGGGCTGGCCTGTGGCCTGGCGATTGCCATCGCCGCTCTGGGTGGAGGCCTGGGGCAAGGCATTGCCATCTCCAAAGGCCTGGAGGGGATCGCCCGGAATCCGGAAGCCCAGCCGAAGATCTTCATCCCCATGATCGTCGGATTGGCTTTGATCGAATCCCTGGTAATTTACGCCCTGGTCATCTCCATTTTGCTTTATGTCAAGCTTTAAACATTGCCAGGGTTTAGCTCAAACCTTTTAAAATCGGGTCTTGTGCGGCCTTAACCGTTCGTTCCTGCTTCCCGCCAGGAAAATTCAGGCTCTGTCGCCGCAGGCGGGAGGCCCATAGACCTTATCTGAGGTAGAAAGACCCATGGCCCAAGTTCGCTATGGAATGGCCATCGATTTAAGAAAGTGCCTTGGCTGCCACACTTGTTCCGTGGCTTGCAAGCAGGAGAACGCAGTTCCCCTGGGGGTTTGGCGCTCCTGGGTGAAGCAGGTGGAAAAGGGGCGGTATCCCTATGTTCGAAAATCCTTTCTACCCTTGCTCTGTAACAACTGTGAGAATCCCATCTGCGTTACCGTCTGTCCCGTGAAGGCCTCTTACCGCCGGCGGGATGGAATCGTGCTGGTGGATCCCCATCGATGTATCGGCTGCCGTTATTGCATGGCGGTCTGTCCCTACGATGCCCGCTACGTCAACCCCCGGGTGAACATCGTGGAGAAATGCTACTGGTGTGACCATCGGGTGGATCGGGGATTGAAGCCCGCCTGTGTTCGTTCCTGCCCCACGCAGGCTCGAATCTTTGGGGACCTCAACGACCCTAGCAGCGAAATCGGGAGGTTTTTAGCCAGCAGCCCGGTCCAGGTGATCAAGCCCGAGATGGGCACGTACCCCAAGGTCTTTTACATCGAGGCGGATTTGGACGCCCTCAAGACGGAAAGGAAGGAGCAAGATGGACATTAGCGTCCTATACAATGTTTTCCCCCAAGAGACCTTCGGGACCCTGATCGCAGTTTACTTTTACCTCACCGGTCTGAGCGCGGGGTCTTTCGTGCTCTCCACCCTGGCCTTTGTCTTTGGGATGGAAAAATTCAAGCCGATCGGAAAGATCGGGGTGATTCTGGCTACTCTGTTCCTGGTCATGGCCCCGCTGGCCCTGCTGGTTCATGTGGGCCAGCCTTTCAAGGCCTGGCATCTTTTCGTCCACCTGAACATTACTTCGCCGATCACCTGGGGGTCTTTCCTCTTGACGCTTTACCCGATCAACTGCGTCATCTACGGCTTTTTCATGTTTAGGGGAAATAAACCCAAGACCCGGCTCTTTGGGACCATCGGGATTCCTCTGGCCATCTTTGTCCACGGCTACACCGGGTTTATTCTGGCTCTGGGGAAGGCCCGGGCCCTATGGAATACGGCTTTGATGCCCTTCCTCTTCCTGATTTCGGCCATGGTTTCAGGAATCGCCTTGATGATCCTCATCTCCATCGTCAAAGACCGGTTCTTCTCCAAAGAGAAGACCATCAACCGGGAACTGGTCTTTGGCCTGGGGCAGTTGCTGGTGGCCATGATCCTCATCGATCTCTTCCTGGTCCTGAGCGATGTTCTGGTGCTCCTGGTTTCTCATGCGGAAGCCCAGGAGGTAGCCCATCTCATCCTGACGGGAAAATTCAGTTTCTATTTCCTCGTGGTGGAGAACATCATGGGAAAGATTATCCCGGCGATTATTCTTTTGGTTCCCCGTTTCCGGAATTTAGCCACTGTCACCGTTGCTTCCGTTTTGGTGGTGGTAGGTATCTTTTTCATGCGTTACGTTGTGGTTGTAGGTGGTGAATTTCTGCCCCTGGTTTGAGTTTGAAGGAGTTTTTCATGGCCCAAATTACCCGACGCGATTTCCTGAAGTTCGGATTTACCAGCGCTGCCGTAGCTGGTCTCAGCAGTTCGCTCGCTGGTTGCTTTAGCCCTCCGCCGGAAGTGCCCCATAAGGTGGCCCGCACGGCAGGAAAGCCGGTAAGCATAGCCAGTACCTGCGCCCTATGCCCGGCTGGATGCGGGATTCTGGGAGAGGTCCTGGATGGCCGCCTGGTCAAGATTGTGGGAAACCCCAAACACCCCAACAACCGGGGCAAGATCTGTTCCCGAGGGTATGCGGGGATCAACGTCCTGTACGACCCCGACCGCTTGCTCTATCCATTAAAGCGTTCCGGAGCCCGGGGGGAGGGGCGGTGGACCCGGATCTCGTGGGATCAGGCCTGGGAGGAGATCGCCAAGCGATTAGTGGCTCTGAAAAAGAGCGGGAAGACGGAAGGACTCTGGGTGGAAATGGAGACTCCGGGTTCGAAGGAGCTTTCGGCCCTTGAATTCCTGAAAGCCTTCGGCTCCCCCACAATCTTCGCGGAAGGTGACCTTCCCACCCAGAACGGGAGGCTCGGGCACTTCCTGACCTGGGGAGCAGAATTTCCGGTCAGCGATGCAGCCCGGTCCCGCTTCATCCTGAATTTCGGGGGCAACCCCTACGAGAATCACGAGCAATACATCTTCCTGGCCCAGCGGATAATCGAGGGACGGATGGCCAACGCCGCCAAGCTGGTGACCTTCGACGTCCGCCTCTCCAATACGGCCGGAAAGAGCAACGAGTGGATCCCCATCAAACCGGGGACTGATGGAGTCGTGGCTCTGGCTATGGCTCAGCAGATTATCCAGCAGGGGCTTCATGACAAAGAGTTCCTTTCCCGCTGGACCAATTACCCCATTACCAAACTGGTGGAGCATCTTTCCCAGTATACCCCCGAGCAGGCAGAAAAGGTCAGTGGGGTTAAAGCTGCGGATATCCGGCGGCTGGCCACGGAATTCGCTCAGGCCAAGCCGGCGACGATTATTACGGGGCGGGGAGTGAGCGGGCATCAGAACGGGACTCTGAACGAACGCTGCATTGCCCTTCTAAGTGCAGTCGTGGGCAATATTGATGTACCGGGCGGCTGCTGTCTTCCCCGTAAGATGGAACTGGGGGAGCCAACGTGGAAGAACCCTTACCCCTCTTCTGCCCAGGCCATCGCCGCTCTGAAAGAAGGGAAGGCCCAGCCGGAGATGTACTTCTCCTATCTGGCCAACCCGGCCTATGCGAACCCCAACGCGGCGGAGGCCGGCCAGATCCTGAAGGATGAAAAGCGGGTTCCCTTCCTGGTTGTGGCCGATACCCACCTTACCGAGACGGGTGCTCTAGCCGACATCCTTCTCCCCATGACCTCTTACCTGGAGAGCTGGAATTTAGAATCCCGGCCGGCCATGGGGCTGGTACCCTTCGTTAGCATCCGGCAACCCATGGTGACCCCCCTGGGGAAATCACTGTCCTTAGGAGATGCCTTCATCGGGTTGGCCAAGCGAATGGGCGAGGATATGCAGAAGGCCTTTCCCTACACCGAAAGTGAGGAATTCGTCGTCAAAGGCGGTGCCAGAATTGAAGGGCTCTCCAAAGCGGGCGGAATCGAGTTGCTGAAGAAAGAAGGAGTGTGGTTCAACCCGACAGCCAAACCCGACTATCGGACCTTTGAGAAGAAGGGTTTCCCCACCCCGTCAGGGAAGTTTGAAATCTTTTCCGCAAAGCTTCAGGAGAGAGGATTCCCCCCCTTGCCCGCTTACGTTCCCATCCAGGCCCATGAACGAAGGAAAGAGGCCGAGTTGATCCTGACCGTCTGCCGGGCCAACGTCATGACCTTGCGGTTGGCCAATGCCAAGTGGCTGGCGGAAGTCCTCCATACCAATCCTCTGTGGATGAATGTGCGAACCGGCGAGGCCATGGGTCTGCATAACGGGGACCGGGTCAAGGTCACCTCTGAGTCCGGGAGTCTTATTGTCCGGGTACGCTTTACCAACGGGCTTCATCCCGAAGTGGTGACCCTGACAGAAGGCCTGGGCCATTGGGAATTGGGAAAGATCGCCAGAGCCAAGAAGGCCAAGAGCAGCGATTTTGACACGGACTTACTCTGGTGGGAGGGAGAGGGGAATGGAGTAGACACTAACACGGTCGTTGCAGCCAACTTCGACCCGGTTGGCGGTGGAGTTGCCTGGAATGACACCGTGGTAACGATAACCAAGGCTTGAGAAAAGAACCTCGAGAAAGTGGTGAGGGTGGGCTATGAAGATGCCAAAAATTCCCAAAATCCCCAAACTGTCCAAGCGCACCTGGGCATTGATCATTGCAATCCTGCTTATCCTGGCGGCCGTCCCGGGTTTAGGCGTGGTTCGGTTTACCACCGGCCACCCCTTTTTCTGCCTGAGCTGTCATCAGAACCAGGAAGTTCCGGAGATGTGGCTCCCCTCCCGTGCCCACCCGGCGTCCGTTACCTGTATCGAATGTCACACCACCCCGGGAGAGTTGATTCCCCGCAAGTTTTCGGCCAGCAATGAGTTGATGAACCAGAACTGCACGCGCTGCCATTCCACCCTCCCCGGAGGGGAACAGACCAGCCCGCAGACTGTCCGAACTGTATTTGTATCCCACAAACTCCATATGGAGAAAGGGGCGCTCTGCATCGATTGTCATCGCAACATTGAACATGATAAGGGTTCTCCCCGGACCAACCGCCCCGCCATGAAGACGTGCTATCAATGCCATCAAGCCCATCCGCGCACGCAGGCTTGTGATAAATGCCATCCCATTAATCTGGTTTATACGAAGAAGTGAAAATGTAAGGGTCAGTGAAAAGGGATCCAGATTCCTGACCCTTACCCTTTCACCCGCACGGGTCTCTCCATTACATTTACATCCACCCCTGTTTTTTGCTATCATAGTAGCCTAATCACAGAGACCGTCGAAATACTTCCGGCTTTGAAGTCTATTCGCGTAGCGTTCTAATTTTTTGCTTACCTCCACTCCACGGTCTCTGCGGTGAAAGTTTGTCGCAGAACTCCGTAAGGAGGTCTTCCATGCGTTCCATCTTCATCGGGTCCACGGGGGGCGAACCGGGCCAGACCCTGGCCACGTGGGCCCTGGCCATCCGGCTCCGAGAAAAAGGGCTCAAGGTGGGTTTCTTCAAACCCTACGGGCGCCTCCCGGACGTGGGGACCTCCCCTCAAGGGGGTTTCTGCGACTCCGACGTCCTCCTCCTCAAACAGGTCCTGGGTCTTTCCGACACCGAGGAGGCCTTATGCCCGATCATGCTTCCGGAGAATTTTACCCCGGAAATTACGGGGAATCCGGGAGAACAACTGATAGAAAAGATCCAGAAGGCCTTCCAGGAGATTTCTCGCGAAAAAGATGTCGTCCTAATTATGGGGGCCAAAGAGATCTTTTTTGGCGGGGGAGGTTCGGGACTCTCTGACAGCCATCTCGTTAAGCTGCTCGACACGTCGGTGCTCCTGGTCGATCGCTACCAGCGGGACAACCTGACTTTCTATTCTCTCCTCTCGTTGAACTCTTTCCTCGACGGCCGGGTGAAGACGGCCATCTTAAACCATGTGGCTCCCGACCGGCTCGACCATATAAAAACCAAGGTAGTCCCTTTCCTGAAGGAGAAGGGGTTGAAGTCCGTGGTGGCGGTGCCCGAAGACCCCGTCCTGGCCGGCCAGACCGTTTCCGCTATCGCCGAACTCATCGAGGGGAAGATCCTCTGCTGTCCCGAACTGGAAGAAAATTTAGTCCACACCTCTACCATCGGGGCCAACCGCCTGGAGGGCCCTCTTTCGATATTCAAGCAAGTATATAACAAGGTTATTTTAGTCGGTCTGGATCCAATGGGAGCGGGAGGAAAACCCGTGGTCGGGATCATCTTGACGGGGGGAAAAACCCCCAGCGAATTAGTTTTCAAGGTAGCACGGGACCGATCGGTTCCCCTCATCCTTACCCGGGCCGATACTTTTCAGGTGATGGAATGCCTGGAAAAAGCCAGGCCAGCCTTGAGGTTGAATGATGAATTTAAGGTTCGCCAGTTTCTCAAACTCATCGATCAAGAGATGGGTCCCAACCGGTGGGTGGAGGACTTACTGTAGAAATATGTCGTTGCCGTACGAAGGTGCTGCAGTTCTGCCGTGCAACGCGCGAATGTGAGGGCCCGGCAGCACCGCAGCACTGCAGAACGGTTTTTGCCACTTTAGTGCTCTTTAGGCATTTTAGGCACTTTACACTTTAGGCACTTTCCCTTTATGCCTTGGATCAAACGTATCAACTCCATGTCTCAGAGTGAAAAGGAGGGCCTCTACCGGCTGCTCATCCCTCCCTCGCTCTTCAGGCGTTTTCAGATCCATCCGCTGACCTTTTCCGATTATGAGGGAAACCGGCTGGTTCGTTTTTACTGTCCGGAAAGAGAAGAGACGGTGATGATCGAAGTAAAGCGCAAATCCACAGACCAGGACCCGATCTACTCCATCCAGGTTTCCGATGCGGTGGACTTCACCCAGATTAACTGGGATTTCTTAATCGTCAATGATCCGGACAGTGAGCGATTTAACATCGATGTGGATGAACAGGGGCGCGACACTCTTTGGGGGCGGGCGATCCGCAACCTTCCCGAGGAGGAAAAGGCCCTTCAGGCTGGCCTGGCCCCCGGCCAGGTCCGCAAAGGACTGGGACTGACCCGGGAGGTCATCGCGGGGTTGGAGTATTTCGCCAGAATTTTGGATATCAAAACCATCTCCCTGGAGGCTCTTTTCTACCATAACGCCATTGTTTATGAACGCTGCGGTTTCACCTACTTTGAAGGCTTCAAGCGCATGCAAAGGATTCACCAGGCCTTCCAGCCAGGAGGAAAGCTATTTCAAAAGCTGGATTCCTCCTCTCCTTTTCGCCGGTCCGGATTCGAGAAGACCATCCGCGGGCGCTCCTGGGCAATCCACGACGGAGTGGTCAGCGAGATCGATGACGATATCCTGGAGGAAGGCTGGTATTCCCCCAAAATGTACCTGATGGTGGGCCAACCCCGCTCCGTCTCAACCTTTCCGGATGCCGCCTATTAAATCAGAACCCACTCAGAGCAAAAGCCTTGGGAACAAAAATCCACCAGAGGAGGCGTAGGATTATCTTCTGGAGAAAAAAGCAGAAAGTTTTGATAGGGGTTCAATGGGGAAACGTTCTTTGAAGAAGAGAGATAAACTGTTCGGGGCCTACAATCCTTTAGGCTTTAAGGAGATGGGCTTAGGGCTTCGATCATCTTCAGGCTGGCTTTGGGTACCCGGGTAAATTGAACCCCGGCAACCAAAGACCCGTTGGATTGGAGCCGAACCACTTTACAATGGGCTCGCCAATTTTTCAGGGGTTCTTGGTCCGCGGATAATGAAATCCGGAAAGGCTCACAGGGAAGCATCCCGCCCTCCAATTCAATTCCGGAGAGGTAAGCTCCTCCCATGCTGATATTTTCCATTACGGCGATCCCTGAATCCCGACGGTATGGGGTTCGTACAGAATACATCCCAATCTTCAAAGGAAGATGGATGGGCAGCCGGGGCCACCGTCTCTGATGGTTGAAGGCTTGGTCCTCCTCCGGAAGCTCCTCCGGCAGGTTGAGGAAAGTGTAGAGTGTTTTGGCCAGGTCTTCCTGATTCAGGCCGTCCTTGTCCAGCGCTTCATCGGCTCCCCACTCCAGGGACCGCCGGGCGTTTCGGCCTTTCGCGCAACAGACAATCTTGAGATCCTGGAGGTCCCCCATCCTGCGGAGAGATCGAATCACCTCGGCGCCGGGAATATCGGAAAGTTCCTCGTCGAGGATGAGAAGGTCCGGGTGGTTCTTGGAAGACCAGATCAGTACATCCCCTCCGAAGCCGACCCTCTCGACCTCTATCCGGTCATCCTCCGAGAAAATCCTCTGGACCAGAGAGAAGAGATGGTCATCGGCCGATCCCAGAAGGATCTTTTTCTTCTCCAGAACCAGGGCGTCAAAGGGAAGGTTGTATTGCTTCAGGAAGGATATCAGGCTTTCCCGGCTGATGAAACGTTCCCCGGTGATGGGATTCTTCTTCCCCTGGAAAATCCCCTTGTCAAAATTCCGGGATATGGTTGACCGGGAAATATCGACCAGCTTTGCAGCTTCACCCGTGGTGAGGAAGTCTTTTGAGGTCATAACGGTGTCCTTAAATGGAAGAGTGATGGGATTCCTGAAAATCAACTCACCCGCCTTGCACCCTCCGGAAGCCAAATTCTAGTGGCCCCATCGAACGCGAGGAAATGACCTGACCGAAAAAACCAAAATCAAAATCTTGACATTCTAAATAACAATAAAAAAAGATTTTGTCAAATTCTTTTTGTTCCCGGGGAAAGAAAAGAAATTCAGAGGAAAATTATCATTTCTTAATCAATTCCCCAAACTCTCTCTAAAATCATTTTACTCCGATTATAGAAACATTGGAAGGGAAAAAACTCGTCTAGCCAAAATTCCAGGTGTATTCTGTTGCTTTCCGCGCGCAGGGTTTTGCGCCCGGGCCACGAGCTTGCATGGGTGCCAGAAATAGGGCGATTTCTGAAAGTGAAGGTGGGCAGGTCATACGTTTCGCTTGACACTCCCTTTTTATCTTTTCATAATATGAAGAAAATTCGGGTCTTGAGTTTTCAGAAAATAAGGAGGTGGGAAGATGGGCGAGACGCTTCGGAAATGGATCACCTGGTATCTGGTTGGGGCGATGTTCGTGATCGGAATTACCCCCAGGGTATATGCAGGTTTCTCTCCTTCCGAGGTCATGAACCTTTCGGCGGCTGAGCGATCCGCCGACCTGAAGAAGGTCCAGAAATTCCTGGAGATGAAGATGGTCCGGGAAAGGCTCAAAGAACTCGGTCTGACCCGGGAAGAGATTCAATCACGGATGGATCAGATAAGCGATCAGCAGCTCCATCAGCTCGCCCTCAAGCTGGATAACCTTACGGTGGCAGGAGATGACGGTTTGGGAATTATCATTGGCCTCCTGGTCATCGCCATCTTGGTGGTAATCTTGGTCTTCCTTCTCCAGCACAGAATTGTAATAAAATAGGTGGCAGGACTGTTTCTTTGCCCGGCCAGGACGAAATGGAGTCGCTTGCCTAAAAAAGTTATGAAGAGGGGCACCAATATAACGGGGCCCCCTTTCTTATGGGCTTCGATTTTTTTTATTCTTTTTTCCTGCGCTGGGTCTTCCTTCATCAAGGAATCCAGAACTGCCCGGATCATTCCAGGTGTTCCATTCTATCCGCAGGAAGAATATCAGTGTGGGCCCGCCTCCCTTGCAGGGGTCTTGAATTTTTATGGCTTAAAAATATCTCCGGCGGAAATCGCTGGCGAGATCTTCAGCAAAGAAGCCAGGGGCACCCTGGACATGGATATGCTTTTCTATGCTCAAAAAAAAGGATTGAACGCCACCCAGTATACGGGCAGCTGGGATGATTTGCAGAAGAATGTCAATTCCAACCGTCCCCTCATCGTTCTGATCGATGAAGGGTTTTGGGTTTACCAGAAGGACCATTTTATGGTTGTGGTGGGTTATGATGAAGGGGGCCTGATCGTCAACTCCGGAAAAGAGCAGCAGGTGTTCATTGTTCGAGACCATTTTTTAAAGACCTGGGCAAGGACTAAATATTGGACCCTGGGGATTGCCCCTAAATGAATAGAATTTTCCCCGCTTTGCTCTTTGCTCTATGCTCTCTGCTGATTTTTTCCGGCTGCTCTCTTCCCAGGCTGATCATCTTGAAAGATCCTTTAACACCGGAGGAACATGTAAATCTCGGAGTAGCCTACGAGAAGCAGGGAGATTTCGATAACGCCATCAAGGAGTATCGTTTAGCCGCTAAAAAATCTCCTCAGGCTTATCTCTACCTTGGCAATGCCTATTTTCAGAAAAAGGATGGGAAGGAGGCGGAGGAATATTACCAAAAAGGCATCCAGAAAGAACCGGGTAATGCTGATCTCTACAACAATCTTGCCTGGCTTTATTATACCCGGAAGGAAAATCTCGACCGGGCGGAAAAACTTGCTCAGAAAGCCATCGAGTTAAACCCGGCGAAAGAAGAAATCTACCGGGATACCCTTTACAAGATAAGAGAGCTAAAAGAGAAGGTCATGAAATGAAATCCCCCCTCTCTCTCCTTTGGATGGGAGAACGGGAAGGGGTAACTCACCCCGCGATCCGCAACCGGATCGCGTAATTGCCCCGTCCGGCACGCCCATGACTGAGAAGACAATAGTTTGACGGAGATTCTTCCCCTTAGAAGGTACCCGCCCGCTTTTTTCTAAATTAAACTTATAAAAACAAATAGTTAATTTTTTCTTCCCATATGGCATGCAAATTGCTCAATTATGTACCGAACGGTCCTGGCCGATTGTTCCTGGTGGCCTTCTGGCAAAACCTGAATTCCTGCTGATGCGATATTTCTGTCCGTCTGATTCCCAAAAGCCTGGAGTCTGACGGGCAATCAACCTCGTGTTCATCTCCTTTAATGGATGCCTCAGGCCTTACCAGGCCGCCCGGGCCGAAAAACAGGAGGTGAATTCATGCTCCCCCCAACAGAAATCCTGTCCTGGATTGATCGGTACAGTCAGGATAGCGCCTACCAGGCCCTTCACTGGGATGGAACCATCGCTGATTACCTGAAGATCGCCACCGAGAATCCCGCGGTTCTTCGTGATGCCTTCCAGCGGATTTATGATCTCATCATTTCCTATGGAACCGAAGAATACGTGGAGAATAAGGATAAGCTGATCCGCTACCGGTTCTTCTCTGACCCGGACAATGGGGGGGTGGATGCTGTCTTCGGCCTGGAAAGGCCGCTGATGCATCTGGTCAATGTCTTTAAGTCGGCTTCCCGGCACTATGGTACGGAACGAAGAATCCTTCTTCTCCATGGTCCGGTGGGGTCGGCCAAGAGCACAATCGTCCGTCTCCTAAAAAAGGGCCTGCAAACTTACTCCCGGACGCCGGAGGGGGCCGTATACACCTTTTCCTGGCGTCTGCCGGGCCCGGATAAAGGAGAGACCGTCGAGCCGTGTCCCATGCACGAAGAGCCTTTGAACCTCCTTCCCCCGGCGGTTCGAGACCCATTGATCAAGGATCTGAATGCGAAATTGAACGGCCGGGCGAAAATATCCGTTGATGGCGACCTGTGCCCTTCCTGTCGTTTCTACTTCCGCAGTTTGATGCAAAAGTACTCGGGAGATCTGAAGAAGGTTCTCGACCACACCCGGGTTTACCGCCTCATCCTTTCCGAGCAGGACCGCATCGGGGTCGGCACGTTCCAACCCAAAGATGAAAAGAACCAGGATTCCACCGAGCTGACGGGCGATATCAACTACCGAAAGATCGCCCTTTATGGGTCTGACTCCGACCCGCGGGCCTTCAACTTTGATGGAGAGTTCAACGTGGCCAACCGGGGCCTCATTGAGTTCGTCGAGGTCCTGAAACTGGATGTGGCCTTCCTATACGACCTTCTCTGCGCTTCCCAGGAGCACGTGATCAAACCCAAGAAGTTTCCCCAGACCTACATCGATGAAGTGATCATCGGCCACACCAACGAGCCGGAGTACAAAAAGCTGCAGAACAACGAGTTCATGGAGGCCCTGAGGGACCGGACAGTGAAAGTGGACGTACCTTATATCACCCGCCTTTCGGATGAAGTGAAAGTTTATGAAAAAGACTACAGCCCCAACCGGGTGCAGGGAAAACACATCGCCCCTCACACGATCGAGATGGCCGGCATGTGGGCGGTGCTGACCCGGTTGAAAGAACCCAAGAAAGCAAACCTGAGCCTGCTCCAGAAACTGAAGCTCTATAACGGAAAAACCCTCCCGGGCTTTACGGAGGAGAATATCAAAGAACTCAAGGACGAGGCCGAGCGGGAGGGTATGGAGGGCATCTCTCCTCGATACATTCAGGATAAGATCTCCAACGCTCTGGTTTCGGAGGAGGCCCCGGGGTGCGTGAATCCTTTCATGGTCCTCAACGAACTGGAATCCGGGCTGGACAACCACAGCCTGATCACCTCGGAGGAGCAGAAAAAGCGTTGCCGGGAACTCATGACCGTGGTCAAAGATGAGTATGCGGACATATCCAAGAATGAAGTCCAGCGGGCCATCTGTGCGGACGAGGAGGCCATCAAGAGGCTCTGCGCCAATTATATTGACAATGTCAAGGCCTATACCCAGAAAGAGAAGGTGAAGAACAAATACACCGGAGAAAACGAAGAACCCAATGAACAGCTCATGCGCTCCATCGAGGAGAAGATCGAGATTCCCGAAAGCCGCAAAGATGACTTCCGGCGAGAGGTCATGAACTACATTGGGGCTTTGGCTGTGGAGGGAAAGGCGTTTGATTACAAGGCCAATGAACGTCTTCACCGGGCCCTGGAACTGAAGCTCTTTGAAGACCAGAAAGACACCATCAAGCTGACCAGCCTGGTCTCCAACGTAGTGGATAAGGAGACCCAGGAAAAGATCGATGTGGTCAAGAGCCGGCTGATCAAGAATTTCGGTTATTGCGAAGTCTGCGCCACCGACGTGCTCCATTTCGTGGCTTCCATATTTGCCCGGGGGGACTTGAAGGATGCCAAATAACGAATACCGCCCTTAAGAATTTCTCCTCCCTTGGAGACGGTTTCGTAACGAGAGAAAAGGGCCGTCATTCCCGCGAAAGCAGAGATTTTTATCGGGCAATTTATTTGACATTGGAGCATCTATTTAAACCTGAAGTCCAGTTTAAAATCATAAAGCCAAGGGATGGTCGGTTTTATCCCTTCTGCAGAGAGAG
>Ga0187854_10001398_pt1 | contig 23879 bp, 20 predicted proteins | sample June2016WEW_6_15_FD_132445 | JGI IMG/M metagenome (GOLD analysis project Ga0187854, IMG submission 132445) | Peatland microbial communities from SPRUCE experiment site at the Marcell Experimental Forest, Minnesota, USA - June2016WEW_6_150 | ecosystem: Environmental > Terrestrial > Soil >...
AAGTCTCCATGCGTTCGACAGCCCTTCGTTGAAACTTCCGGGAGTATCGCTTTCTCTTCACTGTGTTCCTTTCCCGGAAACTGTGCCCTATTTTTGTGTGTCAGTTCAAGGGTTCACTCCAGTGAAGCGCGCCGAGGCGAGGCACGCCTCACAGAACAACGCCGGAAGCTGATGGAGCGAATCCAGAAGCCGGCCAACAAGAGAAAAAGGAATGAAAAGTGAGGCCAACCGGCGACCGAGATCCTGGTGGAATGCTAGTGAAGGATGGGCGGAGAAGATGTGACAGGAATCACGCGAATTGGGCAGTGTTGCAGGCAGGAGAGGCCGAGCGCAATCCTACAATGCTTTGCGAGCCGCCAAGTTTTCGCGATTCTCTCCGCGACGCGGCCCTAAAGTTTACGGAGGGCAGGCGGAAGAACCCCAGCCAGGGAGTAGGAACCCCCGCCGGTGATGAAAAGGCCAAGGGCGAGCAGGAATTGCGTAAGAGCGTACTCCATACCATTGTTCGCGAGGCTGAAGCCATGGGGAAGATGGACCAGGAAGATCGCACCGGCCATCACGATCATGATGCAGAGAGCACCAATGCGGACAAAGGCGCCCGTGAGCAAAGCGAGTCCTCCCGCAAACTGCGCAAGACCTACCAGGAAGCTGACGATTACCGGGGAGTGCATGAAGCCCGCAAAGCCATGAATGCCGGGGCCCCCAAAGGCGCCAAAGAAAATGGCGCTACCGTGATAGAGAAAGACGATTGCGCTGGCGATGCGGAAGATGAGCAGGGCGAGATCAAGCTTGCCGGAAGCAGCCAAAGGCGACGACGTTAGCGAAGTCATAAATCCATCCTTATCAATCCGTGAACTTGCGGGGAATGTAACAAAGGAACGAGGAAATAGCAATCCAGATTGGGAGTTGGCGCGAAAGGAGCGGGAGAGAGAGTTTTTGACGCGGTAAGAAGCAGGGAGATATACTCCGCGGTAGGGGATAGAGAACGGAGAGGCCCGTGGGTGTCTTAGACCAAAGGTTTGAGAAGAACGTCCTGATCACATCGGTGGACTACGTCTTTAATTGGGCGAGAAAGAGTTCGCTGTGGCCGCTGACGTTTGGCCTGGCGTGCTGCGCCATTGAGATGATTGCGTCCACGGCGTCGCGCTTTGACATGGCGCGGTTCGGGGCGGAGGTGTTCCGGCCGTCGCCGCGGCAGGCGGACCTGATGATCGTTTCGGGAACGGTTACGCTGAAGATGGCGCAGGTGATCCAGCGGGTGTGGCAACAGATGCCGGACCCGAAGTGGTGCATCTCGATGGGAGCATGCTCGAGCGTGGGCGGGCCGTTCAACGCGTACTCGGTGTTGCAGGGAGTGGACCGGATCGTGCCGGTGGATGTGTACGTGGTGGGATGCCCGCCGCGGCCGGAAGCGCTGTTTTACGCGCTGTTGAAGCTGCAAGACAAAATCGATGATATGACTCTGGCCAAGCGGCCGACGGAAGTGCGGCTGCGGCCGGAGATGGTGGAAGATTTCAAGAAGAGCGTGATGGTGGCGCAGGTCGCAGAGCCGGGCGAGTAGTGAGCGGGAAAACGTTATCAGCGATCAGTAATCAGCGATCAGGAAGTAAGAACTAAGGATTTGGTGGGTCGGCCGACGGTCAGGTAAGACTTGCAGAACAAAGAGGGACGAGGCGGAGATGGGATTCGTGAGAACGGCGAAGGTGGCGGAGTTACCGGCGGGGACGGTGCGGGAATTCCACGTCGAAGGGAAAGCGATTGCGTTGGCGAATGTCGGCGGAACAATCTTTGCGATCAACAATACCTGCCTGCACCGCGGCGGGCCGCTGGGACAAGGTGTGATGGAGGGCAAGGTGTTGACTTGCCCGTGGCACGGGTGGCAGTTTGATGTGACCAGCGGAAAAGCGGCGCAGAATCCGGCGGTCGGCGTGGACTGCTACCGGACGGAAGTGCGCGGGGAAGACATCTTCGTTGAGGTGTAGCGTGGCGAATGGTCTGAAAGGGAAGCGAAGGGGCCTTCTGGGAGTCCTGCCCGGCTCTTAACTATAAGAAAATAAAAACGTTAGCTTCGATTTTAGAGCTGAAATTCCGGCCCATTGACGGTTTGGGTGTGGCAAGTCCCTCTATCCCTCATATTTTGTTTGGTTTTCGCCGTGCAGACGTGTATATTTCAGCCGAATCTGGTGCCGATGGTAACCGTTACTTCGCAGACCCGACATTACTGGATCTTCAGCGCAGACCCGCATCACTATCACTGGGACACGTTATTCGTTAAAGGGAAAGAGATGTGGCATGGGGCGGAATCAAAGCCCGATGCGATACGTGCCCTGAAACAGGTGAAGAAGGGCGACCGCGTGCTGTGCTATCACTCCACGCCGGAGCGCTCCTTGTATTCGATCGCGGAGGTTACGCGCGATCCGTATTCCGACCCGCACGATCCCAAGGGGAAAAACCTGGTGGCGGACTTGCGCGCGTACGAGAAGTTGCCGCGGCCGGTGACGCTGGCGGAAATGAGAGCGAACCCCGCGGTGAGGAAGCTGAAGCTGCTGAAGAACGTGCGGCTGCTCATTTCGGCGATCAGTGACGAGGAGTACCAGGAGTTGTTGCGGATGGCGGGAATCGTGGCCATGCCGGGAGTGCCGCTGCTGTAAAGCGTCGCGGCGGCGAAGCCCATCGAAAGGCGCCTGGTTCCACAAAAACAGCCAAACATTCGGGGCTCGAGTGCGTTTCTACGCAAAGGATCGGGTGTGCGGAATTTCCGAAGAAAAGCTATTCTTCGGGCTGCGCTAGAGAGACTTGGAGAGTAGCCAGGTCATGAGTTCGGGGTCGGCGTAGGCTTTGTCCCAGGAGTTGTGGCCGACACCGGGGTATTCGGTGTAACGAACATCGGCGCCGTCAGCCTTGAGGGCTTCGACCATGTGGCGGGATTCAGAAACGGGAACAGCCGGGTCCGCATCGCCGTGGAAGACCCAGATGGGGAGCTTCGTGCCGATTTTCTTTGCGGCCTCGAGATAGGGAATGCGGTCGGAGTCGAGCTGTTTGCGGGCGTCATCGGGAGGAAGGATGCCGCCGCAGATGGGCACGACCGCGGCAAACTTATGGGGATAAGCCGCGGCGAGCGCCCAGCTCCCGTAGCCGCCCATGGAAAGACCGGTGAGATAGGTGCGTTTGGGATCGCCCTTGAATTCCTTGGAAGCGGCGGCGAGAGCGGCGAGTGCGACCTCTTCCATATCCGGCTTATTCCAACTATGTTCCTTCAGGCATTGCGGCATGACCACGAGGGCGGGAAAACGCGAGCGGTCGTTGCGGATGGCCGTGGCGATGCCGACCTGGGTTTGGATGAGGCCATCGGTACCGCGTTCACCGGCGCCGTGGAGGAAGAGGATAATGGGCCATTTCTGATTGGAGGACCAGTTGTCCGGCACAAAGACCTGATACTTATAGCTGACGCCGCGAATGGAGAGGGTACGGTCGAGAAAACCAGTTTCGTGTTTGCGGGCGAGAGCGGGAGAGCCAAGAGTAAAGACGAGAGCGAGCAGCAGGAGAAAACGGAAGCGAGAGATGGACACAGGAACCTCCAAAAAACGAAATGTATCACGATTGAGCGGCGAGCGGGGAAAGATGGTTCGTGATCTAGTGTGATAGCGTGAATGATCGAGAGGACGATGCCGGAACTCCCTGAAGTCGAGACGGTGGCGCGAGGCTTGCAGCGGCAAATCGCGGGCCGGCGAATCTTGAGCATCACCTTGGGGAAAACCGATTTCATCGACAATCCGGAGGAGATTGAAAAGGAATTGCCGGGACGCGCAATTCGCAGCGTGGTGCGTTACGGCAAATTCCTGCTGCTGCGGCTGACGCCGAAGGAAAATGCGGGAGAAACGGAGCGCGAATCCGCGCTTCTGGTCCACCTGGGTATGACCGGCATGTTGCGGCCGCAGCCCGCGGGCGAGCCGCACGCGAAACACACGCACGTGGTAGCGCTGCTGGACGATGGGCGCGAATTGCGGTACATCGACGCGCGGCGATTTGGCCGCATGGCCTATCTGGCGGGGGAGTCGCTGCAGGAGGAGTTGCGGCGATTCGGCGCTGATCCGCTGGAAGCGGGGCTGGAGGAGTTCACGGCGAGAATCCGTGGAAAGCGCGCGAGAATCAAGGCCCTGCTTCTGGATCAGCAGGTTTTGCGCGGTGTGGGAAACATTTACGCCGATGAGAGCTTGTGGAAAGCGAGGATCCATCCGAAGCGGCTGGGAGCGCGGTTGCGGAAGGAGCAGGTGAAAGAACTGTACCGCGCACTGCAAGGCATCCTGGAGCGGGCGATTGTGATGCGGGGATCTTCGATCGCGGACTTTCTTGACGCGGAAGGCCAGCCGGGAGAATATCAGCGGCATCATCGGGCGTATGGAAGAGAGGGGAAACCTTGTTTTCGCTGCAAGACGCGGATCAAACGCGTGATCGTGGCGGGGCGCAGCAGCTATTTTTGTCCGCTATGCCAAAAAGCGCCGCGGAGCGGAAGAAGTCAGGGGAGAGAAACACGAAATCAGGGGCAAGGGCATCTGAAGAAGAGATGAGAGCCAGGTGTTGGTAAGAGTTTCGCGAATGAAAGGTTTGGGGGGATAGGGATGAGGATGAATCGGAAGACGATGGTTGTGTTGGGACTGCTGCTGGTGCTGGCCGGGATGCGCGTGTGGACGGCACGGGCGGCGGGGAACGACGCGAGTCCTTTGGCGGCGACGGACCAGCAAATCCTGAGCGAAATCCGCGACCACAGCGAAGTGATGGACAACCTGGAGTACCTGTCTGACCGGATCGGAGCGAGATTGACAGGCACGCCACAACTGAAGCAGGCAAACGATTGGACCGTGGAGATGTTCCAGAAGTACGGGCTGACAAACGTACACCTGGAGGCGTACTCGATTGCGCACGCCTGGGTGCGCGGGACCGCGAAAGCGCGGATCGTGGCGCCGACGGAGCATCCGCTGACGATTGCCTCCGCGGCATGGGCGCCCAGTACGAAAGGCACGGTGCACGGCCCCGTGGTGTACTTCGATGCGAAGAAGCCGGAGGATTTCGCGAAATTCGAGGGGAAGCTGAAGGGAGCGATTGTAATCACTCAGGAACCCCGGACGCTTTCGCCGCCAAAACCCATTGACCGGAACGCGGAAATCTATCACCCGATGGAGGAACCGCCGGCGCCGGTAGGGCAGCCCGTGGCGGCCGACCCGTATGAAAAGTATCTGGCCAACATCCGCGCGCAGATGAAGTTTCTGGTGGAGGAAGGAGCCGCAGCAGTGCTGCGCGATTCTGGAAAACCCCACGGATTGCTCACTATGACGGACGGCACCACCGTGCCATTCGAACTGGGGCCACTGCCCTCGGCGTTTGTGACCGGGGAAGGCTACCGGATGATTTTCCGGATGCTCAAGAAGGGTCCAGTAGAGGTAGAGCTGGAAATCAAAAACACGCTGAGTAAGAAACCCGTGGAAGTGTACAACACGGTTGCGGAATTGAAGGGGACAGAGAAGCCGGACGAGGTGGTGATCCTCGGCGCGCACCTGGATTCCTGGGATCTGGCAACGGGGACGACGGACGACGGAACGGGAACGATGGTGGTCCTGGAAGCGGCGCGCGCGCTGGCCAAACTCAGTGTGAAGCCGAAACGGACGATCCGGTTTGTATTGTTCACGGGCGAGGAGGAAGGACTGATCGGGTCACATGAGTATGTGAAAGCGCACAAGAATGAGCTGGACAAGATTTCAGCGGTGCTCATTCATGACAGCGGTACGGGGCGGGTGCTGGCGCTGGGACTCCATGACAACTACCAGGATCGGGAGATCGAGGACCAAGTGATTGCGCCTCTGCACGAAATGAAATTGCTGGAAACAACCATGGCGCGGGAATACGGCATGGACAGTTTGTCGTTCGACGAGGCGGGGGTGCCGGGATTCTGGTGCGCACAGGACCTTGCGGAATATCCGCAGACGCATCACAGCCAGTCGGATACATTCGACAAAGCGTGGAAGGACGACTTGATCCAGGGAGCGCAGGTGCTGGCCGCGTGGGCTTACAACACTGCGGAGTTGCCGGGAATGATGCCACGGAGACCCTTGCCACCGCCCGCACCGGCCGAAGCAGCGAAAACCGAAGTGCCGAAGGAAGAAGCGGCGAAGGCCGATGCGACCGCGGAGATGGACAAAAAGATCGTGGAACAGGTGAAAGCGGACAAGGAGCAACTCAAGTCCGACTTGACGTTCCTTACGACGCAGATCGGACCGAGACTCACGGGATCGCCGCAAGTGGACCGGGCGAGCCATTGGACGGAGGAGCAGTTCCGCGCACTGGGGCTCGGGAATGCGCACCTGGAATCGTGGAGCATCGCGAACGCTTGGACGCGCGGGCCTGCAAGCGGGCGCGTGACGTCACCGGCGCTGCATGAGTTGACGATGGCGACGGTGGGATGGTCGCCCAGCACGAATGGAACAGTGCAGGGTGAATTGGTGGCGATCGATGCGGAAAAACCGGAGGACCTGGAGAAGTATAAGGGGAAACTGGGCGGAAAGATCATGCTCTTTGGAAAACCGCGCGAAATGGAGCCGCCCCTCGACCCGATGCTGACGCCATGGGGAGAAGGAACCCTTCCGCTTATGCATGCGAAGGAAGACAAGCCCATCGATTTCCGGGCGTATGCGGCAACGAGAAGGGCGGCGATAAAGATGCTCCAGGATGAAAAGGCTGCGGCGCTGCTGATTGGTTCGGACAAGATGTACGGCCTGCTGAACATGACCACACTCAGCCGGGAGTATCAGGCGGCAGCGTTGCCCGCAGCCTTTCTGGCGCGCGAGGACTACTTGCTGCTCTGGCAGTTGCAAGCGGCCGGAACCGTGCAGATGGAGGTGAACATCCAAGGCACGCTCAGCGGGAAACCTGTGGAGGTGTACAACACCGTGGCGGAAATCCGCGGGACGGAAAAACCGGACGAAGTGGTGATCCTGGGGGCGCATCTGGACTCGTGGGATTTGGGAACGGGTGCAACGGACAACGGCACAGGATCAGCGGCGGTGCTGGAAGCGGCGCGAGCGTTGCAGAAACTGGGGGTGAAGCCAAAGCGCACGATCCGGTTTGTGTTGTTCACCGGCGAGGAGCAGGGCTTGAACGGCTCCCGGGCGTATGTGGCGGCGCACAAGGACGAACTTCCCAAAATTTCCGGGGTCTTGGTGCACGACACCGGCACCGGGAAAGTGCTCACGATTGGGTTGATGGGGAATTACAACGTGCGGGAGACGATTGACCGCGTTGTGTATCCCCTGGCGGAGACCGCGGGAATCATGGAACCCACGCTGCGCAGCGAGGGAGGAACGGACCACGTTCCGTTTGATGAGGCAGGCGTGCCGGGCTTCTGGTGCGTGCAGGATCCGGCGGACTACGACAAGACGCACCACTCGCAAGCGGATACGCTGGACCGCGTGAGGTGGGATGAATTGACGCAGGGCGCGGAAGTGCTGGCGGTGTTTGCCTATAACGTGGCGCAATTGCCGAAGATGCTGCCTAGGAAGGCGGCGAAGCAGGAAGCGAAAAAATAAAAGAGAGCGGACGGAGATAGAATTCGAGGCGAGCGAGGTGCAGCAGTGCTGCACCCGCGAGGTAAACATGCGCATGGTGGTGCAAAGGGTGAGCCGGGCGAAGGCGACCGTGGAAGGCCGCGTCACGGGAGAAATTGGCGCGGGGCTAATGATCCTGCTGGGAGTGGGCAAGGAAGATTCCTCGGGCGTCGCGGCGGCAATGTCGGAAAAGGCGAGCAACTTGCGCATCTTCGAGGACGAGCAGGGGAAGATGAACCGTTCGCTGCTGGACGTGAAAGGCGAGGCGCTGGTGGTGTCGCAGTTCACGCTTTACGGTGATGCGCGGGGACAGCGGCGGCCAAGTTTCATCTCAGCGGCGCCGCCAGAGCTGGCGAAGAGATTGTATGAAGAGTTTTGTGAAGCGTTGCGCGGGCTGGGCGTGAACGTGGGGACGGGCATCTTTCAGGCGATGATGTCGGTGGAGTTGGTGAATGAAGGACCGGTCACAATCCTCATCGATTCGGACAAGACGTTTTAGCCGGAGCGGGAAATTGGCCCGGGCAGAGGCGAAGTGGACGGCCGCAAGGGCCACGTGAAGAACGATGCCGGGAAAAGAGAATAGTGTAAAGATCCGGCGGGCGCGCCAGGCCCATGCGGCACGTATCGCCGAGCTGTCCGGCCAGTTCGGCTATCCTGCGACGGGGCACGCGATGGCCGGGCGGTTGAAGATGGCGCTGCGGGAGAAGAGCGGGGCGTGCTTCGTGGCGGAGATGAAAGAGAACGGCGTGGTGGGTTGGGCGCACGCGAGCGTGAGGCCGTCGCTGGAAGTGGAGCGACGCGCCGAGCTGAATGGACTGGTGGTGGACGAACGAGTCCGCAGCCAGGGAGCGGGTTGGAGCCTCCTGCAGGCAGCGGAAGAGTGGGCGCGGAAGAAGCGCTGCAAGGGGATGTCCGTGAGGTCGAATGTGCTCCGTGAACGGGCGCACAGCTTTTACGAGCGGCACGGCTACGAGCATTACAAAACGCAGAAGGCTTTCCGGAAGAAGTTTTAGGCTGAGCGCCGAGGCTCACTCGCCTTGCATTTTGCCCACTCGAGATTCTGTCGGGTTCATCAAACGGGTGTGTTTGCGCTTCGCGAGAGTGGCATTGCACTGGCCACGAACCATCCAGAAGGAAGATCGCCGCGCGATTTAGCCCAATGAATGTGAGTTTGCGAGATTCGGCGTCGCAAAGGAGGGTTTACGAAATGTGAGGGCATAAAATCGCCCGTCTCGTAGCATTTCAAGATGTATTTCCCGCATCTCCGGGGGTACGAGATCGATTGGAGCAGCGACAACTTCCTTGCGGTTCTTAAAATATCGGCCTATGACGGGACTTCGTTCATAGATGCTTTTCACATGCTCTTCGGTCTCATCGGCAATCAGCATGCGGCTCCCTGGCTTTGCAACACGGATCATTTCCCGGATCGCTTTTGCCCTGTCATTAAAGAAGTTGATGCCTCCCACGTGAAACACAACATCAAAACTGTCATTGGCAAATGGCAGGTCCTCGGCATTTCCGAGAAAAAGATCGGCGTGCATCTCCCAGCGGCGCAAATTGGCCTGGCAATTCGTCAGCATTTCCGCCGAGAGATCAAGACCGAATAGTCTTGCACCACGCGGCAGGTATTTGTAGTTAAGACCGGTACCCACCGACGTTTCCAGCACGGAATCACCAGGATTGATTTCAAGGAAGCGTAGATAACCCCAAAGGTATTGGCCTGGACTGATGCCCCGTAAAGCACATGCCACCCTCTGGATGTCATCATAGAAGCCGCCGATGGTTTCATACAGCCGGTTGTATTTGTAGTTGGAACCAGTGAGCTTTTCCGGCTCTAAAAAGACGGGAATTCCGTCGCGAACCGGGAATCGTTCGCCTGACTGGCTGACCAAAGCCGCATGACCGTCTTCGCTGACAACATGCAGAGGATCTCCGGTGTACGGACTTCGTAAGAGGGCGACTGTCTCTGTTTTGTTTGCCCATACCTCGCGCCGGATGCCAGGCTGAATGAAACTCCACGCGCTTAAAATCAAGCCTCCAGCAAAACATATCCAAGCAAAAGCTGGACTCGTTAGCAGGACCTGTGATGCAACAGGATGGATTATCTGCAGGAAGAAGCCATATCCCAAGACAAGGACGCATACCGCGCCGAAAATACTTGCGCCCATTGAAATCTTCTTTGCCCGGAATTCCTGGTTCCACATCCAAATGATTACCGCCGCGAACCAATAGATGAGAAACGAAATTGCACCTGTCCCCAGGATCGCGGCGATGTGCGGCAAAGGGGAGATCGCAGACTGAGTCTGCGCAAGGGAGTAGTGATTAAATATGCTGGCTGGCAGGATCATTTGCCCCAGTGGCTGCAAAGCAGCGCCCCAAAACGGCAGGGAAAGGGTTGAGAGAAAACCTTGCCGGCGCTGGCTCGTTAGCCGATAGAGAAGGAAGGGCAGAACACTGAGGACGACAGCCAGCATCGTCCAACCGGCATACTCAATTCCACTCAGTGGAGACCCGCGCCAATGCGAAATCAAATTCAAAATGAAATTGATGCCTGCAAGCAATAGAAATCCGCGCCATGCTTTCTGCGTGCCTATGAACCATGCGCCTAAGACTGCGCCCGTCCACGCCCCCAAGGGGGAGAACACAAAGCCGAGGACAAAGATGCCGATGATCGCAACGGCCGCGAATTGCGACAAACGATTAGGAGGTGTTTTCGTACGCATTTCGCGATTATTCCTTGTGTTTCGCGCTGGCTAGAGTTAGCTGACCTGCAAAGCTTTGTATCACGGAAGTTGTAAACTAAACGCATGGTACCACGGCCAAAGATACGAAGAAGTATCTTCCTTGGGATCTCAGAAGATCGACGAATTGTCCCCAGAACCACCATTTGAAGGAAGGTGCGGCGGTTGGCTTGCCAACGGCGTTTGCCTTGCCGTTTGCCACAACTCGGATGTCAGCCCCAAAGGGGGCCACGCTCAAGAGTTGGGCCAAATGACACTACTACTGGAAAATGAGGCGGCTGGAAACATATATCGTGATACGATAGAATAAAGCTATGGCTGCAAAGATCACAGACGGGGAATACCGGGCGCTGGCGGAGCTGCGCTACCGTATACGCCGATTCCTGCAGGAAGGCGACGCCACGGCGCTGCAGTCGGGCCTCGAGCCGCAGCAGTACCTATTGCTCCTGGCGATTCGCGGATTGCCGGACGGGCAGGAAGCCACGATCCGGCCGCTGGCGGAGCGGTTGTCGCTACGCCATCACAGCACGGTGGAACTGATTGACCGCATGGAAGCGCGGGGCTACGTGCGGCGGACGCGAGGCCGGGAAGACCGGCGGCAAGTGCTGGTGTCGCTGCAACCGCGCGGAGAGAAATTGCTGGAGCAGGTGGTGGAGCAGCGCATCATCGAGTTGCGGTCGAATGGCCGGGCTTTGGTGGAGGCCATTGATGCGCTGCTGGAGCACAAGCGGACGGGACGGAAGCGGCGAAGGGCGAAGAAATCTTCTAGGCACAATTGAGGGCCGAGACGCCGACGGAGATCCAAAAGGCTGGCGATGAACGTCAAGCCGCATTTCCTCAGGGGCTGAAGAGCCTCTTTGGCGGAAACCCAAGAAGAGAGAGATTCCTCACTGCGCAGACTCCGTTCGGAATGACGAAATTGTATTTTTTTGCGCAAGATGTGAAGCGATGCCCTGACGTCAGAAGCCGCCGCCACCGCCACCGCCGAAGCCGCCGCCCGAGAAGCCACCCCCGCCGCCGAAGCCGGAGCCTCCCGAACTGCGCGGAGCAGAGGCCATGGCGGAACTGGCGACCGAAGACATCGAATTCAAGCTACTGACAAACATATAAGGGTAGAAGCCTGGGCCGAAGTTGCCCTGATACCACTGCGGTGGCTGGGTGTAGATGTTTTTGAACGCGTTGCTCCAGTTTTTCTCGACGCCGAGCGCCATGGCGAAGGGCAGAAACTTCTCAAACATTTCCGGCGTTTTGATGGTGCGATTGAAGCGGTCGGCCTCGACGTGGTTCAGGAAATCCTCGAAACCCAGAACGCCCTCGAGGGCGCGTGCGCCAATTTGCGTGTGTGCGGGCATGAACCAGCCAAAACCGCAGATGATGGCGCCGGTGAGAATGCCGGCAACGATGAACGAGAGCGGCGCCATGCCCATGTTGCGGGCGATGGCGATGCCGCCCCAGACGAGAATCACGCCCATGACGACGCCGAAGCCAAGATAGCCGGAGCGGACGCTGTCCGGGCGGCGGTTGTAGTAACCGTGGCCGACAAGGGAGGCGAAGATGTCGTTCCGAATGCCGGGAAGGCTGGTGTAGAAGCGATTGTGCAGCTCGGAAAGGGAGACGGAATCGCCGGCATTGCCGCCAGAGAAAAGTCCGCTGAGAAGTGCCTGCTCGTGAGGCTGTAGCGTGTTCCACTCGGCTTGGGATTTCTTCAGGTGGAAAACGTATTCCTTGCTGTGGGTCAGGCCGAGCAAGTGGTCCTTCTGCTGCTCTTCGATGACCAGATAGCCGCGCACGGCGAGATCCACGATGGAGGCGGTGATGTCCCGCATGTCCGCGGAATTATCGACCAGCGTGCCGACTTCGCCCGGGGTCAGCTTATCGGGAGGTTCATATTGCGCGGCGATGGGCCGGAGGCGCGGATCGCGTCCCTTGGTCCACCACAACCAGAACATCAGGAAGAAGGCGACGATGGGGAGGAAGAGCGCCCAATTGCTGCGGAGGTAGAGGAAGAATCTGTCAGCCGAGGTGGGCTCGCGAACGGCGCCCTTATCGAAGGCGACGGCGACGGTGAGGCCCTCGTGAATGCCTAGACGCGCAGTGGTGGTGACGTCCACGCCGGTACCGGCGACTTCCGCGGCGGCCTCGCGGCCTTTCGAGCGGAAGGAGCCGGTGAAGACGTTGGCGCGAATGCCGGAGGCGCCGGGAGGAAGGACGATGTGCGCGCTGGCCGCGTCAATGGGGATGTCCCATTCATCACCGGTCACATTCCAGTAGAACTCGTCGTAGTCCTCGAAGAAGCGCAAAGCGTCGCTGACGACATAATCGATGACAACAGTTTGGGTGGAATTGTCGGCGTCGGGAACGTAAATCTTGAGCTTGCGATTGTGGCCAACGCGGCTGGACTCGAATTTCAGCTTGCTGCCGTTGGCGTCAGTGATGCTCCGGACGTCCAGAAACAAGCTGTAGTTCAAGCCGCTGGGACCGATGTATTCGACGGGGATGGTGCGGTAGACGCCGTGCCAAGGACTGCCCTTGAATTGGAAGGTGATGTTTTCGGTGACGTCCACCTTGGCGTCTGGCGTGACCGTAATTTCCGCATCGAACTTCTGGATGCGAAGCTGCTTGCCCTGCGCGAGCAAATATACGGGCGAAAAGAGCAGGAGGAACAGAGCGAGCGCGCAGGGACGGGGGTGAAACATGGCACGCGTCATCATGTATGAACTTTCGTGGGGCTCAGGCCGTGGGCGCGGCCGGATTGCCGAAGCTGACCTTGGGCGCTTCACGCTCCGCGGCGGAAGAAATTTCAAAGAACTCGCGCTGCTTGAAACCCAGCATTCCCGCGATGATGTTGGTTGGGAACTGCAGGATCTTGGTGTTGAGATCGCGAACGACGGCGTTGTAATAACGGCGCGCGTTCTGGACGGTATCCTCAATCTGCGAGAGCGAATTCTGGAGCGAGGTGAAGCTCTCAATGGCGCGGAGCTGCGGGTAGGCCTCGGAGAGAGCGAAAAGGCTTTTAAGCGCGCCGGTAAGCATGTTTTCCGCTTCGGCCTTATCGGCAGGGCCGGTGGCGGTCATGGCGCGGTTGCGCGCGTTGATGACGGCTTCGAGGGTGCCCTTTTCGTGGGCGGCATAACCCTTCACGGTTTCGACGAGATTGGGGATGAGATCGTAGCGTCGTTTGAGCTGCACATCGATGTCCGCCCAGGCGTTATCGCAGGTGACTTTCAGCCGGACCAGGCTGTTGTACATCGAGACGGCGAAGATCACCAGGAGAACGAGGATTCCCAGAACGATGAGACCAGGCATGGGTCAACCTCTTTTCGCAAGAGATGGAAAAACGGGAACCACTTCACTATAAAGGCGGGCGGAGATGGAGTAAAGGAAAGTAATGAGGGGAAGTGTCAAAAGGGCAGCAGAATTAACGCGATGTTCATGGAGCAAATGGTTTTGCGCGCGGATGGCAGCGGCTGCAAGGTACCGCTGGCATATCGTTAATCATTAATATATGCTCAGGCCAGAACGTCCCCTCAGGTTAAACCATGCTCTTCAAGACAGTCAGCGCGTCGGTGTATGGGATTGACGCCTACATCGTGGAAGTCGAGGTGGACGTGGGCTCGGCGCGCATGCAGGACTTCAACGTGGTGGGCCTGCCGGACAACGCGGTGAAGGAGAGCCGCGAGCGCATCAAGTCCGCGCTGCGGAATTGCGGCTACGAGTTTCCCTATGGCCAGGGCGTGACCATCAACCTGGCGCCGGCGGACCTGCGAAAGGAAGGCTCGGCGTTTGATCTGCCGATGGCGCTGGGGCTGGCGGGCTGTCAGGGACAATTCTTCGGAAAGACTCTGGACAAGATGATGTTCCTGGGCGAGCTGTCACTGGATGGCAGCGTGCGATCGGTGCGCGGAGCGCTTTCGGCGGCGATTACGGCGCGGGACAACGGGCTGACGGCCGTGGCCGTGCCGGAAACGAATGCGCGGGAAGCGGCGGTGGTGGACGGGATCGACGTGTACGCGCTGAAGTCGCTTCCGCAAGCCGTGGACCTGGTGAATTCGCCGGAGTCGTTTCAGCCGGTCAAGGTGGATGCGCGCCTGATGCTGAACGAGGCGGCGCAGTATCCCGTGGACTTGCGGGATGTGCACGGGCAGCATGCGGCCAAGCGGGCCCTGGAAGTGGCGTGCGCGGGCGGGCACAACATTTTATTTATCGGGCCGCCGGGCGCGGGGAAGACGATGCTGGCCAAGCGCATCCCAACGATCCTGCCGCCGATGACGCTGGAAGAGGCGATCGAGACGACGCGGATTCACAGCGTGGCGGGAACGCTGGAAAACAGCCAGGGGCTGATCGGGACGCGGCCGTTCCGGTCGCCGCACCACACAATAAGCGATGCGGGGCTGATCGGGGGAGGGGCCGTGCCGCGGCCTGGCGAAGTTTCGCTCGGCCACAACGGGGTGCTGTTCCTCGACGAACTGCCGGAGTTCCAGCGCAACGTCCTGGAAGTGATGCGGCAGCCGCTGGAAGACGGCTCGGTAACCATTGCGCGCGCGGCAATATCCGTGACGTTTCCTTCGCGTTTCATGCTGGCGGCGGCGATGAATCCGTGCCCTTGCGGGTATTTTGGGGATCCCACGCGCGATTGCCACTGCACGCCGCCGATGATCCAGCGCTACGTCTCGAAGATTTCCGGGCCGCTGCTGGATCGCATTGACATCCACATCGAAGTGCCGGCGGTGAAGTACAAAGAGTTGCGGGCGCCATCGTCTTCGGAGGATTCCGCCACGGTGCGCGCGCGGGTGATTGCCGCGGGGGCACGTCAATTGGAGAGATTCAAGGGGGAGAAGAAGACGTATTGTAACGCGCAGATGGCCCCGAAGATGATTCGCAAGCACTGCGCCATTTCGCCCGAGGGAGAAAAGCTGCTGGAGAATGCGGTGGTTAAGTTGGGGCTTTCCGCGCGAGCGCACGACCGCATTTTGAAAGTGTCGCGGACGATCGCGGATCTGGACGGGGCGGCAAACATCGAAGCGAAGCACCTCAGCGAGGCGATTCAATACCGGACGCTGGATCGTAACTACTGGGCGTAGCGGCGCTCGACGAAGTAAAGAAAAGAGCGCCTGATGATGAAGAATGAGGACGAAGAGCCCACCCTTTGCCTAAGGCGCAAAGGGTAGGCCACCCGATATTGACTCAACGCATTTTAAGGGTGCGCCACTTAATTCGTCGAAGACGGTCGAGAAGCTTTCTCCTCTTCAATTGGACCGGGGCAACCTATAACGGTAATGAAATCGGGCGGCTGAAAATTGAAGAACGTTGAATTGCACAAACCGGATGCCATCCTAAAGTTGTAGACAAGCACTGCGGCCTTGCGCGAGTTCGGTTCGAACTGCCATTTCTTAGCATTTTCTACCGCGCCTTGTATCAGATGTTCGTGTCCCGAAACTGCGGTGGCCAGTGTCACTCTTCCATGATCGTCGAGCTTGAGTCTCACTACCACAACTCCCTCTGTCCGGGTCTGGCGCGCGAAAGCTGGATAGAACATCTCTTCGTAAGTTGTATAGCGAATGTCTTTGTCCATGATCGGAGCATCTTCCTGAGAGGGTCTGCAGTTCAGAGAAACAAATGCGATTATGCCAAAAGCAAGCGCCACTCTAACCAACATGACTTTCATAAAGTTCTCCTTATTCTCACCGGGCGGGTAAGGCAGAGGACTCTTCCGATCCTTGGATCATGGGCCACCGGGTGAATATATCATTCACTTATGACCCTTTGTAGGCGATAGAGGTGGGACTGGGCGCGGCACCATTTGGGTTTGGTTTATGAAGGGTACGGGTTCTCGACGTTTCCGGTGAGTCTGGGGCTGCACGTTGGACTTTGGGGTCGAGGCTGGGGCACCGAACGTACCATCGGCGAGGGCGGAAGGCTCCATTGACTTGGGTTTAGGCGGTGTGTTACGAGTAAGTACGACTTTTTTTGTGCAGAGAGTGGCCACAGCACCGACCGGGAATGGCGCCAGACACTAAACACCTGGAAGTCACCTTAGACACCCACGTCGAGAGCGTAAATCTCGCAGAGGAAATGTGTCTGCGGGTGGCGGAAGCGGCGGGCTTCGCCGAGGATGAATGTTACCGGATCGGGATGTCCGTGCGGGAAGGCGTCATCAACGCCTTTCACTATGGGAACCAGGAAAAGCCCGACAAGAAGATACATTTGGGGATCGACCTCACCGGCGAGAAGATGGTCATCCACGTGACGGATGAAGGAAAAGGTTTCCGGCTGGCCGATGTGCCGGACCCGCTGTTGGAGGAGAATCTGCTGAGCACGTCGGGGCGCGGGATATTTTTGATGCGCTCCTTCATGGATGAGTTTGACGTCGTGCCGGGATGCACGGGCGGCGCCGAGATTATCATGTCAAAGAAGCTGCCGCTGCCGAAAAGCGCATCGGGCAACGGCAATCTCAGGCCGTCAAATTCGGATGCGACACCACATCAGGAAGCGTAGGACCGTTTATGCCAGCTTTGTATGCCACCACGCGTGAAGTTGGGGTCATTACCCTTGTGGACCTCAGCGGGCGCATCGCGCTGGGCGAGGGCAGCGCGCTGCTCCGCAAGACCATTCGCGATCTGCTTGACGGCGGGAACAACAAAATCCTGCTGAATCTGGGCGATGTCAACTACATCGATAGTTCGGGCATCGGCGAGCTTGTCAGCGGGTTTACCGCGGTGCGCAGCCGCGGGGGAGAGTTGAAGTTGCTGCACCTGACAAAGAAGGTGCACGACCTCTTGCAGATCACCAAGCTGTTCACCGTGTTTGATGTTTACACGGACGAAGCGACGGCGGTTCGGAGCTTTCAGTAATATCGTTCGCCCACTGGGAGATCTCCCCCTAAGTTGGTCCTAGAACCAGATGCGTCAAATTCAGCAGAGTCCGGAAATTCACTCAACCGTAATGCGAATAGTGGGAAATTCCCACAGAACAAGCTGCGGTAATTCTTTTCCTGCCCTTCAACCATTGGCAATTCATTCACTTACAATGGGCCACTCCCTGGTGACGACAGGGAGAGACCAGGCCGCCCGTGCACCGCTGGACCGTGACGTGCAACTGTTCACCGTTATACTCGTGTATTGTCGGCAGTACTAGACCCTCCCGGTCAAGTTTCCTCTGCCGACTCACTTTCCCATGGCGGCATTCCGGTACCACGCCGTCGGCACCATTTGGGGGGATCGCAAGTGGCTCTCTTCGTTGGCTTGGATGTCGGAAGTGTCAGCGCCAAACTGGCAGCGGTGTGGGTACCGGGCGGTCCTGCCAGCGGAACGCCAGCCCACGGAAACGGGCATTTTCTCAGGGCCGGCCACGGAGCGGAGCAACGCTGCGGTGCGCCTGTACTGCTCTCGGGATACCGCCGTACGTACGGAAATCCCATCCAAACGGTCAAAGATCTTCTCGCCGAATTTCAAGCGTTGCTGCCGCACGAGGAAATTCGCGGCATGCGTGTGACAGGTTCCGGCGGGCGCCTTGTGGCGGAAGCCTTAGACGCCGGCACCGAAAACGAATTCAAGGCCATTGCTTGTGCGGTTGGCCAACTCTATCCGGACGTGCGCACGGTGTTCGAGATTGGCGGCGAAAGCTCAAAATACCTGCGGCTGGCCGAAGACGGCAACCCGCAGCAAGCTACGGGATCCAATACGCACACGTACGCGACAGGTATTACGGACTATTCGACCAGCGGTGAATGCGCGGCGGGAACCGGGTCGTTTCTGGACCAGCAGGCTTCGCGGCTGAAGTATCGTGTGGAAGAGATAGGAGATGTGGTCGCGCAGGCGAAGTGTGCGGCGCGCATCGCGGGGCGCTGCTCCGTTTTCGCGAAGACCGACATGATTCACGCGCAACAGAAAGGTTACTCGACGGAGGAGGTGCTGAAGGGACTGTGCGAGGCGGTGTCGCGCAATTTCAAGAGCAACATCGTCCGGGGAAGGGCGGTAAAGCCGCGGGTCGCGCTGATTGGAGCGGTGTCGCAAAATCGCGGCGTGGTGCAGGCGCTTGCAGAAGCGTTTCGTTTGGGGCCGGAAGGCCTGTTCGTGCCGGAAGAATACGCCTGGATAGGCGCACTGGGTTGCGCGCTGCTGGAGCGCAGCCAGAAAGACACGCCTGCGCTCAAGAAAAGCAATGGCCACTTCCAGCCGCATTTGCAGCTTGCCGGGGAAAAGGAACGCGACCTTCCGCCGTTGTCTCTTGCGAACGTGCTCTTGCTGCGCGATCATCCCGAAGCTTCACGCACGGAAACCCTTCCGAAAGACGGCGAGCAGATTTCCGCGTTCCTGGGAATCGATGTGGGCTCGGTCAGCACCAATCTGGCACTGCTCGATGAAGGAGGGCGCTTGCTGCACGGCATCTACCTGCGAACGTCTGGGCGCCCGATTGAAGTGGTCCAGGAAGGCTTGCAGGAAATCGATCGCCTATTCCGTGGCCGGATTGTGGTGCGGGGCGTGGGCACCACGGGTTCGGGGCGCGAACTCATCGGCGAGCTGGTTGGCGCGGACACGGTCAACGATGAAATAACCGCGCACAAAACAGGCGCGATCTACGTGCACGAGAAACTCGTGAAGAACCGCGCCAGCTCAGCGTTGGAAGAAGGTGAGGAGCCGGGCGAGGTCGACACGATCTTCGAGATTGGCGGGCAGGATTCCAAATTCATTTCCATTGACCATGGCGTGGTTGTGGATTTCGCCATGAACGAAGCCTGTGCCGCGGGCACGGGCTCCTTCCTTGAAGAACAAGCCGAACGCATGGACATCCAGATCAAGGATGAATTCGCGGAGAAGGCCATGGCTTCGACAGCCCCGGCGCGTCTCGGCGAGCGCTGCACCGTGTTCATGGAGCGCGACGTCACCGGTTGGATGTCGCGCGGCAGCCGGGTGGGCGATCTTGCGGCGGGCCTGGCTTATTCGGTGGCCATGAACTATCTGAACCGCGTTGTCCGTGACCGCAAGATCGGCAAGGTGATCTATTTTCAGGGAGGCACGGCGTACAACGACGCGGTGGCGGCGGCATTTTCGCAGCTGCTGGGGAAACGCATCATCGTGCCGCCGCACAACGGGATTATCGGGGCCATCGGCATGGCCCTGATCGCGCAGCAGGTGATACGCGCGAAGGAGCGCGTGCGAGAAGGTCTGGAAGTCGGAGCTTTCGCGGCGGCGGCAGCATCGGCAGGCGCTTCCGTGGGTACACTGACGTTGACGAAGCGCCCCGCGTCGATTTCGACGTTTCGTGGATTCGATTTGAACCGCGCCAGCTTTGAGACGCGCGAGTTTGTGTGCAAAGCCTGCTCCAACTATTGCGACATGAAAGAGATCACCGTCGAGGGGCGCAAAACCTACTGGGGCGACAAGTGCTCCGACAAATTCCGCAAGCGCGCGCGCACCGAACGGCGGCCGGTGATTGACGACTTGATGGCGCTATACGACCGGCTGCTGCGCGAGGACTATCGCGAACCGGCGGCTGGCGAGACCACTGGCAGACCCCGCGTGGGCGTTCCGCAAGCGATGTATTTCCACGACCGCTTTCCTTTCTGGCAAGCCTACCTTAAGGGGATTGGCCTCGAAGTGGTGCTTTCCGGCGTGACGGATTCGCGCATTGCCACGCGCGGCGCGGAGCTCAGCATTGCGGAACCGTGTTTCCCGGTGCAGATCGCGCACGGGCACGTGCATGCCCTGCTGCACGGCACGCAGGAGCGCCCTGCGGTGGATTTTGTACTCCTGCCGAATGTGATGGACATGGAGGCGCCGGAATCCTCAGTCGCTTCGCACCTCTGCCCCTGGAACCAGACGCTGCCCTATGTGGTGCGTTCTGCGCCGGAATTCGAGGCGTTTGCCGACCAGTTCCTTGCACCCACCCTCCATTTTCGAGCCGGCCGCAAACACGTGAAACGCCAGCTCGCGCAATGCTTCGAGCGGCTCGGTGTCAGCCGCCGGCAGAGCGACGATGCAGCGGAAGCGGCATACGTCGCGCAGACCCGCTTCAGCGAGCGCCTGATCGAAGAGGGACATCAGGCGTGCGCCACGCTGCGCGCCACAGGCGAGCCCGCGGTGCTGCTGATCGGCCGCGCCTACAACATGTATGACCGCAACGGAAATTGCGATATCCCAAGGAAATTGCGGGACCTCTACGGCGTGAATGTCCTGCCACTCGATTTTCTGCCGCTGGATGAGCGCGCCGCGGACGATCTACACCCCAACATGTTCTGGCATTCGGGACGGCGGATTCTCGAAGCGGGGCGGTTCGCCAACGAGCATCCGAACATGCACATTATCTACATCACGAATTTCAAATGCGGGCCGGACTCCTTTATCAAACACTATTTGAGGGATGTGGCGGGAGTTCCGTTCCTGGTGCTTCAGTTTGACGGCCACGGCAACGACGCCGGCTACTTGACGCGATGCGAAGCGTATCTCGACAGCAAGGGGCTGCTGCGATGCACGAACACCCAGTAGACAATTCACGAACGATTCCGCGCTCGCATCCGCTCTACGGAAAGAAGACTTATGTGCCGCGGATGGTGGAGGGCAGCGCGCGGGCGCTGGCAGCCGTGCTGCGCTCGTTGGGCGTCGATGCGGAAGTCACTCCACATTCGAACACACGGACGCTGGATCTCGGAGGGAAATTCTCAAGCGGGGACGAATGCTATCCGCTGAAGGTGACGATGGGCGATTTCCTGCAGATTGCGGAACAACCTGGGTTTGATGCGAAAAGAACGGCGTTCTTCATGGCCACAGGGCACGGGCCGTGCCGCTTCGGGCAGTATGCCCCGTATCTGAAAGGCATCCTGTCGCAACTTGGGTATAACGAAGTGATGATCTTTCAGCCCAGCACGGAGAAAGGTTACAGCGACTTCGGAGAAGCATCGACTCTGTTTACGCGTGGGGCGTGGCGGGCCATTGTCGCGGCCGACATTTTGCTGAAGCTCCTGCTGAAGTCACGGCCGTATGAAGTCACTGCAGGCTCGACCGATGCCGCTTACGAAGAAAGTGTTCGGGACCTGTGCAATGTTCTGGAAGTTTGTTACGCGAAGTATGACAAGCAGATGGCCGCGCTTTGCGAGTGCCTAATGGAGGCACGCAAACGATTCCGCAAATTGCCCGTGCAATTTGACGGCGGCAAGCCGTTAATAGGCGTGGTTGGCGAGATCTTTTGCCGCTTGAATGAATTCAGCAACAACGAACTGGTCCGGCGGCTAGAATCTGCTGGTGCGGAAGTGTGGATGAACGACGTTGCCGAGTGGATCTGGTATACGAACGCAGACCAGCACCGGCGATTGCAGGTTTTTGGCCAGCGTTTTTCCATGGAAGCGGCCGGTGCATACATCCGCAATTACATCCAGCGCAAGGACGAGCACGCTTTGCTGGCGATGTTCAGGGAAGATTTCCGCGGCTATGAAGAGCCACATGAAATCCAGGTGGTGCTCGATGGCGCGGAACCCTACTTGCCGGCCCTGGGCGTAAATGGCGAAATGGTTGTGAACGCCGGCAAGGCCGTCTATTTCGCGCACAAGGGTCTGGATGGCGTCATTGATATCAGCCCGTTCACCTGTATGAATGGAATTGTTGGCGAAGCGGTCTATCCGCGCATCAGCCGCGACCACGCCGGCATCCCCATCCGCAATTTCTACTTTGACGGGACCAACTCCGACCTCGACCGCGACATCGGCATCTTCCTCGAACTCGCTCGCTCCTACCAGCGCCGCAAACCCTGGCGCCGGGAACTGCCCGCGATCGCCAAAGCTGCAACCCCCTGAATCTTGCGTCGCGCCCTTCAAACCGATCGTCCGTCTGAGGCACAATCGAGGGCATGGCATCTGTTGCGGATACTGCCTGGATCACCAAACGCGCCAAGGGATTGGGATTCGATCTTTGCGGCGTGGTGCGTGTGGAGACGTTTTCCGAATTGGCGCATTTCGCGGAATGGCTCGCCCGCGGCTACGCCGGGGAGATGCGCTACCTGGAAGATCCGCGCCGGCGGAACCCTGCTCTCGTTCAGGAAAACGCGCGAAGCGCGGTTGTTTGTGCGCTGAATTACAACACCGACCTTCCCTATTCTGTGGACGCCGCCGCCGCTAGCAGCAGCAAGCCGCGCGGATGGATATCGCGATATGCCTGGGGGTGTGACTATCACGAAGTGCTTTGGGAAAAGCTCAACGAATTGTCCGCTTCTCTCCGGGAAAGATTTCCAGAGCCGTTTGCCGCGCGCGCCTATGCCGACACCGGACCGGTGGCCGAACGTATATTCGCTAAATATGCGGGGCTGGGCTGGCTGGGCAAGAATACGCTGCTGCTGAATGAATCGCTGGGCTCGTGGTTTTTCCTTGGCGTGATTCTGACTTCCCTGGACTTGACGCCGTCGCTGACACCGGCGGAAGCGCCCCCTGCCGATCTTTGCGGGAACTGCCGACAATGTCTGGACGCCTGCCCCACGGGAGCGCTGGTAGAACCGTACGTGCTGGATGCGCGGCGTTGCATTTCCTATCTGACCATCGAATTGCGGGGGAAGATCCCGGAAGAATTTCGCGAAGCAATGGGCAGGCACGTGTACGGTTGTGATATTTGCCAGGATGTTTGCCCATTCAACCGCAAGGCGCCCGTGACGCATTTGGCGGAATTCCAGCCGCGCGGGGGAGGCGGAGAAACGCCTGCGCATGTACGAAATGGCGCGGAGGCAGTAGCGCACGGGGAATGTGGGCGTCCCGGGTTTCCATTCGTGGGCGAGTCGCTTTTCGAGCCGCGTCTGGAATGGCTTGCGGGAATGAGCGAGGAGGAATTTCGCGAAGCCTTCCGCGGGAGCACCATGAAACGCACGAAGTGGAATGGACTGGTGCGCAATGCCTGCATTGCGTTGGGCAACACCAGGCTTGCGCCGGATGCTCCCGAACGGGGGCGCATCCTTGCGCTCTTGCAGCGGCTGGCGGGGTCATCAGAACCCGCGATCGCGGAATCTGCCCGATTGGCCTTGAGGCGCATCCAATAAGCTGCAATGCCAGGGTCGAGGTTCGGCCGGCGGGATCGCTCCGCCCGGTTGAGCCGAGACCTCTGGGGCGCTATAATCCCACGCGCAAGCCGAAGCGCCCACCGAAGCTGAGGAGTTTCCATGGATCGCCGCAAGTTTCTTGTGAGCAGTGGCATTGTCGGTGCTGGCCTGCTCGGGGCGGGCAAGGCGGCACCAGGTCTGTTGCAAGCGGAAACCAGGTCGGATTTCAATCCCAATCTGAATGTGGAGGACAAACCCGTGGCATTCACAGTGCCCCCTTTGCCGTACTCGTTTGACGCACTCGAACCTTACATTGACGCCAAGACGATGGAAATCCATCACGACAAGCATCACGGCGCCTATGTCACCAATCTGAACAAGGCGCTGGACGGTCATGCCGACCTGCAGTCCAAGTCCATCGATGACCTGCTCAAGGGCCTGGATAGCGTGCCGGAGAATATTCGCAATGCCGTCCGCAACAATGGCGGCGGCCACTGGAACCATTCGCTCTTCTGGCAATTGATGAAGAAGG
>Ga0187854_10001401_pt1 | contig 23850 bp, 18 predicted proteins | sample June2016WEW_6_15_FD_132445 | JGI IMG/M metagenome (GOLD analysis project Ga0187854, IMG submission 132445) | Peatland microbial communities from SPRUCE experiment site at the Marcell Experimental Forest, Minnesota, USA - June2016WEW_6_150 | ecosystem: Environmental > Terrestrial > Soil >...
AAGATCACCTACACCGAGATGCTCGTGGCGGTGCTGGCGCGAACGCTCACGCGTCATCCGGACATAAACTGCAGCATTATCGATAACGAACTGAAGATCTGGGAAGAGATTAACATCGGCGTCGCCGTTGCCCTCGGAAATGAGGGTCTCGTTGTGCCTGTGCTAAGGCATGCCGATACTTTGTCGCTCACTCAGTTATCTTTGTCGTTAAAGGCGCTTGTGGAGAAGGCACGGACAGGCAAGCTCATGCCGGATGACATGATGGGCGGTACCTTTACCATCACGGCTGTCGGCCCCATAGGCGTAAGCGTCTTCTTCACCCCCATAATAAACCAGCCGGAATGCGCTATAATGGGAACGGGACCAATCGTCGACAAGCCCGTGGTGCGTAACGGGGAGATCGTTGTCGCCCCCGTTATGACGTACAGCTTTACTACCGATCATAGGGCAATCAACGGGTATGGCGCTGAACAGTTCATGAGGACCTTTCAGGAGATCATCGAGACCCCCGGTCTGCTTATGCTGTGAGGTGAAACTTACTGCGGAGCCCTGTTCGGGCTATAGGAGATGAAGACCATGAAAGAATTTGACGGAAAAGTTGCAGTGGTGACGGGCGCAAGCGGGGGGATTGGACGGGCTTCAGCGCTGGCGTTTGCCGGAAAAGGGGCGCGCGTAGTAGTCGCAGATGTACAGGTTGAGCGGGGGGCTGAAACGGCCAGGATGATCAAGGAGACAGGTGGCAAAGCGATCTTCGTAAGGACCGACGTATCCAATTCCGCCGATGTACGGGCGCTTATCAGCAAGGCTGTTGAGACATACGGCCGTTTGGATTACGCGCATAACAACGCCGGTATCGGTGGCGCCAATGGGCCGACTGCCGATTATCCGGAGGAAGACTGGAACAGGATAATCGCGATCAACCTTACCGGCGTCTGGCTCTGCATGAAGTACGAGATCCCGCAGATGGTCGAACAAGGCAAGGGTGCGATCGTGAATACCGCCTCCGTAATGGGTTTGACCGGTCTCACTCTAGTGTGTGGATATACGGCGGCAAAACACGGCGTCGTGGGTCTCACAAAGGTCGCGGCCATGGAGTACGCGGACCTGGGGGTTCGGATCACGGCCGTCTGCCCGGGCTTCGTAGAAACACCCATGATGGATGAGGCGGCCCGAATCGGCGGCGTGGAGAAGGAGGATTTCTATGCGGCTCTCGGGGGTTTTTCTCCGACGAAACGGGTGGGGAAACCAGAGGAGATAGCCGAAGCCGTGATATGGCTGTGCTCGGATGCCGCCTCCTATGTCACCGGCAGCACCTTGGTTATCGATGGAGGATGGATCTCCGGTTATGCTCTAAGATAGGTTTTCCGAGGCCTAGTATACAGGCATCCCCACGATGTTCCCTGGCCGCGTCCCATGGAGAACCACGCAAGCTCCATTCACAGGATACATGTCATCACGTAGCTCCACACACCGGTGATCAGGGATATGGCAATCCCCAGGGGAATGGTTTTCCTGAGAATCTCTCCTTCTTTTCCCACGGCATCGACGAGGGAGGCTGCCATGGCTATCTTGAAGGGGCTCGATATGGAGCCTATACCGGAGCCGACCATCATGGCGGATGAGAGAATCTCGGGGGAAACATGGATGAATCGCGCGATCTCTACCTGGAGCTTGCCGAAGATCATTATCGATAGTGTACCGTAACCCGTCAGGAACGTCCCCAACCAACCGAGTACCGGTGCAAAAACCGGGTAGAACCTCCCCGACATTCTTGATAGCCCGGTCGCGAGCACATAGGGGATATTGTTCGCCGCGGTGATTGAACTTGTGTGGTCTTCGTACCCGGTGAGGGCGATGATCTGACCCATAGCGCCAAAGATCATCATGGCCGTTATCGCCTTTGACGCGCTCCATAGTGGAGATTTCACGAGTTGATAAAACTGGCGGGGTTTGATCTTGAAGACCAGGATCGTCACTGCGATGGCGATTATCAGGTATGTGTAGGCATCCATCAGTGGTCTGATCCTTACCACGTGCACGGGAACGACCGATAGAGAGAGAGTCACTTTCTCGCTCGCGAGAGTGCGGAGAGGCGGGTACAAATTGACAGTCGCCAGGCATGCAATGAGAATAAGAAAAGGGGCGACATCGGCGGCCCTGAAGCTCCTGAAACCGGGCATCGATTTGGAGAAGAGGACGATCCCTGCCAGGACGGCAATTCCGGCAAGCATACAAGCCGTCGAAGATGAGACATAGACCACAAAGAAAAGCACCAGAATCCCGCAAGCAAAGGCGGTGGAGGCATTGAAGAAAAGGTGTCCCTTGATCAAATTCGTCTTTTCGATAACAAGCGGCAGGGCGAAGCCGCAGACGAGCGTGGGCACGAGGGAGATGATTGCCGAGGCCTTCGCAAGCCTCTGCAGGTCGAGACCGGTCACGAAAGAAAGGATAAGGACAAAGGCACCGGCCAGGCTGAAGGACATAACTCCTGCATAGCCCCAGATTGCAAGGACGGCTGCGCTCTTCGCGGGAAGCCCGACTGCTTTGAGCGTAGGAGCGATAATCGGTTCCGCGATTATGCCGGCCCCAGCGACGAAATTCTCGATGCCGAAGCAGATGGCGCTCACCTGATGCATGGGGTCACGAAATCCCCTTGAGAGGCTATTCACGATACGCGACAACGCCCCTGTCCCGATGAGGAGAACTGAAAGCATGATGCCGAAAAAGACTATCAGCAGCAGCGGAAAGGTGGTAATGATCCCGTCCAGAGCCCCGAGCAGGATCGTCGCGATCGGTGTATGGAAAACCGTGACGGCAACCACCGAGGTAATAAGAATCCCCCAGACGGACAGGCCGAGTGCGGAGGTATTCCAAAAGATCACAAGAGCTGCAATCAGGAGCACCGGCGACGCGGCGCTAAGGAGACGGAAAGAGTTCAATCCCTCTGCGCTCTACCGATAAAAGTTGGGCATCTCTGAGCCATCTGGTCAGAATATCATAACGGTTCCGGAACATCAATGAAATGGACCTCACTGACAGGCACGCCTCATGGCTGCCCGGCACTATACGGTTGCGACCATTATGGCGATGCTCTTTAGTCAGGATTTGGGCACTAGGGTGGTAAAAGCGACGACCCAGGCTCTAAAGAACGCGCCTGCCGCGGCTCGAACGCGGAACCTACGGCTTAGAAGGCCGTTGCTCTATCCTGTTGAGCTACAGGCGCACGCCTCATTATACCTGTTTCCCCCTTTCCTTTCAACTGTGAGGAAGCTAAAACGGCGTTGATAAATGGGACAATAAAGGCATTTCTCGCGGAGGGACGGAGAACGGGAGAACGGGGGAACGTTCTTAAGAAAGTAAATAACAGCCATGCCCTGTCGGGCACCCGTGAATCATGAAAATAGCTTATGATCGGCCTGCACTACGACTGTCGCAGCTTCCCCACCTGTCAACTCAAATTTGATTGCAGCTTCAGAACTGTCTCGATCGATTTCTTCTCGGATTACGCGCTCCGTTACTTCATCAAGGTATGCGTGTAACGTCCGGTTGAGTTCCTCGAACTCCGGCCACAGTGTTTCTTCAACAAACCTCTTAGGAACGCGGACCATGACCGTAGTGTGCCTTTGGCCGCGATACCGATAGGGTTCGAGATTATATCTTCTCAATAAGCCAAGAAAAAGCTTTCTTGACCATATATCCGACAGTGTGAAGCGATATTTGACGTCAACGGCGTGACTCTGCAAGGTTCGAAGCCTCTCGCGAATACGGTCTCGGGCATTTGCAGCGGCAATTCGTTCGCCCGGAGTGGTCGCGCCAGCGTAAAGCGCTTCAATCCTGCGAAGCTTTTCAACCAGTTTCTGTTCATCCATATCGTTTCACCATGCACTGCCTTGCCTGACGCAACTCCGGGACATAGTTGACCAACGTGACTTACTCTGTCTCCTCGAAGAAGCGAAAAGGGGACAGCCGGCTTTTTTCACCTTGCCTTCTCCTTCGTTGGTCGCAAACTCTCTCGTCCGTCCTACTGAGTCTTATAATATTTACCAACAACGTCCCTGCCGCTCTCTACTCTACCCCTATCCGGCTCAACGGAATGAACGGAACTATGTCCCCCTATCGGACCGACCAAATAAACCTACCCGCGGCAAGCTGCGAGCCGATCGGTTAACGTATTGAAAACTTGAATTCTATGGTCTTAGGTTTTGGGAGTAAGTCTCCGCGTACGGGGAGGACGATCTTGTCGGCATTCACACCCAAATGACCTTAGCCAGATGCTCGATCTTTTTGAACTCCGGGTCTCCGGTTACGAGAGCCGCCTTGTTTTCCAGGGCGGAGGCAAGGGCAAAGCAATCCGCATAGGAAATACTGAACTCGGCCTTATACTCGGCAGCCCTGAAAATCAGTTCGTTAGGGACGGAAAGGATTTCGATGCCCAACCGTTCGATCGCCGCGAGACATCCGATCTTCTTCCGGTCGCCGAAAGCTCTCTTAATGATGTAGATGATTTCTCCATAGTTTACGGCGTTCATAAGGGCGCGCCCACCAGACGCTACACGTCCCGGAGAAGCCCGACGATCTTCTGGTATCCTTCTTCCTTCTGGAAGACCTTCAGGAGAGCATAACCGTCAAATACATACGTCTCCGCCATCACCGGGCATCCTTCTTTCGTTCCTCAAGCAACTCTCGGGATAGAGAAGGCCCCTCGGGAAGAATGCCTGTTGCTGCCTCTATAGGATCGTCAGTCGGGGGTATGAGGTAAATGACGTCGCCATACTCCATAAGGTGCAATTCCTTGCCAGGCTCTATGTGATATTTCTTTCGCAGATCCGCTGGAATAACTATTTGGCCTTTCGCCAATGTCTTGACCGTAGCCATGACTGCCTCCACGAGTTTAACGTTTCTGTCATAATGCACAACTTACCTGGTATTTTGTCAAACTACCAGGTTGCCAAGGATGTGTGCGACCCTCCGACGGCCTTGCTCCGCAAAAAACACTCGATCGTTGGGATCACGATTGTGCTTCAACACGTTAACCTATCGGCTCGCAGCAAGCTCAGAAAATACCTCTCATTTCCATATGTTAGAAGGCTCATCCTGTCCCTTGTCAATGGCAGACCCCTTTTCTCTCGGAAGCGGCACCAGCCAAGCGCCAGCTCTCTACTCTACCCTTCGCCTTCCCTTCGCCCTCTGTAATGCGTGTGCCGTGGATGTCCCCTAAGTTCCTACTGTATTTTTCGGTCGGAAATGATAAAATTGATTGCGTAACAGCAACGAGACTTGTAAGGGAGTGGATAGACATTCGCCTTAACGAGCTTGAAGAAGATTGGGAACTGGCGAGAGCAGGCAAGGAAGTGAAGAAAATTGCTCCTCTGGAGTGAGGTGAATCATGTGGAACATGAACGACGTGATAAAAATAGAGTATAGGGGAGGATTTGTCTATCGTATTGTCTTCGATGATGGCAAGAGTGGTGACGTAGACTTCTCAGAGTATGTCGAAAGAGGCCCTGTCTTTGAGCCGCTGCGAGACAAGGTATTTTTCCAAAAGGCAACGATAGAAGGCGGAACAATCTCCTGGCCGAATGGCGCCGACGTAGCCCCGGAGACACTATACGCAAAGATAGTGCCCCCTGGTAGTATGTAAAAAAACAAAAGCAGTGCAGCTTGTGAGGCAAAAGAGATCTCCCATAAAAAAGAGGTCACCCGTTTTGGTTAACAACGTCAGCGCCACGATTACGATCAGTGCAAACCCTTCAGGACGCACTAAAGCCGTGTCCCCCTACAACCCCTCCGCAGTAGCTAAGCTCAGCGCAATCAATCCCATCAACGTCCACAAGGATATTTCGGCGACGGTATGCCCATGTACTCAATGTCTCCACGCGGCGGACAACGGTGTTTTGCCTAAGGGCTGTTTTTGAAGGAGCATTCTGTAGGGGAGATGAGGGGCGGGGAATCCACCAAGTCACGTTAGTCAACTACCCGTAAAGTTCCCCCGAAAAGTTCACTTTGAACCAACGTCTCCAAAGTTCCCCCAAGTGGCAATGATTACCGGCACAGCCCGGCACATCAGACCTGAGCCTCTTGTGCAAGTGTTTTATTTTGACAACCACTATTGTCTATTGACAAGAACGTATAAGCATTGGTAAGATTGCTACAGACCTGCCATACAACAGAGACAACACCGATTTTCCGAACAAAACGTGAGGCTAAACAACGCAAGGAGTCCAGTGGTGCGCGGGGAGTTCTACGGCGCGGAAATACTCTGGAGGCAAAATGACGCATAAGGAGGCGCCAATGAAGGAAATCGATAAGAGCAAACCGGTCATGGTTACAGGAGCAACCGGCTACCTGGCTTCCTGGGTAGTCAAGAAGCTACTGGAAGAAGGGATCAACGTCAACGCAACCGTGCGCGATCCCTCAAATGTTCAAAAAGTCGAGCATCTTACGGCCCTGGCTAAAGCCTCAACAGGGAAATTGAGGTTGTTTAAGGCGGACCTTCTCGATTCCGGCAGCTTTGATGAGCCGATGCAGGGGTGCGAGCTGCTGATCCACACGGCATCTCCCTTCTTCCTGGCTCAACCCAAGAATCCGGAAGAAGAACTCCTCCGACCGGCCAAAGAAGGAACGAGGAATGTTCTCGAAGCGGCAAAAGGGACTCCGACGGTGAAGCGCGTCGTGCTCACGAGCAGTGTCGCTGCGATTTATGGAGATTTCGCAGACATAAAGTCGGCTCCGGGGGGAGTGTTCACCGAGAAGGAATGGAACGTGACGAGCAACGCTGCACACCTACCGTATTCCTACTCAAAAACGATCGCCGAGAAGGAAGCGTGGGCCATTGCCGGAAAGCAGGATCGATGGGACTTGCTGACCATAAACCCTGCAGTTATTCTCGGCCCATCCGTATCGAAGAGAACGGACTCGTATAGCATCAGCGCCATGATTCATCTTGGTGACGGTACATACAAGGACGGAGTTCCGGACATGTGGCTCTCTCTTGTCGATGTGCGTGATGTGGCATCTGCTCATATCAAGGCAGGGTTCACGCCAAAGGCAAGCGGAAGACACATCATCGCGAGTGGAGAAGCAACGTTCCTCGACCTTGCAAACATTCTCAGAAAACAGTTCGGAGATGCCTATCCGTTCCCCCGGAAACAGGTTCCTAAATTCCTGGTCTGGCTCCTCGCCCCGAAGGTCGGCTTTACCCGAAAATTCGTGAGCAGAAATGTGGGCTATCACGCCAGATTCGACAACTCATACGGTAAGGCAGACTTGGGGATGTCCTATACCCCCGTTGAGCAAACGGTGAAAGAGCATTTTCAGCAGATTCTCGATGACGGTTTATTACAGAAGAGAGCACGCGCGAGGTGAAGTAGGGTCGAACGAATTATCCGAAGCGGATGGCCCGCGACCGCCGCCGGGCACCCCATTGAAATGCGCGGCAAGACCGCTTTAATGGTCAGACACCAACATTGATCAAGCTTTTTGAAGTATACGAGCCGAAACCATAGTACAAAAGCATTTCAAGGGGAATCCCTTGTTCCCGTGGGTCGCTCGATATTGAAAGGAACAATGGACCAGTCCTGACTCCAAGAGTTAAAGAGCCGGGGCTCAATGCCCCGGCTCTTTAACTGTGCACATTTCCATCGGTAATCGTGAGCTTCCAGGGCTATCTTGGTGCGGCAGCTCGCGATCCCTCCATACCGCAGGCCACCCGCCCATACACCCTTCTACTTGAACCGCGCCGTGTCGATTTTGTACTTCTCGACCCGTATTCCCATCATCCGCTCGGTGATGCCGAGCGACCGCGCCGCCCGGGCCATATTGCCGCGCGTCCGTTTCAGCTCTTCGACGATCACTTCCCGCTCCATATTCGTGATGATGTTTTTGAGCGTGCCCCGGGCCTCGTGCCGTTCCGCCCCGTCGCTTATCTGGAGGTGCGGCGGAAGGTGATAGCTCTCGATAGCCCCGTCCGTAGAGAGGATGATGGCCCTTTCTATGCAGTTCTCGAGCTCCCGCACGTTGCCCGGCCAATGATAGGCCATGAGCATGTCCGTCGCGCCGGTCGATATCCGCACAATCTTCTTCTCATGCTCCTTGCTGTATTTTTCGATGAAGTGATCGACAAGGAGCATAATGTCCGTCTTCCGTTCACGGAGGGGCGGAACGACGATGGGAAAGACGTTCAGCCTGTAGTACAGGTCTTCCCTGAATCGCCCCTCGTGCAAAAGGGAATCCAGGTTCCTGTTCGTCGCCGTGATGATCCGGGCATGCACCTGTACCGGGGTGCTGTCGCCAATCCGCTCAAACTCCTTCTCCTGGAGCACGCGCAAAAGCTTCGTCTGGAGTGAGAGGGGGAGGTCGCCTATCTCGTCAAGGAAGATGGTACCGTGATCGGCCGCTTCGAACCTCCCTTTGCGAGCCCTCGTCGCGCCCGTAAATGCACCCTTTTCGTGGCCGAACAACTCGCTTTCTATGAGCGATTCTGGCAGGGCGGCACAATTTACCTTGATGAAGGGTAGATCGGCCCGGTTGGAGCTGTAATGGATGGTCTGGGCCACCCGTTCCTTTCCCACTCCGCTCTCGCCCAGGATAAGGATCGTGGCATTCGTGCGGCATACCCGGTCGATAAGCGTATACAGGTTCTGCATGACCTTTGAGCTGCCCACAATGGTCTTCATCCCGTATCTGCTCTTCAACTGGTCTTGAAGGGTCCGGTTCTCCTCCTTCATCCGCTCAAGCTCTTCCTGCGCGAGCTGGCGGAGGCGCACGGCCTGCGAGATAGTCGAGGCAATAATCGTGAGCAGACGGACATCGTCCTCCAGTGAAATGTCTTCGTCCTGGCGACGGTCCGCGGAAAGGGCGCCGATCGCCTCGCTGCCGATCTTGACAGGCACGCAGATAAAGGCGATGTCGTGCTTGTTGAGATGCTGCCGCGAGCCGGTTTTGTCGAGAAACATGGGCTCGTCGGCGATCCTTGGCACAATCATCGGCTTGCCCGTGTCGATCACCTTGCCCGTTACCCCCTCGCCCATGCGGTATCGGCCCCTCGCCTGCTCGTCCGGCCGAAGGCCGTATGCCTCCTCGATAGCGATCTCCCCCGTGTTTCTGTTCAGAATGGTGAGGGTGCCCCGGAGTATCCCCATATGCTCGGCTATAAGCTGGAGGATAGGCTTCAGGACAGTCTTGAGATCGAGGGCCTCGCTCAGCTTGGTACTGATCTCAAAAAGGAGGGAAAGCTCCTTTATTTCCCGGTTCTTGCGGTCATTCATCGTTGTCGTCCCTCCGACGGCAGGCAAAAAACCTGCCTCTAAAGGCATATAAGGGCAAGCCTGCACAAAAGAACAATGGCGTTCCTTTGGGAACGCCATTGTTGCCGCACCTCATCGTGTCTCCGTCTATACAAGTCTTCCACGTCTTATTCTGGTAACTTTGCCTCAACTACTCATTCTCTTCTTGTCACCGTTCGCCCGATCTACTACACTGATAGAGAGCCGGATGAAACACCGGCGTGATAGCGCAGAGGAGAACCCTCTTTTCAGGGAAAGGAGAAGGCATATGAGGCCCACGAACGCTTTTGTCGGACCAATGCTTACCGATCTGTACCAGCTCACCATGGCTTACGGATACTGGAAGAGCGGCAAGCACAGAGACAAGGCAGTATTCGATTTATTTTTCAGGAAGAACCCGTTCGGGGGGGAATTTACCATCTTTGCCGGCCTCGAGGAAGTTATCCGATCGCTCCATGCCTTCAAATTTACGGATGAGGACATTGCGTATCTTCGCTATGGCGCCTTAAAGGACAAGGCGGAATTGCAGCGTTGTTTTGAAGTCGGCATGGAGAACGGTTTTATCAGGGAGACCGCAGGCGGCCCTGAAGAATTCCGTTTTGACCGTTGGGGGAACGATTCCTGGGAACCCACCCGATATCCTGAGGACGACCTGAGGATACCGGCGCCCCTGGCCGCGTGCGAGCCCGCGTTCTTCGACTGGCTGAAAAGTATCGACTGCTCCGAGCTGAAGATCTACGCAGTGCCGGAAGGCACTATCGTTTTCCCCCGGATTCCGCTGATCCGGGTGGAAGGGCCGCTGGGCATCGCTCAAATGCAGGAAACGACGTTCTTGAATCTGACGAATTTCCCCAGCCTCATTGCCACCAATGCCGCGCGTTTCAGGTTGGCCGCAGGCATAGACAAGGGACTTGTCGAATTAGGTCTTCGCCGGGCGCAAGGGCCTGACGGGGGGGTTTCGGCCTCAAGGTACAGCTACATGGGCGGATTTAACGGGACCAGCAATGCCCGGGCGGGCCAACTCTTCGGACTTCCCATAAAAGGGACGATGGCACACTCGTATGTCAGCTCTTTTGCCGGGCTCGGCGAGGTTACCGACCCCTTTCTCGCCGGACCTGACGGCAAGGAACACCACTTTGTCGATCTTGTGCTTCACTATCGCCAACAACTGGATTACCAGCACACAAATGAAGGGGAGCTTGCCGCGTTTATCTCTTATGCATGCTCCTTCGCCGATAGCTTCCTCGCCCTTGTCGATACCTATAACACCCCGAAATCGGGTCTGCCGAACTTTATCTGCGTGGCCCTTGCGCTGATCCACATCGGCTACAAGCCCATCGGCATCAGACTCGATTCTGGCGACCTGGCTTACTTCTCGAAGGAAACCAGAAAGGTGTTCAGAAAAATAGCGGAACAGTTTTCACTTGAGTCTTTTGCGCGGCTGGCGATCATGGCCAGCAACGATATCAACGAATCGATTCTCCTGTCCCTCGGGCAGCAGGGCCATGAGATCGACGTGTTCGGGGTAGGCACCCACCTCGTGACATGCCAGGCCCAACCATCCCTGGGATGCGTCTACAAGCTTGTGGCGATAAACAATCATCCGAGGATCAAGCTCTCCGACGAGGTGGATAAAATGACGATTCCCGGAAGGAAAGACATATACAGGCTGATCGGAGAGAACATGCACCCGCTCCTCGACCTGATGACTGAAGCGGGAGAACCGGCGCCGGGGGTCGGGGAAAGAATCCTTTGTCGCCATCCCTTCAGTGAGGCGAAGCGCGCCTATGTGATACCACAAAATGTCATCTCCCTGCTCAGATGCGTCTGGGACGGGCGTCAAAAATATGTCTTTCCCTCACTCGATACGGTTCGGGAATACGTAATCAATCAGATATCCGTGATGCGCCCCGACCATATGCGCTCCATAAACCCGACGCCGTACAAGGTCTCGGTCAACGAGGACCTCTACCACTCCATTCACGAGCTATGGATGCAGGAAGCCCCGGTCGCCGAGATCAGCTAGCGGTATCCCTTCTTTTCTTTGAGGGGGTGGCTCCACGAGCTTCGCTCGTGGAGGGGGCGACGCTAGCCCCAGTAATTGAAGCAGGAAGCCCCGGTCGCCGAGATCAGCTAGCGGGTCGCACGGGGCGGGTGTCCCGGTAATCGTTTATACGAGGTACTCCTGGAGCTGCTGGTAATTCGTGAAGTCGGAATCGACGAAACTGGCGCCTACATGAATGTCGCCGTTGACGGGAACTACCCGTTGGGGCCTGCACACCATCCGTATGCTCTTCTCCTCCTCCGGCAGCACAAAAGAGGTTTCGAACGCGGACGTTTCCGCCCCTTCGTAAATCTCCGGCATCGACTCCTTCGGCAGGGAAACGCGAAGCCCGCTGAGTGATATATCGAGAATAACCGCCTCGTGCTCCTGCTTGTCCAAATCGATACTCTTCACATGGGCGGGTATCGACACCTGCTTGCGCACGAAGCGCCGCCGTTCCTTTTGGTGCGGAAAGTCGTGGTTCTTCTCCAGGTAGTCCGTCAATATGAGCTCGATTACCGACGAAAGAGAGCGACGGTCCTCATGCGCCGCCCTTTCGAGGGCGCCGCGCAGCTCTTCGCTTGTGCGGAAGCAAATAGTGACCTCTTTCTTCATGGCCTTTTACCTCCTTGTGTATACCATGCTTGTGTATACCATGCCGAAATATCTGTAGCAAAATATATACCACATTCCAAGAAGCATTGCCAATGGCAGCGAAACCGGCTTCCCGCAAGGCTAAACAACGGATCGGCTAAAGGCGGGCTTTCCCACCTGCATCTGTCTCCTGTAATAGAATGTTGACATCTGTCAGCCCGATGTCAACCCCTGGCCGGACCTGAATCCGGAAAGAATAGGTCTTATAGGCCCTATAGGACTTATTCGACCTATCAAGGAGGAATCTTGCCCTGAGCCTGCCCTTTACCCCCTCTACAAAAAAACTTATACTATGCCTGACTTGCAACAGCGCGACAGCGAGGAGGGGCAGACGTTGGGGTCGATGATCAGCACCATCGACGTATGGAAGCAGTACACCCAGGATGGACGTGAGGAGACGTCCGCCCTGGCTGGGGCGAGCATGGAAATCGCCCCCGGTGAGATTGTCGCGCTACTGGGAAAGAGCGGATCCGGCAAAACAACCCTCCTCAACCTCGTCGCAGGGCTCGACCAGCCCACGCGGGGCAGCATAGAAGTGGACGGGCAGGACCTTCATCTTCTCGGAGAAGCAGGCCGTACGCGTCTGCGCCGTCTCCGCCTGGGCTTCGTCTTCCAGTTCTTCAACCTGCTGCCCACCCTGACCGCCTTCGAGAACGTCTTTCTCTCCCTCGAGCTTGCCGGCGTTCCGGATCGGGAGCGGGCAATCAAGGCCCTTGCGAACCTGGGGCTGAAAGGCAAGGAGGCCCGCTATCCTCACGAGCTTTCCGGAGGGGAGCAACAGAGGGTGGCGATAGCGCGGGCCATGGTGAAGAACCCGGTAGTCATTCTCGCGGATGAGCCTACGGGCAATCTCGACAACAGGACGGGAGAAGAGGTGCTTGCGCTCCTCCACAGAGAATGCCGGGAATCGATGACGACCCTTGTCATGGCCAGCCACAGCCCCTTGACCGCCAGGTACTCGGACCGCGTGCTGCGGATGGTCGATGGGGTTCTGCGGGAAGAGGCCCCCGGGATGAGAGTCTTCCTTTGAAAATCGTGACGAAGGCGTTCCTCAGGCACCTGGCGAGGAGACGGAGCCTGAGCCTTCTTCAGGTCCTCGGCATCGGGTGCGGCGTCGCGGCGGTGATCGGGATGCTTTTTTCCGCCCGCGCGGCCCTCTCCAGCTTTTCCAGGGCAATCGAGTTTCTGAACGGCAAGGCGACCCATTCGCTGGAGCGTACCGCGGGGCCGCTTCATGAATCAGTGCTGCCCGGCCTGATCGATGATCCGGCAGTCCTCGCCTTCTCGCCTGTAATAGACCGCCGGCTCCGCCTGGAAAATGGAGAGCCGATTCGCTTCCTGGGGATCGACCCGTTCCTCGACAGGGCCATGAGACCCCAGTTATTCCGCATCCCCTGGGATGAGACGACCGGTCCCCGGCAAGACCGGGAGAAGAAGCTCTCCTTCCTCCTCGACCCCCGCGCCGTCCTCATCGACCGGGAGACCGCTTTGCGTCTCCACATGCACGGGGGAAGCACGATCCGGACATCGAGGGGCGCACTTCGCCTCGCCGGCACCTTTCCGAGTCCATCGCCCGAACCGCTCATCGTGATGGACATAGGCCATGCCCAGAACCTCTTCGGTCTCCGGGGAAGGATCGACCGCGTCGATCTGGTGCTCGGGGATGAGGCTTCCTTCATTTCCCGCTACCGGGAAGGGTTCAGGGTCCAGTCGAAACAACAGAAGGAGCAGGTATATGCCGGCATGCTGGCTGCCTTCCGGCTCAACCTCGAAGCCCTTTCGCTCATCGCGCTTTTCGTCGGCGTCTTTCTTGTTTACAACACCACCATGTTTACGATTGCAAGCAGGAGAAAGGACGCGGCAATACTTATGAGCCTCGGGGCACGCAGGCGTGAGATCGCCTCCGCCTTCCTCGTGGAGATACTCATCTTCGGCCTCGCCGGGGGATTGTTGGGCGGTCTGTTCGGCTACGCGCTGAGCCGCTTCCTCACCGGCCTCGTCGGTCAGACAATCAGCAACCTCTACTTTTTCCTGAAGCCCGCGCCCTTGCCGTGGTCATGGTCGATGGTCGCCATCGGCTCCTTCTTCGGCTGCTCCGCAAGTCTCCTCGGAAGCCTCTTCCCCCTTTCAGAGCTGGCCCGCGTCGATCCCGTACTGATGCTTCAGCCAAAAATAACAACGAGGAGGAGCATCGCGGGGACCAGGAGGATCGCATCGCTGGGTGTCGCAACCCTTGGCCTGACCCTTGTGCTCCTTATGCTCTCGTCCCTGCACGTCTACATCGGCTTTGCCGCTGCCTTCGCGTTCCTCTTCGGCTCAAGCCTTCTCACGGGCATGCTCCTCGTCCACGCGGCCCCCTTCCTCAAAGGCGCCCTCACCTTCTTAGGCGGCCTTCCCGGGCGCATGGCAGCCGGCAATATAAGGCAGAACCTGAGCCGAACCGCTGTCGCCATTGCTGCCTTTACCGTGGCCCTTTCCATGTCCGTCGGTCTCGGCTCGATGATAGGGAGCTTCCGGGAATCGCTCATGTGGTGGATGGATACGCAGCTCAGGGCCGACATCTACATTGGCAGCACGTCCGAGGGGATCGAGGTCCCGGAGGAGTTCTACCGGGAGCTGTCGGCCATGCCGGGTCTGGGGGGAGTCGACCCGTACAGGAACGCGCAAGTGATCTATAAGGAACATTCGATCTCCGTGGCGGCGGTCAGCGCCGACGTCCTGCAAAAGTACACCCATTTCGGCTGGCTTAAGGGGGGTAACGAGCACTGGGAGCAGGTATTGCAGGGAGAGGTGATCGTCTCCGAGAGCTTTGCCAGGAGTTTCAAGGTCTCCCCGGGAGATACCGTCGAGCTGAACGGCCGCGCAAGGCCGGTGCGCCTTAAGGTAGCGGCCGCGTTCTACGACTACACGACAGAGCACGGGTTGATCATGATGGACCGTTCCACCTACCTCGCCGTCTTCTGTGACCATACCATTAACAGCGTCGGAGTTTTCATCGACCGCGCCAATCCCGACAGGCAAAGGCTCATTGAGGAGGTGAGGGGAAAGGCCTACCGCTACGGTCTGCCGGCCTTCACCCAGGGAGAGCTGAGGGGCAGGATCCTCTCCGTCTTCGATTCCACCTTCGCCGTCACGCGGTCGATGAGGATGCTGGCGATTATCGTCGCTTTCTTCGGGATAGCCGGCGCCCTTCTTACCCTCTTCATCGAACGGCAACATGAGTTCGGCATCTACAGGGCCCTCGGTTTTTCGGTGAGACAGGTCGCGGCGATGACATTCCTGGAGGGCCTCGGCATGGGCATGGTGAGCCTTGTGCTGAGCCTCTTCATCGGGACGGGCCTCGCTCTGATACTGATAAAGGTGATCAACCTCAGAAGCTTCAACTGGACGATTTTCTTCTATCCCGCATGGGGACCCTATCTTGCGGCCGGCGCCACCGCGCTGCTCGCAAGCACGGGCGCAGCGCTCTATCCCATCTGGAAGGTGCTGCGCACCTATCCCCATATGCAGCTCAGGGAGGAATGACCGCGAAGATGGACCGCAAGAGTTTGAGCGCACTTTTCCGCGTATTGTGGTCGGGCGCAGCGCTCGTCTGCCTCCTTTTGCCTGCGGCTGCGGCAGGCCCCGAGCAGTGGCAACAGGCGACGGCCCCGAGGGAGTGGAAATTTCCCAGGGACCACGCGGCCCATCCGGCCTACAGGACCGAATGGTGGTACTTCACCGGCAACCTTAACGACGGGCAGGGAAACGCTTTCGGGTATCAGCTCACGTTTTTCCGGCAGGGGATACGGCTGCACGCCGCAGACCCTGCCGATCCCTGGTCCGTACGCGACCTCTACCTGGCCCATTTCTCCGTGACGGACGCGGCGAAAAAGCGATTCATTTTCGACGAGGCACTATCGAGGACAGGTCCGGGTCTTGCGGCCAGCCGGGAAAACGGTCTCGATGTCCGGCTCCTCGGCTGGTCGGCCAGGATGAAAGGGGGCGCGGTCCTTCTTCGGGCAAGGGGAAGGACTGCCTGGCTTGCCCTTGAACTCGCCCCGCAAAAACCGCCCGTGATACATGGAGAAAAGGGCTTGAGCAGGAAAGGGCCTCTTCCCGGGCAGGCCTCCTACTACGCAACGTGCACAGACCTCAAGACCACGGGCTTGCTCAAGACTGAAAGCGCCGCGGCCCCTGTCAGGGTGACAGGCACGAGCTGGTTCGATCACGAATTCGGCTCAAACCAGCTCGCCGCCGAACAGGCAGGCTGGGACTGGTTCAGCCTCCATCTCTCCGATGGAAAAGACCTCATGCTCTATTTTCTGAGGCGCAGCGACGGCGCCATTGAGCCTGCGTCATCCGGCACGATGGTGGACCGGCAGGGAAAGAGCCGGCATCTGCCCCTGTCGGCGGTAAAAGTTGATGTGCTCGATCACTGGAAAAGCCCGCACAGCGGGGTTTCCTATCCAAGCCGATGGAGGATACGCATCCAGGATGAGGGCCTCGACCAACTTGTGTCGCCCCTCCTGCCCGACCAGGAGCTTGTAACTACGCGCTCAACGGGAGTCACCTATTGGGAGGGAGCAGTGGAAGGCAGGGGAACGTCGGAGAACCGCAAGGTCACCTGTCTCGGGTACGTGGAACTGACCGGCTACGCCCGGGGACTGGGCGGACTGTTTTAGGGCCTGCTCGATTCCCGTGGGTTGAGATTCTCTCTTCCCCTCGTTCGCCCCTTTATCACGTCAATTCACCAGTAAGTAATACCCGACCGCCCTTTCCAGTCAGGCTCAAACCGGTCCTCGAAGTAATTCTCCAGCTTATGGAGGAGTCTTTTCCAGCCTGTGTTGTATTCGTACGTCAGCATGTCTTCAAGGAAAGGGACGACCTCGCCCAGTTTATCCTTGGGCAAGTAGGCCCTGGCGCCGAGGTCATGGGATTTCTTGAGTGCTTCGGGCGTCAGGGCATGCGCGGTCAGCATAGCCACCTTAAAGTTCCGGTTCACCGCCAGCTCCAGGAGGTCGAAACCACGGACACCCATGATATCCAGCACGACAACCCCGTACTCTTTCGATCGCAGCAGCTCCGCCGCCGTTTCGTAAGTCGTTGCCTTATCGATCGTGCAGTCAGGGCAGGCCGCATGGATCTCGTCCTCAAGCACGTGAAGCACATCCGCTTCGTCATCAACGATCAAAATACTCTTGCCTTTCAGAATCGAATCACCCATAGATCCTCCTTTGCACTCTCTTTGTCCTACACGTGAAACATACACCTTTTTCTTGCTCTCCGTCAATGAGTGATTCAAAAAAAAGCAAAGACTTCCGGTGGTGCGATGGGTTACTATGAGGGAAAAGATTTGGAGAAACCCATGGAAGCACTCATACTCAACGGCAGCCCCAGAGGGTCGAGGGGTGTCACGGGCAAGCTCCTGCAAAGCCTGGCGGACGGGCTTGTTGCGGGCGGAGCGTCGATCACCGGATTCAGGGTGGCAGAGATGCATATCGGGCCTTGCAGCGCATGCCTGTCATGCATGCATAAACACCCGGGGGTATGCGTACAGAAAGACGATATGGAACAGATATATGAAAGGCTTAAGGTTTCCGAGCTGCTTGTCCTCGGCACCCCGGTCTATACGGATACTATGACGGCCCAGATCAAGGCAGTGATGGATCGTTCGGTCTGCTCTCTCCAGCCGTTCCTGACGAAGGACCGGGCCGGCAGGATCAGACACTCCCGCTGGTGGAACATGCCCGCCAAATTCCTCCTTGTCGCCACATCAGGTTTTCCGGAAGCCGAGACCTTCAACCCGCTTATCGCCACCGTCAAGGCCCAGGCGGCGAATATGAACTCCGAGCTCATCGGCTGCGTCTGCGTCCCGGGATCTATCGCCCTGCAAGCGGAGCCGTCGAAAATGGCACATCACCTCGAGTTGCTTTCCCGCTTAGGGAGCGCCATCGCACGGACGGGCGAAGCGGACCGGGAGCTCCTGAGCGCCCTCAATACCCCGCCCCTGACCGTCGCAGAATACCTGACGACAGCGGCTTCCTACGAAACATGGTGCAGAAGGAAGCTGGGCGCTGCCGCAAGGTTCTCGAGATAGTCGAGGAATTCAGGATTGGCGTCGTACGTCTTCGATGCGAAGATACGGACCATCTTGCTCATGAATCTCGCGAAAGGAAGATCGTTCCTACGTATGTGCTCTTTCTTACATCCACCCCCACGGTCTCCGTTTTGTGGCCCGCGTGCTCTATCCGGATTATATGTCGGCCGCTGTTTTCTTCGATATTGTCAAACCGGAAATCCCCGAAGGCATCCGTAGTCTGCGATGCCAGCCGCCCTTTCCCGTCGCTCGCGAGGCTCACCCGCGCCCCTTCTACGCATTCCTCCCTGCTTTCGATGCGTGTGGCCACGCTCCCGCCAATGAAGCAGTGGGTGTAGCGGTAGAGATGCCGGTAATAGACCCTGGGCCCGGTTCTCTTCTCCGGTGAGAGCACACGGAGGTCCTGGGCCGCGGCAAGGGCTTCCATCCCGGCCGGCTCGAGGAGGTGCATGGTCAGGGCGCCCGTGGGGCAGGACTGGATGCAGCGCGTCTTGTCCCATCCCCTGTCCAGGAGGTGGGCGCACATCGTGCACTTCTGGGGCGTGTCTGTTTCCGCGTTCCAGACGACTGCATGGTAGGGGCAGGCCTTTGCCACCTGCGTCTGCCCCTTAGCCTTGAGAGGATCTATCATTACGATGCCGTCCGGCCTCTTATAGACTGCCCCGTCCTTGGCCGCTTTTGCACATGGCGGGTCCGCGCAATGCATGCAAAGGAGAGGCAGATAGGCCACATCGATCATGGGGTACTCCCCTCTCTCCCTGGCTTCTATGCAGATCCAGGAGGGGCCGGTATTCGGCTGAGGGCCGGCGTAGCCGGGCCAATCGTTGCCCACGTGCTCGTCCTTGCACGCCAGAAAACAGTTGTTGCAGTTTTCACATTGCGCGACGTCGATGACCAGATAGCGCTCTTTCATGGCCGCCTCCATTTCTCTATCTGGACGAGGCATGAGTTTGCCGCGATGCTGTGGGATTTCTTGATGATGGGACGGCTCGGGGTCAGGATGTTCATGCAGCCTCCGCGGTCCGGGGATGAGCCCGGTTCGCCGATAGGGTCGTACACGGCGGAGCCTTCGTAGGAATGGACGGTCCCCGGCCGGACCCGCTCAGTGATTCGGGCCGCGCAGATGACCGCCCCCCTGTCGTTGAAGACTTTGACGAGTTCACCTTCCCCGATCTCGCGGGCCTCTCCGTCCTTCGAGTTGATCCGTACGATCCAATAGTAGTAGCCGTCGATGCGCGTCCTGTGGTCCTTGATCTCGTTGAGCCAGCTCTGCTTGCCGTCCCCCATCGTATGAAAGCTGTAGCGTGGATGAGGCGTGATAAGCTGAAGGGGGTACCGGTCGTAAAGCTCCTTGGTATGGTGCCCTTCCCAGGCAGGGATGTACTTTGTCATGACGGGCCGTTCGGGGTCGTCCGGGTCGTACCGCTTGAGGCTGGAACAGACAAACTCGAGCTTGCCTGATTGGGTTTGGAGCCCCCTGAAAGTCTGCTCCGTATAGTCCGCAGGGAGCGGCGCTATCTCCGGCGTATCCTTCAGCCTGTCTTCGGCGAAGGCCCTGAAGGAGACGGGTGCCCTTTCCTCTTCTTTAGGAGCAGGGACAACATAGTACCCCTTCTTAAGGAAGTCCTTCCACGAGATCGCCCCGGGCAGGTCAGTCGCGTCAAAGAGCCTCTTGCACCAGTCGAACTCGGTGATCCCCTCGGAGAACATCGCTGAAAAACCGAGCCTCTTGGCGAGGTCGAGGAAAATCCGGAAGTCGGATCTGGACTCGCCCAGGGGCTCGATGCACTTGTGCTGGATAACCGCCACACGGTGGTTGCACTGGTTGAAGCTGTGCTGGATGTAGCCGCCGCAGTTTGCGAATTCGCTGATGTCCCATCGCTCGAAATTGGTGCAGGCGGGCAGGATGACGTCGGCGAACCGGGCTTCGCCCTCGAACCAGATGGACTGGTTCACGACGAATTCCAGGTTGGAGGAGCGGTACATCCGGGCATATCTGTTCGTATCGCACATAGTGCCCATGTGGGAGCCGCCGTACTTATAGTACATGCGGACGGGCGAATACCCGGGCGCCGGGTATTCGTACCGGCGGAACTGGCCTTCGATGGTCTTCGAATCCGTGAAATAGCCGTGGGTATGGCCTTCCAGAATAGCCTCGGGTATGCGGAGTCTCGGAACTTCCTGGTAAACCGTGTTCGCCGAGGCAAGCTGGGGCATGCGCTGATAGAGGGCAACGCCGAGCGCCGTACCCGCGATGTCTCCGGAAAGCCCGCCCTCGGCGTACCCGGGGAAATAGAAGCCCGTGTCTATGGGCGTCCCCTGCTGGGCGCTGCCCATGTTGATGCCGGGCTTCCCTAGTCCCTGCATGGCCATGAGGCAGACCATGGAGCGCGCCCACTCGTTGCCCGTTGCATCCCGGCAGGCGCCGCCGAAACCGGAGAGGCCGCCCGCTGCAAGGTATGTCTTTCTTCGGCCCCAGAGCCGCGCGAGGGCCCGCACGTCTTTCGCTGGAATGCCTGCTTCATGCTCCTGCCATTCCGGTGTCTTGGCAATGCCGTCCTCCTCCCCCAGGATGTACGCCTTCCATTGATCGAAGCCTACGGTCCGGTCCGCCACATAAGCCTTGTCGTAGAGGTCTTCCGTGATCCATACATAGGCGATGGCGAGGGCGAGGGCGTTGCCGGTGGCCGGCCGGGGAGCGAGCCACTTGCCGCCGAAAAGCGCTGCGGTGTGGTTGTAGAACGGGTCGATGTGCACCATGGCGATGCCCAGCTCTTTGAGCCATTGCCGCCGCACGGTGCCTTCGAATGCCGCATAGACGCCGCCCGTCGCCTCGGGGTCGCTCGACCAGAAGACGACCATCTCGCACTCCTTGAGGCAATCCTCCACGGTGCCGTAGCTCTCCGGCGCGCCGAGGTGCATCGACTGCCCCCAGTGGTGCATGGCGCCCCAGTACCATCCCTCCCAACTGTCCGGATTGTGGCCGACCGGGGTCCAGCCGATATTATTGAAGAACCGGAGGCGGGCGCTGAGCCAGTAGCCCAGGATACCCCACAGATGATGGGAGCCGCTTCCGTTCAGGATGGCGCCGGGCCCATGAACGCGCTTGACCCGCTTGATCTCGTCGGCCACGATGTCCAGGGCCTCGTCCCACGTGATGCGCTCGTACCCTGAAATACCACGGTTTTGCGGGTTCCTGGCACCATTCGCATCGAAGTCGGTCCGCTTCATGGGATAAAGAAGGCGGTCAGGGGAGTAGATCATAGACTTGAAGACCTGCGTGTGGGGGGAGATGGTGGTCTGTCTGGGCGGTGTGAACGACCGCCCCCGTGCGGATACGGTCCACGAGGGCGCATCTTTGCCGTCGAACTCGATGGGCGTTATGCGGACGATCCGCCCGTCCCGCACATAGACGAAGACAGGCCCTCCGTTCGAGTTCGTGGTGTAGCGCATCTCGCCGTCGCCCATGTCCGTCCCGTATTGGACGCCCGCATTGAGCATGAGGCTCAGTGTCTCCATGAACCAACTGCTCAGCTCTTCGGGTCCTTCGAGGCCCATCTGGAAGCTCTTCATGGCGTTGATCGTGGCGAGTTGATCCCTGGGAGGGACGAGCACGCTTAAGGCGCACCGGGAGCTGCCGAAGATCACCGTCACGTCGGGGCTTTCGTGCACACCGCTCCGGGAAGAGACCTCTCCGCCTTTCAACGCGTAGTACCTGCCCTTCGAGCGGTCTTTCAGACGTATCTGGACGACGAAGTCCTTCTCCCCGAGACGGGCTTTGAAGAAGGGGTATCTCCGAGCAGTCCTCCCGAACATCCAATCAAGGCCAAGGAGGAGCACAGAGAACATGAAATCGGCAAGGGTCTTTGATCTGGCCAGTCTGCTCACGATCGCATTCATCACGCAATCTCCATTTCTTGATGGCCGATGCCTCGGTGCGGACGGTGCCTTCTTCCGGTCCTTAAGGCGCCCTTCCCGTCCTGACCGAAATCATGATCCAACGAGTGCGCGGATGGGCCGCTATTCTTCGGGCAAGGCCCACCAAACCCTGGGGCGACAGGAGCATGATGAAAATGAGGATGATCCCCTGGATCAGAAGGCTGTATCCCGCGTATCTCGCGAGGAGAAAATAGAGGAAGACCACGACGACGGTGCCTACCATAGGCCCTCCCTCCGTCCGAATGCCGCCTATGACGGTTGCGAGGAGGATGGTCATGGTCCACTTCACGTTAAAGGTGGCCGACGGTTCTATGTAGCCTTGATAGAGGTAATAGACAGCGCCCGCAAGGCCGGTTATGGCAGCGGCGATGACGAACGTATACAGCTTGAGCCTGAATACGTTCACGCCCGAACTCGCGGCGCACCGCTCATTATCGCGGATGGCAGCGAGACCCAGGCCCAGCCGGGACTTCAGGATGCCCCTCAGGAGCAGGACGGAGCCGATCGCCACGAGCAGGGCAAGCCAATAGATGCCCTGGGAGGAAAGGCCTCCGATCCCCTTCACCATATAACCCGCTCCCGCCCCCTGCATCTTCCCGCCTACCGGCCGCCACAGGTAGAAGACCATCCTCAGGGCCTCGGGCACGACGAGGGTGCCGATGGCAAAATAGACCCCGCTCAATCTGAAAACAGCGACGGAAATGACAAGGGCAAAGAGGGCCGCCACAAGGGCCCCACCGGGCAAGCCTATCCACCAGGGAACGCCGACCCAGGTGCCGACGGTCATGGCATAGCCGGCAAGCCCGAGAAACGCGGGCTGACACAAAGAGATCAATCCGGCATACCCCGCAAGGAGGTTCCACATGTTTGCCATGGCGAAATAGATGAGAAAGAGAAGCAGGTAGAGCAGCCAGCTCTCGGGAGCGCCTATCAGGGGCAGCGCCGCAAGAACAACCACGACGATGGCGGCTATAATCCCGGTTGTTCTCTCCTTCGATCCTTTCTGTCCCATGATATTTTTACCGTCCAAACAACCCTTTAGGCCGTATCGCTAGTATCAGCAGCACAAGAACGTAGACAATGAGCATCTGAGAGGCGGGACCGAAGAGATAGCCTCCCATGGTCTGAAAAACACCGAGGATGATGCCGCCGAAAAAAGTCCCCAGCATGCTGCCGAGGCCGCCGATAACGACCGTTCCGAAAGCGATCGTGAGAAAAGAGATCCCCGAGGTAGGGGTAAAAGGGAAGGTCATGCCAAGAAAAGTACCCGCTACGGCCGCGGACCCCATGGCAATGGCAAAGGCGTAGCCATAAACTCGGTTTGTGTTTATCCCCATCAACTGGGCCGCCCTCTTGTCCTGAGACGCGGCGGTGATTGCCCTTCCCATGTACGTCTTCGTGAGGAATGCCCGAAGGGCGAGCATAACGACAATGCCGGCGACGAAGTCGAGTAGGTACGAGACAGGAAACTGCCGCTCACCTACAAAAAAACTCATGCGTGAGTATGACGTATTGAGACCCCGCGATAGGGGGGTCCACAGGATCTGGTTCAGATTCTGAAGGACAAGGGAGATGCCGAAGGCGATGATGAGGGGCGTCTCGGAGGAGACGGCAAAGCCCTTGCCGAGGAGATACCGCTGAATCACGAATCCCAGGACGAACATGAAGGGTATGGAGATAACGAGCCCTAACACAGGATCAAGGCCCAGATACGTAAGAAGGGCATACGCAATATAGCTCGACAGGATGACGAGATCCCCGTGGGCGAGGTTGATCAGCCTCATCACCCCGAAGATCAGGGAGAGGCCGAGGGCGATAAGGGCGTATAGTCCGCCCAGCATGATGCCTAT
>Ga0187854_10001428_pt1 | contig 23545 bp, 18 predicted proteins | sample June2016WEW_6_15_FD_132445 | JGI IMG/M metagenome (GOLD analysis project Ga0187854, IMG submission 132445) | Peatland microbial communities from SPRUCE experiment site at the Marcell Experimental Forest, Minnesota, USA - June2016WEW_6_150 | ecosystem: Environmental > Terrestrial > Soil >...
CGGTTTTTTCATGGCCGTCATGGCCGGGGTTATGTGGTTTGAAGGCAGACTCGGGAATAAGCCGCTCGCAGGTAATGCTGTTTGGGTGGTTATGATTCTTATAGTGGTTGGGTTATCAGCAACAGCGTACGCTCGCAACAGCGTTTGGCGGGATGAAGTTACCCTGTGGGAAGATGTGGTTAAAAAAAGCCCTAATAAAGCAAGGCCTCATAATAATCTGGGCGAACTTTTTTACAAACGAGGTCGTCTTAATGATGCTCAAAGGGAGTATCAATCTGCTTTATCGGTTATGCCCTATTACGTCGATGCCCATATCAATCTTGGAGCATTGCACGAAGGACGAGGGCTCTTAGACGAAGCACTGAAAGAATATCAGATTGCAGCGAAGATCAACCCACAATCTGCAGAAGCTTATTACAATCTTGGGGGGGTCTATACCAAGCTGGGTTATGAGGAAGACGCCATTAACAAGTTTCAGCATGCAATTAAGATTAAATCCAACTATGCAGAAGCTCATTACAATCTTGGGAATGCATATTACAAGAAGCGCTTGTATGACAAAGCTATCGAAGAATACCAACTGGCCATCAAGATAAAACCTGACTATTTTGAACCGCTGAACAATCTGGGTAATGTCTATATTGACCAGAATCGTTTGGATGATGCGATCAATACCTTTAAAATGGCCTTGAAGGTGAAGAATAATTCATCAGAGGTTTACTACAATCTCGGGAATGCTTATTTGCAGAAAGGCAGTTTTAGTGAGGCACTTGATGCTCTTCAAAAATCGTTAGAGCTAAACCCAAACGATGCTGACGCACGGAACAATTTTGAGAATCTTCGCAGTTTAATAAAAGGCACAGAAAAAGAATAAAGAGGCTGCCGAACACTCTATGGTGAAGCATTCAAAGGAAGGAGGTGTAAGGAAAGACCATTTCCCTACAGCATCGTCGAAAGAGACGCCCGTTGCCGTAACTTTTATTCTAAAGCCGGCGGTCCATATTTTTCTGATTGCTGTTATTGGTTTTCTTGTTTACTCCAACACCTTCAAGGTTCCCTTCTTATTTGATGACACAAACACGATATTAAAAAATTTCTCGTTAAGGGATGCCGGATGTTTCGCCAATAAACCGCTTTATGAGCTTTCCTTTGCTCCCCGGATTATTGGCCAATTGACATTTGCCTTAAACTATGCGGTTCACGGTCTCGGTGTTGTGGGCTACCATGTTGTGAATCTTCTGATTCATCTGGGTTGCGCCCTTCTGGTGTACTGGCTTGTGGCATTGCTTTTCAGGACGCCGTATTTTTCGGGTTATTTCCAGGCACCTGTCGATCGATCTTTCAATGTACCGGGTCTTGTCGCCTTATTGGGGGCCCTTTTGTTTGTCAGCCATCCGGTTCAGACGCAGGCTGTGACTTATATCGCCCAGCGGTATGCCTCTCTGGCCACGCTGTTTTATCTTTTGTCCCTCGTGCTGTACATAAGGTCCCGGCTTTCTGAATCGGCTAGGGTCAGGTATGCCTTCTATGCCATATCCATTGTTTCCGCCGTTCTGGCGATGAAGACAAAGGAGATTGCCTTTACGCTGCCGGTGATGATTGTCCTTTGTGAAGTCATGTTTTTTAGTGGCAATGTAAGAATGAGATTATTTTACCTGACTCCTTTTATTCTGACGATGCTGATTATTCCATCGACCCTCTTGGTGGCGTTGGGTCCTTCTCTAACAGGCTCGGGAGGGATTGATGAACTGACGAAAGTGGCGGGTATGCCGGATGTCTCCAGATGGGATTATCTTAACACCCAGTTTCGGGTTATTGTGACGTATATCCGGTTATTATTTTTGCCGATCAATCAGAATCTGGATTATGATTATCCCATATACCGGACATTTTTCACCCTGCCGGTGTTTCTGTCTTTTTTGTTTCTTCTGTCTGTTTTTGGCGGGGGAATTTATCTGGTGTATCGTTCGTTCAGGGATGAAGGAGAAAAGACGCACTGGTATCGGTTGATCGGGTTTGGGATATTCTGGTTTTTCATCACGCTGTCGGTTGAGTCGAGCGTTATTCCAATTGCGGATGTCATTTTTGAGCACCGGTTGTATCTGCCGTCGGTGGGTTTTTTTCTGGCTGTCATGGCGGGGGTAATGTGGATGCGGAACAGAACGGGCAATAAACCATTTGTGCAAAAGGCCATCTTGGCGTTTCTGGTTTTGGTGGTTGCCGGTTTATCGGCGACGGCCTATGCCCGTAACATGGTCTGGCAGAGTGAAGTCGCCCTCTGGGAAGATACCGTCAAAAAAAGCCCGATGAAAACTCGTCCGAACTACAACCTTGGCCTTCTTTATTCAAAGCAAGGTCGTAATGATGAAGCAATCAACCTGTATCAAACGGCAATCAGGATAACTCCCTATTACTACCGACCCTACAACGATCTTGGAAATGCTTATTTTAATAAGGGTCGATTGGATGATGCGCTCAAAGAGTATCAAACCGCTTTGACACTCAACCCCGATTATCCAGAATCGCACAATAACATGGGGATTATTTTTGCGAAAAAAAAGCATTTTGGGGAAGCGATTCGGGAATTTGACACTGCAATCAAACTGAAACCCAACTATGCCGATGCCCACGTCAATCTTGGAAATGTTTATTATGAACAGGGTCTTAAAAGTGAGGCGATTAAGCACTATCAAAATGCCTTGAAAATTAAGCCGGACCATATAACTGCGCGCAGCAATCTCGAAAAGCTGCAGGGAGGAGGATTTTGAGGAGTATGGTAACTAATAAGTAAGAATATCCCCCAAAACGCTAAATTTCAAGACCTGACCCCAATAAATTTATTTCTTGACACATCTGTTTAGATTAGCTATACAGTATCGTACTTTTCGGTTGCAGGAAAATCGTAAGGCTTCTTTATCCACAGATTTAGGTAGGGCCTGATCGATGCATGGTGTAATCGACAGGGCGGAGCTTTAAAAGAACATACCCTTTATCTCCATCATTGAGGCCTTTAAAATTAATTGTGCACGCCATGAATTTGTAGCCGCATGCTTAAGCCCGCGAATTTACATAATTGAATGCGGACGTCATTTCTGTAATTGCCACCTGCGCGGGAATGAAAAGTTCACAATTGTCTCGGAAAATCATAAGTATTCACATATCCGTTTAGATAATATGAACACTTAGTAACATGCTGACAGAGTTATTCACTTCCAGAACAAGGATAAATCTATTCTTGAAGCTCTTTCTTAATCCGGGGCTATCCTGTTACCTGCGCGAATTAGCGAGAGAGTTTAAACTCACCCCCAATGCTTTGAAGGAGGAGCTGGACAATCTTAGCCAGGCGGGATACTTGGATAAAGAGCAGCGGGGGCAATCAATATTCTACAAGGCCAATACGAACCATCCCTTCTTCCCGGAAATCAATTCTATTGTGAAGAAGTACTATGGCATAGATAAGATCGTCGAGCAGATACTTAATGATCTGGGGAAGGTTGACGCAATTTATGCTCTCGACGACTATGCCGAAGGGCGTGACAGCGGCCTGATCGATGTGTTGATTGTCGGGGATGTGTATATGGATAAAATTCAGGCATTGAGGCCCAGCTTGGAGATTGAGATAAAGCGAAAGATCCGGGTCATGGTGATGAGCGCCCGGGAATTTGCAGAAAGTCGTGATATGCTCCTGAAGCGACCCAATTGTCGGATACTATAAATTTTTTGGGTGCAACCCCATACGGAAAAGGAGTTTGTAAATATATGTTAAATCAGAAAACGATTTTGATTACTGGTGGCACTGGATCATTCGGGAAGAAAATGACCCAGATCGTCCTTGACCAATATGCACCCATGAAACTCATCATTTTCAGCAGGGATGAGTTAAAACAGTATGAAATGGCGCAAAGATGGAATCCAAGAAAATATCCCGTTAAATATGTTCTTGGTGATGTAAGAGACCAAAATAGGTTGATACAGGTATTTCAAGGTGTAGATTATGTTATTCATGCAGCAGCACTTAAACAGGTTCCGGCTGCAGAATACAACCCCGGTGAATATATAAAAACAAACGTGATGGGCGCCATGAACATAATTGAAGCAGCGCAATATCATAGGGTCAAAAAGGTGATTGCCTTATCGACAGACAAGTCATGCAATCCCATCAACTTATATGGTGCGACAAAGCTCTGTTCGGACAAGTTGTTTGTCGCCGTTGATACGTACCGCGATTATGATGCTACTCAGTTTGCCGTCGTCCGCTATGGCAACGTGCTCGGAAGCCGCGGTTCTGTCGTTCCTTTTTTTAAAGAGAGAGCGCAAACAGGCGTATTACCTATTACAGACCCTCGCATGACACGCTTTTGGATAACACTTGATCAGGCTGTTTATTTTGTCATCAAAGCATTGGAATTGTCAAAAGGCGGAGAAATCTTTGTACCCAGGCTTGCGTCTATGAAGATTGTGGATCTTGCAAAGGCAATTGCACCGGATTGCAGACAGGAAATCGTTGGCATACGGCCGGGAGAAAAGCTTCATGAAACCCTTATCGGCGAAGATGATACACGTAATACTGTGGAATTCAAGGAGTGTTATATTATTCAACCGAATCCGAAGGCTAGGGAAGAATTTACTAAAAACAACGGCAATGTTTGCGGTAAGGTTTGTGCTGATGGGTTCAGTTATACATCAAATAATAACACGGATTGGATGACAGTGGATGATCTTAAGAGCATGATTGAGGCGAGAGAAGACGATTACGCCATCGAAAAATCCCGCTGGTCCTTGGAAGATATACCCCAATAAATGAAGCCCCCATCAGATAGAAAGAGGTTACTCATTACGGGCGTCAGCGGCCTGCTGGGCAATAACCTTGCCCGATATTTCAGGGAAAAGTACCATATTTTGGGTCTTTATCAGGAACATTTTGTTACGATTGAAGGGGTTCAAACATCGCAGGCAGACATATGCGCTGATATCCCCTTAAAAAAGACAATACAGGCATATGATCCAGATGTTTTGATTCATTGCGCCTCGCTGACCAATATTGATTTTTGCGAAGTGCACAGGGAATTGACTGAGGACGTAAATGTCTCAGGAACGAAAAACATCGTCGACTCCATTCAGAGGTCGGATTGCAAACTAATTTATATCTCATCCGATTCAGTGTACGACGGGATTAAAGGAGATTTCAGGGAAACCGATTCCATCAATCCGCAAAATTTCTACGGGTATTCAAAATATCAGGGAGAACGGGAAACTCTTAAAAAAGAGAATTCTCTGATCCTGAGAACAAATATCTTTGGCTGGAATATTCAAGATAAATACAGCATTGCCGAGTGGATTTTGCATGAATTGAAAGTAAATAGGGAAGTAGTAGGATTCCATGATGTCTTTTTTTCATCCATATACAACTTTAATCTTGCCAAAATATTGGAACTGGCCATTGATAAGAATCTATCAGGGATTTACAATTGTGGGAGCAGTACAAGTGCATCCAAGTATGAATTTGCTCTTCATATAGCCGATTGTTTCAAGCTCGACCGTAAACTGATTGTGCCCATTTCTGTTGATGGTTATCCTCTTATTGCGAAAAGAGGGAAGAATCTTACTTTAAATATCCACAAACTGGCCAGTACTTTGAATTGCAGCATGCCAACGATCAGAGAATCCGTGGAGGAATTTTACAATGATTGCAGCCACGACCTGCCTGAAAAGATCAGGATCAAAGACCGTTCTTATCCAATTAAGCACCACTTATTATCTTATGGCAGGCAGTTTATTGATGAGGATGACATTGAAGCAGTGGTTGGGGTACTAAAGTCGACACACCTTACACAGGGACCAAAGGTATCTGAATTCGAAGCGGAGATATGTCGTATCGTTGAAGGGGAGTTCGCCGTAGCGTGTAACTCAGGAACTTCCGGTCTTCACATCGCTTGCCTTGCCGCGGGTGTAAGTCCTGGAGATGAGGTTATCACATCACCAAATACATTTGTCGCCTCGGCAAACTGTGTTCTTTATTGTGGGGCAATACCTGTTTTTGCAGACATAGATCCCCGGACTTACAACATTTCGCCCGAAGAGATCGAAAAGAAGATCACGAAGAGTACTAGGGCTGTTATCCCGGTACATTTTGCAGGGCAGAGCTGTGACATGGAGGCGATCAGGGAGGTCATAGCCAGAGCTGAAAAGAAATACGGACATAAGATATACTTGATAGAAGATGCCTGTCACGCTTTAGGTTCCATATATAAAGGTAAAAAAGTTGGTTCCTGTGCCTTTTCCGATATGACAGTCATGAGCTTTCATCCGGTAAAGCACATCACGACCGGTGAAGGTGGTATAGTCATGACTAATAATGAGACATTAACTAAACAATTGAGACGATTGCGATCGCATGGTATTACTAGTGATCCAGAGGAATTTCTCAGTAAAGAACTTGCCTATCAAGGCCAGGATGCCGACAATCTCTCTCCCAATCCCTGGTATTATGAACAAATCTCTCTGGGTTTCAATTACCGGATAACAGATATTCAGTGTGCCCTCGGACTTTCCCAGTTAAAAAAGCTTGATATGTTTCGTAGGCGTAGGCGTGAAATAGTTGGTATGTATAATGCCGCTTTTGAAAACAGGAAGTATATTCAAGTACCATTTGCGGATACAAATTGTGACAGTAATTTTCACCTTTATGTGCTTCTTCTCGATTTTAAGAAAATGGAGATAAGCAGGGCTCAGCTTATTCTCGAACTGAGGAAAAAGGGGATTCAGACACAAGTACACTATGTTCCTGTCCATTTACAGACTTATTTCCGGAAACATTTAAGGATAGGATGGGGAAACTGTCCTCGTGCGGAAGATTATTATCAAAAGTGTCTTTCCATACCGCTACATCCGGCAATGGCAGATCAGGATGTGAATCGTGTGATCAGTGAAGTAACGAAACTTGTCGAAGGCATATTATGAATATTTCAAGAAGCCTGGAAATGCAGAACCGGGCCAGGAAGAGAATCCCTGGGATGACACAGCTACTATCGAAACGTCCTGACATGTTTGCAACAGGTGTTTGGCCAGGGTATTTCAGTAAAGCAAAGGGTGTTGAAATCTGGGACCTGGATGGTAATCGTTACATGGATATGAGCATTGCTGGCATCGGTGCAAATGTTCTTGGTTATGCAGACCCGGATGTGGATGACGCCGTTCGGGCAGCTATCGATCAGGGAACGAGCTCTTCCCTGAATTGCCCGGAAGAGGTGGAGCTTGCCGATCTTTTCTGTGAAATCCACCCCTGGGCCGATATGGTTCGGTTCGCCAGAACAGGCGGCGAATCCATGGCTATTGCGGTTCGTATTGCGAGAGCGTGCACGGGTCGCGACAAGATCGCTTTTTGCGGCTATCATGGATGGCATGACTGGTATCTGGCCGCTAATTTAAGTTCAGAAAATGCCCTCGGAGAGCATCTTCTGCCCGGACTCAGTCCCATCGGTGTTCCTAAAAATCTTGCGGGAACAGCCTTTCCCTTTCGTTATAATCACATTGACGAACTGGAGTCTATTATTTCGAATCATGGAAAAGAGCTTGCCGCTATAATTATGGAACCAATCCGCGATACACAGCCTCAGCCCGGGTTTCTCGAAGGAGTGAGGATATTGGCTGACGAGGCAGGTGCTGTATTCATTATCGATGAGATTTCTGCCGGCTTCCGTATGAATTCAGGAGGTGCACACCTGATGTTTGGGGTGTCACCGGACATAGCTGTATTCTCCAAGGCCCTCGGCAACGGATATCCTATTGGCGCCATCATCGGCAGAGGGCGCGTCATGGAAGCGGCACAGAACACATTTATAAGCAGCACCTACTGGACTGAAAGAATCGGTCCGGTCGCAGCTTTGGCCACGATTAGAAAACATCAAAGGGTTGACGTGGGTAGTCACTTAATAGCGATGGGACAACAGGTTCAAGATGGCTGGCGCAAAAACGCCGCTAAAAATGGCTTGAATATTGACGTAGGCGGAATACCGCCGCTAAGCCATTTTTCTTTTATATATGAAAGCGCTTTGTCCATGAAATCGCTCCTTGTTCAATTGATGCTTGATCGTGGTATCTTGGCTTCCACGCTTTTTTACGCCATGTATGCGCATAGACCGTACCATGTGGAGCAATATTTAAGCGCCGTGGACGAAGTCTTCGCCGAAATAGCGGATGCGGAAGCGACAGGGACCATAAAAGAGAAATTGAAGGGATTACCTGCGATTAGTGGATTTAAAAGACTTACGTAGCTCTTTACCAGGCCTAATAGACAGTTTCATCATTCCCATGTCATCTCGACTGAACAGGGAGATCTTTATGAAATTCTATTTTCTTCAGTATTTCTCGCCTTCCTCGAAGTGACAAGTAGACAGTGACTTTTATAAAAACATCTACTATTCAAGACCTTGTTTTGGGTACTGCCCAGTTCGGCTTCAAATATGGGATTGCTAATAACGCAGGACAGCCTGATCAAGCACTTGCAACCGAAATTATAAGTGAGGCCTGGAAAAATGGCATTAGAGAGTTCGACACTGCTCAAGGCTACGGTACAAGCGAAGAGGTTCTGGGGAAAGCACTAGCTGAGCTGAAAATTTCAAAAAATGCAAAGATCATTACAAAATTTCATCCAGATTTAAATCATCTGGATGCTGACGTTCTGGAAAAGAGTCTGGATCAATCCCTCCGAAAATTAGTAATCAATAGACTTTACGGCATAATGCTTCACCGGGAAAAAATGCTCTCTCTTTGGCGAAAGGGATTAGCCAAAATTCTCTCGAGATTAGTTTTGTCGGGTAAAGTACTGCGAATCGGTGTTTCTGTCTATTCTCCGGAGAAAGCAATTGAAGCCCTGAACACAGAGGGTCTTGACATGGTCCAGGTCCCGACGAATATACTTGATAGAAGATTCGAAAAGGCCGGCGTGTTTGAGCTTGCACGCGAAAAGAAAAAGCAGATCTATATCCGTAGTGTATTTCTCCAGGGGCTTATTCTGATGAACCCCGGAGAGGTCCCGGACCGCCTATCCTTTGCGAGGCATATTCCCGGAACGATTGAATCACTAGCCAACTTGTTGAACATGACGAGGCGTGATATTGCACTGGGTTACATTAAAGAGGCTATTCCTAACGCAAAGGTCATACTCGGTGTTGATCTCCCTTCACAGGTTGCAGAGAATTGCCACTCATGGCGGAGATCCAATACGGCATCCCTTGTTTCGCACGTGAAGGATTTCTTCGCGGAAGTGGATGAACGGATTTTGAATCCAGCCTTGTGGTAGGCATGATAGGATCTCTCGTGATCGGTGCTATAGTTCAGGCGAGGATGACATCAAGCAGACTTCCCGGGAAGGTTTTAATGGAGATCCAGGGACGGCCGGTCATCGATTACCTTTATGAAAGATTGAGCTTCTGCCCGAGGTTGGAAATTATCGTTTTAGCGACAACGACTAACCGAGAAGATGATCCTCTCATCGATTACATTAAGAAGAAGAGGCTGCCCTTTTTCCGGGGATCTGAACATGATGTATTGGACAGGTACTATCGTGCGGCGTTGAAATTCGGCATAACACATATTATGAGAATCACGGCGGACTGTCCCCTCATTGATCCGGAAATCTGCGATCATTTGATCGAAACCTACTTGAATAAGCAGATGGACTATGTCGTGACAGGTTCAACCTATGCGGAAGGCCTTGATTGTGAAGTTTTTTCGTTTAAGGCTTTAGAAATGGTTTGGAGAGAGGCCAGATTGAAATCCGAGCGGGAGCATGTGACACAATTTTTCCATAATCATCCGGAAGTATTTAAAATGGGCATATTGCCCAACAAGACCGATGATAGTAAATACCGTTTCACGATAGATGAAGAAGTAGACTTTGTCTTGGTTAAGACAATCTTGGTAGAATTCTGCAGACAGGGTAAGAGCTATTTTACGACGGAGGAGATTAAAAATTTTCTTGATGCGCATCCGGATATTTATCAGCTGAATGCACATATTATCAGAAATGAAGGGATTAAGAAGTCTTTAAAAGAAGATCACGTGGTTTAATACATGGCGACAAGTTTTTACTTAGGCAAACATCACGTAGGGGTAGATTCCTGCTATATTATCGCCGAAATTGGCTCGAATCACGATAGAAAAAAAAAGAGAGCCTTTGAGATGATTCATAGGGCGGCTAAAGCCGGAGCGAATGCGGTTAAGTTCCAGTTATTCAGAGCTGACAAAATTGCCGCGGATATTGACCTTCCAGAAACAAGATTGAGGGACAAGTTTGCTAAATTCGGCAGCAATGTTTATGCCCTTTATAAAGATATGGAACTGCCATCATCCTGGCTTGAGGAACTCAAAAGCTGTTGCAAGGAATGTAAAGTTGATTTTTTGGCCACCCCTTTTGATGAAGGAAGTGCTGATCAATTGGCCGAAATCGGGGTTCCTGCGATGAAGGTGGCTTCCTTTGAAATCACACATATTCCTCTTCTAAGGCATTTAGGGAGACTGAAACTACCTGTTCTTCTATCGACGGGCATGGCGAATTTGAAAGAAATTCAGGATGCGATTTGTGCCATACGGGATGCAGGCGAAAACAGAATTGCTATTTTCCATTGCGGGATTGATTATCCGCAGCCTTTTGAAACGGTTAATCTGAGATGTTTCGAAACGTTAAGAAAAGCTTTTCCTTATCCCATAGGATATTCGGACCACACACAAGGCATCGCTGTTCCTGTGGCGGCTGTGGCTTTAGGAGCTTCTTTGTATGAGAAACACGTGACTTTACCCGGCGGGAAGTCTCCGGACCATGACTTTGCCATCAGCATGGATGAATTTGAAAAAATGGTGAAAGCCATGCGTGAGGCTGAAGTTTCCTTAGGAAGCAGCAAAAAGGAAGTTCAGAAGAATGAATTGATATATCGATTGCGGGGACGACGTTCCATATTTGTGGTTCAGGATATCAAAAAAGGTGGGATTTTTAACGAAAATAATTTGGCCGTTCTTCGCCCTGGCATTGGAATTGAGCCCAAGATGTTTGAAAAGATCCTGGGGAAAAAATCGAGGAGAAATATCAAGGCGCCCCATCTCTTAAAAAAAGGGGATTGGAAGTAATCGACAGGTTGGGATATTTGGAATTACCCCTAGGGCTAAAAAGAATTACGAATGCTCATGAATAATCTATCAGGAAAAAAATTACTGTTTATTGCTGGCGGTACGGAGCAAGTCAACACCATCCAGTGGGCCGTGGAACAAGGGGTAAAGGCCTATGTCGTTGATATTTCAGAAAATGCGCCTGCATTTCCTTATGCCACTGCGCGTTTGACATGCAATATCGGGGACAGAAAAAGGATTTTGGAATTCGCCAAAAAACATGCCATCGACGGAGTGACCAGTATTTGCCTTGAAAGCACCATGCACACAACGGCTTATATTGTTGATGAGCTAAAACTTCCCGGCTTGAGCCAAAAGGGGGCGGAGAATGTCACCAATAAATATAGAATGCGCACACTTTTTGAGAAAGCAGGACTTCCTGTGCCTCACTATCATTTGATTACGCCTGAGTTGTTGGAAGATGATGAGTTCCCTGGATTTGATGGCCCATGGGTAATCAAGCCAGTTGATAATGCCGGCAGCCGCGGGGTAAGGATGGTTCAAGACCGTAACTGTTTTAAAGAGGCATATCGGGACGCGTTAAAATTTTCTCGAAGAGCCGAAGTGCTAATTGAAGAATTTGTTCCAGGCAGAGAGATAAGTGTGGAGGGCTATGTCATTAAGGGGAATCTTTTTGTAGAAACACTTTCGGATAAACGGCGGAGCCCATTACCGTATTTGTTTGACCTTAATGTGACATTTCCATCAAGATATCCAGAGCATGTGCAACAAGAAGCTGTCCGGCAAATCAGGAATGCCGTTGAGGCATTGGGAATTCGGGATGGCCCTGTTCATGCTGAGCTTATGGTGACAAAGGGGGAAAAGATTTTTATTGTGGAAATTGCTGGACGTGGACCAGGAAGCAACGTGTATACGGAAATCATTCCTCATGTGAGCGGTGTTTATCCGAGTCGATTACAGGTTTTATCTGCATTAAATTGTCTGCCTGAACATATTAATGTCAATGCACCATTAAGAGGCGCTACACTTCACTTCTTTACGTCACGGGCTCGTAGAAGAATCAAAAGCTTTATAGGATTAGATAAGCTGCGAGGCATTCCGGACGTTTTCGAATGCCGATTTTACCTTCAAGTGGGCGATATTATAGAAAAGTGTGTTAGCGGTGAACAGCGTTTTGGGCAATTGATTACACTTTCAGAAACATTAGAAGAGGCTATAAAGGTTCAGAAAAAAGCTCTCAAGCTTATCAAGGTCGAATTAGAAGCTGTTGATTAAAGTAATTTTAACAAATGAACAAAGATAAAAAAACAGTCTATTTCCATCTTAACATGCACGTTTAGAGAAGGAATGCTACTCTCTAATGGCAAAAGTGTTGGGTGCCTTCCTGATAAAAGTCTTACTGGTTTTTATCCGCTTAATAACACGTTCCTGGAAAGTTTAGAATCTCAAGATGAATAAGGGGAAAAAGTTGCTTTATGTTACGGCAGGTTCTTATCGATATGGTTTCGGCCATGTCCGACGAAGCATGGAACTTGCGAAGACGTTACAAGAAACCTTTGATCTTGCTTTCTATGCGTATGTCGAGAGCCGGGGGCACGAATCCTTGGACTTTTCAGGAGTAAAACAAATTATAAATCCTTTTATCGAAGAGTCTTGTCATGGCGTTCTCATCGATATGCCCGAACCCTATGCCGAAAAAGCGTTAGCTTTTTATTCTCAAGAGATGAGGGATGTTCCTCTTACTGCTTTGGGATGTTTTTTGAAGATCAATGATAAGCCGGATGTCGTTATTAATTTGGATAACATGGGGGAAAATCTTTCATATCGAAAATATTATGTGGGGCTCCAATATAGTATTATCCGAGAAATATTTTCTAAGTATCGTGAAAAACCACGCGTTGCTAAAGGCTATTCTAACGTGGTCATTTCCTTAGGGGGCGCTGATGTTGAAGGGGTATCGGAATTGTTAGTGAATCTTTTTCATGAGAAGCTTAGTTCGTATCAGGATATTAAATATCATTTAATTCTCGGACCTCTTTCCGAAAAAAAGGAATATCGAAAAGGTTCTTTAGATCTAAGAGTGTACTGGACTCCGAAGAATCTGGAGGAGCTTATGAGCGAGGCAGATGTGGCTATATGTAACGGAGGCACTATGATGATGGAATACGCATTTTTGGGAATTCCTGTGATCGCCGTTCCCCAGACGCCGCATGAAGAAATCTTCGTCAGTAAGTTTGAGAACCAAGGGGCAGCAGTTTTGGTCAAATCAAGAGACATTAAGGAAAAGGTGGGCACAAGTTTGCTAGAACTTTTGGCTTCAAAACCCAGGCGAGAAGCCATGAGTCGCATAGGACAAAAGATGAGCGACGGGTTAGGAAAGGACCGTATTGCACAAATCTTGAAGGAGGTAGTTTAATATAGCCTTAGATTCCCGATATAAAAAGATGATAGTTAGCCGTTATGCGGAGCGTTACAGAGAGTTTGGCTATCATTACAAATCTGTTGGATGGGGAAACTGGGAAACACAGAAACTGCGATTCCTTATTTTAAGTGAGATTGCCGATCTCGAAGGGGCAGAAGTGGTTGATTTAGGCTGCGGGTTCGGAGATTTGTACGGTTTCTTATCGGAAAAGTATAAGAATGTTAAATATACAGGCATTGATCTTGCGAAAGATCTTGTTGAGGAAGGACAGAGGCGGTACCCTAAAGCTCAATTTCTAGTGCAGGATATTCTTGAGGAAAATTTCAGAAAAGAAGCAGATTTCTATTTTATCTCAGGAACCTTAAATAGTCGCATCACAGGAGATGTAAGCTATACAAAGGAGATTTTGACGAAGGCCTTTGAGTTGACGAAAAAGGGTTTGGCGGTCAATTTTCTGACCAAGTATGTGGATTATGAATTGGAAAAGGATCTGCACCATTCCCCGGAGGAAATTTTTACCTTCGTCAAGGGATTTACCAAACATGTCACTCTGCGCCACGATTATCCGCTTTGGGAATTTACGGTCTATTTATATAAACCTGATTTCATCAAAGATATTTATAAACAGGTAGCGTTATGATTGATTTTCACCAACACTTAGAAGACCCACATCAACCTGGCCAAGAACTAATCCACTTTGAGACGAGTGATCAGTTGTGCGATTTGTTGATTCAGCATGAACAATTTATAAAATTATTGGGATGTGAGAAAGTAAATGTTATTTTCAATCAGCCGCGATTTTTATTTGAAAAGAGTGTTGAAGATGCTCTTGATAAGTATTTTGCCAAGGGTGAAAAACGAATATTCTTTACCTTTTCGGTTGATCATAACAATGTATTTTCTTCGCAGCGGTTAAAATATCTGCGCAAGAAATGCGATTTATTATTAGGAATTAAATTCCATTCGGTTCTTCAGAACATTACCGATGACCAGTTTCCTCACGTCCTTCAAATAGCTGAAGCCGCTTCCCAGCACAACATGTTTGTAATTGTTGACGGAAGTTACGGGGCAAAAAGCATTCATGAAGTAGATCATTTGAAATTGGCAGATTTTTTATGCCAGAATATCGCAACGCCGGTTGTATTTGCGCACAGCGGGTGTTTGAAAGTCAAAGAGGCCATGCTCATTTCCTTAGAGAGGCCCAATATGAATCTTTATTTTGACACGTCTTTCATTCTTTCGTTTTGGAGAGGAAGTTCGGTTGAGCAAGATTTGGCTTTTGTCATTAAAAAACTGGGTGTCGAGAAATTCTTTTTCGGGTCGGATTATCCTTATTTGGATTTTAGGACAGAATTTGATTTGCAAAGCAATTTCTTGGAGAAGAATCAAATACCGCAAGATGCTATTTTTCGAACATCGGCTGAGAACTTTTTATCGGCATTATCAATGTGAGTCTATGAATAAAAGATTTCAAATATTATTGGTGAGAGTTCCGGAATTTTTCTTTGCAACTGAAAGTGTTCCAATAGAGAAACAAATTCATGGGGCAGTGATGGTACCGTTGGGGATTTTGCACTTGGGTTCTTATGTCCGCCATCAGTTTTCCGATGTCGATGTGCATTATTTGGACTTACATTTGAAGTGTAAAGCCTCTAATGAGAGTAAAGTTTCTTCTGTGTCGGTGTGCGATATTGTTAAGCTAGAATTGGAAAAAGCTCTTAAAGACATTCGTCCGTCGATTGTGGGTGTAAGTTGCGCCTTTAATGCCTTTGCGGATAATTTTCATCAGACCATATCAGAAATCAAACGTATACATCCTGATGCTATTGTCGTTGTCGGAGGACACTATGTTTCGTCCTATCTGGGTCTTTTACCTCAGGACAATGATATCGATTACGCCGTTATAGGCGAAGGCGAAATACCTTTCACAAATTTCATTAGAGAGTTCAAGGAAGGTATACGCCCTCAAAATAAAATTATTAATAAAAAAGAATATCTCAAATCTCTGGAAGCATTTCCGCCTTTGGATTATGACCTTATAAACATTGAGGAATATTTAAAACATGAGATGAATTCCATAGGAGGAAATCAGGGACGGTCCTTAAACATGATGACTGCCCGGGGATGCCCGCAGCGGTGTATTTACTGTGCAACGCATAACGTCTGGGATTATGACTTTCGCATGCAGAGCGCCCAAAATATGTTTAAGCAGATTGTGGAATTGAAAGAGAAGTATTTTGTCGAGACCGTTATGTTTGTTGATGATAATTTTTTGTGGGATAAGAAACGGATTAAAGAGTTCTGTAAGCTGATGATCGACCATCAGGTCGATCTCAATTGGTATCCGTCCAGTGTTCGTATAAACTCTTTAGATGAAGAGATCATTTCTTTGATGAAAAAAGCCGGGTGTCGCAGTTTGCTATTAGCGATTGAATCAGGCACAAAGCGCATCCAGAAGATGATTAAAAAGAATGTGAATTTAGAGCACACCAAGCGTATGGTACGTTGTTTAAAGCAAGAAGGATTTAGGGTATACGCCCAGTATATTCTCGGGTTTCCAGGAGAAACAATTGACGAAATGAAGCAAACTATTCAATTTTCCCAGGAGCTAAAATGTGATTGGAACTTGTTTGGCATTGCAACGCCTTTGTATGGAACGGAGATGTACAGAATCGCTGTGGACAGCAATTATTTATTGCCTAATATTAGCGTCGGTTCGTTTAGTGTGGGCAATATTGTAACACCGGAATTTTCAAATAAAGACGTTGAAGATTTGCTTCAAGATGCGAATTATCGGACGAATTTTATTGATAATGATAACTTTGTTAATGAACGATATGAAGAAGTATTGCCAATTTATGAAAGTGTTGCTCGTAGCTACCCCGAGCATTTTGTGTGTAAGTATATGATCTGGAATATTTATAAAGCGACCAATAGAAATGAAGAGGCAAAAGTGCTGTACGATAATTTGAGAAGATTATATCTGGAAAAGATATCGTATCACGAGGAATTGATAGAAAGATATGGACTTAAAATCACGTTCGACGAGATGCAGGTCGAAATGCATATCAAGGGATAGACCATTATGGAATACATCAATCTTAACTCTCTAACAAAGAAATATCAAACGCCTGAAAAGATTCGTCAGGAATTACTCTTAAGGTATGCTCCGATCACTGCATCCGACCAACTCATTGTGACAGATGCAATGGAGTTATTGCGAGGAGAATATTTGGTTCAGGAAGCCCTCAAGAACGGTATAAGATTTTTGCCCTGCAGAAGGGTTTCTCATATCAAAGAGACCAAGAATTTTCCTAAAAGGATCTTATTGGAATTGACAAGTGAATGTAATAGTTTTTGTACAATGTGCCCGCGGAATTCACTTGTTCGTCCTAAAAAGCATCTGGAATCAAATCTGGCAAAGAAAGTGATTCAAGAATGCGCCGAGCACGGTATTAGTGGATTGTGGTTGTATTATATTGGAGAATCTTTACTGCATCCTGATTTCTTCGAAATATTGGAATATTGCCGGAAATATGACAGTTTAGGTCCCATTTGGCTCAGCACCAATGGCGAATTGTTAGATGAAAAAATTAGAGAGAAAGTTCTTGATCAACCGGTTGATATTCTAAATTATTCTGTAAATGCTATGTCCGAGGAAAATTACAAGAAAGTTACGCCGTTACTGAATTTCAATCGCGTGCAGCAGAATCTGAAAGAGCTAGTGAGAAGGAAATCCAAACTAAAAAAGACAAAACCAGTTATCAGAGCTCAGATGATAGAGATTCCTTATGTGTTAAATGAAATTGAAGAATTTAAGAAAGAATTCGGAAGTAAAGTTGATATGATTTCTGTCATCAAACTAGAGTTGTTTTCGCAAGGATCTGGAAATACTGGAAATGAAACCCCCAATAAGTATATTAATAAATGCAATCGGTTGGAAAGGGAAGATTTCTTTATATTTTCAGACGGCAGTGTAACCTGTTGCGATACAGATTACAACTGCACTTTTAATCTTGGAAATATCAATAAACAGACGATAAAAGAGATTTATGAGGGCGAAAAATACCAAAGCCTGATTGCAGAGTATCGTGGGGGCCGTTTGCATCAACATCAGCTCTGTTCGAGGTGTCACGACTTTGATCTTTGATACTGATTTTTGCGTCCGTTTAACCGCCATTCGGATATGAGACATTGGGGATCCATTTTTTACTAAAACCGGATGACTAGTTCGGCATTGTCGAGCCAAGCAAGGCTTTGTGGCAAGCAATACCAGGGTATTGCCCTGGGGACGGGGATATGTGCTTTGTGGGAATATGCAACAGGCATCTCGCCATTCTTAAGTCTCACCGTTTTTCTAACGGGCGGGTATTACATTTTTTTGAGATTATAAAAAAACCATATCGGAAAAGTGTATGACGGTAACTTCTGGGGATAAAGTCAGTATACTCGAATGTACTCTCCGCGATGGCAGTTATCTGATTGATTACCAGTTCACCGCAGAAGATACGTACATCATATGCTTAGGACTTGAAAGAGCCGGTTTTAAGCTGATCGAAATCGGTCATGGCACCGGTTTACGGTCTTCCGAAGCCGGCAGGGGCAAGGCGGCTGCTTCAGATATCGAGTATCTGCAAGCGGCCAGTACCGCTTTAAGTGGAAGCGATGTGCAGTTTGGCATGTTTTTCATTCCGGGAATTGGGAAAATGGAAGACCTTGAGCTTGCTGCCGAGTATGGCATGAATTTTGTCCGTATCGGAACAAATGTGACGGAAGTCGAGCAGGCAAAATCTTTCATCGAAAAGGCTAAGAAGGTTGGCCTTATGGTTTCATCCAATCTCATGAAATCTTATGCAGTTCCAATTGACGCATTTGTCAAGTTAGCGAAAAAAGTCGATGAATACGGAGCGGATATCATTACAGTCGTCGATTCGGCGGGCGGTATGTTTCCCGAGGACGTACGCGAATACATATTACATCTCCGTGACACAACAGACAAGAAGATTGGGTTCCATGGACACAATAACCTTCAGCTGGCCATTGCCAATACCCTTGAAGCAATAAAGGCCGGGGTCTCAGTTGTCGACTCGAGTCTCCAAGGTATGGGGAGAAGTGCTGGTAACGCTCAAACCGAGATACTCGTTATGGTACTGGAAAAAATGGGCTATCGTACCGGAATAGATCCCTACCGCACCTTCGATTTGGGTGAAAGGATCATAAAACCAATGATGAGTGGGCAGCAAGGTGTAGATGATTTCAGTGTCATTGCAGGAATCGCTCAGTTTCATTCCAGCTTTTCGGATGTAATCTACGAGGCGGCCAATAAATACGATATCGATCCACGCAAGTTGATCATAGAAGTAAGTGAAATTGACAGGGTATTTGTATCGCCAGAGCTCGCCGAGGAAATGGCTAAAAAAATTAAGACCCGTGATCATAACAAGAAACAGTTCCATGGTCTTGGCCTTGATTCTGGTTTTATCTACAAGAGAAGAAGGGGATCCCCTCTGGAGCAGTTACGATCAGTTACAGAAGAAATATTCAGCCTCTCCAAGAAAACCGGCTTAAGTTCTGTTTTTTCTCTAACCCTGTCAAGAACGGGGAAAACAACGTTCCCTTTCATACGAAAGGGCCCCTCAATGATCATTGGCAATTGTGAGGCTATTAACATGGAAGAAATCCAATCTTTCATTCAGTTTCTTGACGGGAGGGTAGATTGGCTGCTGCTTGATGAAAGCTGTCCATCACTTCGCACAAGTGGGCTGGACAAAGAAGTTATGAAAAGCACCTTTGCCTGGTATTCAGAAGAACTGGCTCTTATGATGAGTGTGCTGGCGTTCCTCTCCCAGAAAGGCCCTAATTGTAAAGTGCTTCTCCTGGCCGATTCGGAATCCATACAAATGATGAACTTATTTCTGAGGCGCCACGGCATTCAGGCATTCTACCTCCAGGGTCCCGGTGGCAGCGCTGAAAACAAGAAACACCTCTGTCAATATTTAGAGGAAACAGACACCATCATCTCTTTTGATGAGAGATTCGCTGTGGATGTAGATGAGAGCTGCCTTCAGGGTATGAAGAAAGAGATGGCCATCTACGCAGCTCGGCCCAACGCTTTTTCGAAGACTTTCATAAACGTCGCCATGGCTTGTGGATTCACAATCTCCCGCATTGACGCGAGAGTTGGCTTTGCAGCGGAGATGAACCTTGTCATAGGAACCAGGAGACTGATTGATTCAATGGGAACGATGGAGATTGAGGGGATACCGGTAGTCAGCGGAGGCCTTATTGGGCCCAAAGGGTCCATAGTCGTTGATTCGCTGGTGAATCCTACAATGGTTATCGGCATTGCAGACGGGTTAGGTGGACTCTTGACTCCAGAAGAAGAGGCACATCATAAGAATGCTATCGAAAGAGTCGAGGTTTCCATTTTGGAAAATATTTTTCATAAGAGATATTGACGATAAAATAGTATCATGCTGTAAAACTAAGGGTGCAATTCGGATTATCTGGCCATGATGCGTACATTAGAGGTCTCTAAAAGAGACCATGGTATACTCTTATGAATTTAAACTTGATCCGCTATGGCGAAAATCGTTTCGATAGTTACTGGAATAGAGGGACAGTTGATAATAGCATTGTTCATCCTTTCTACAGTTCCTTGCTGAGAACATTTGACCATCAGATCCTTGCAAACAATCTTGTTTCTGATGATTCTTTTGTGGTAACAGACGAAGGCGATAGAGTACTTGCACTGGTCCCTCTTTATCGTTGCTCAATTGGTGAGAAAATTGTGTATAGCTCGCACGATTCGCACCATCTAGCCCCCATTATTTTCGGGCAAGAAAACTCACATCTTCACCAGACGGTCTTACAAAAATGCTTTACCCATATTGATGATCTCTCAAAAGAAAATAATATCTATTGCCACAGTATTTATTATACCGCCCCGACGATAGTACAGGGGATTTACCTATATAATCCGCTTGTATCTTATGGGTATGTCGATCAAAGTTGCGCGGGATTGATTCTTTCTCTTGATGAAGATGAAGAAATACTGTGGCGCAATATCAGAAAAAGTTATAGACCCCTCATAAATAAAGCTTTGCGCAATAATGAAGTCCTTGTTGTGGATTCAGATAATTATGATTTTAATTTGTGTGAAGAATACAGAAGGCTTCATTCCATTGCTGCAGGTAGAGAAACGCGTATAAAGGAAAGCTTCTATCAACAATATAGATTAGTGGAATGTAATCAGGGCTATCTCGTATTTATCATAAATAACAATCAATTTCTGGGTGCCTATTTCTTCTACTATCTTAACGAATGTGCTTTTTATGCTTCTGCAGCGACACGCCCCGAATGTGACGTACAATCTGGTATCGGTCATTTGGGGCTTTGGCGGGGAATACAAAAAGCAAAAGAACTTGGGGCGCATTATATGGATTTCGGCAAGTTTCTTCTGGATAAAGCCGATCCAAAACTTGCAAATATTGAGTTCTTCAAATTAGGATTTGGCGGCCGAAAAGTTGTTGTCTTTAGGGGTGCCAAAAAGTTCTAATTCGACAAAGATGATTGATCTCTATCCGACATATCACAGGGATTCAAATGAAGAGCGATTCTTCAACCATCTAAATACCATCTTTGGTCATTCCTTTGCCACTTTTTTTACAGCTCGGTCAGCTATGGTGGCTGGTCTCAGTGCTTTTGGCCTCTCACGAATGGATGAAATACTAGTACCACCATATCTCGGTCATTGCATACTAACGGCAATCTCGCGAACATCTTTTCCAACAATGACTCCTTCAAAGCGTACTCGAGCTATATTGGTATTTCATCAATTTGGTTTTCCTCAAAAAATGAATGAAATTGAATCAACAGCTCGAGAAAATGACTGGATTATTCTCAACGACTGCGCGAGTACTCTTTTCACGAAGGTAAGAGGTGAATTCTTAGTACATTGGGGAGATTTTGCAGTTGTAAGTTTTTCAAAAATTTACCCCTGTGGTTTGGGTGGTGGTTTGTGGACTCGACAGGAAAACATATTGCCGTTACTTTTGGAACGTAGTCAATATGACCGTGAGTTGGCATCGGAGACGTTTGATTTTTATTTAAAGATACAGAAAGGTTTCTATGGGGAGAAAACGCCGATAAAAATTCAAGGTCTTTATGGCTACATTCCTGACATCAAATCACTCGCAACACAAGCCGTGAATGCATTGCCAGGCACCATGGAATTGATTCAGAATGATATCGAACGGAGAAAGCGGATTTATAAGAATGCAATTGAGTTATTCGGTGAAAGGGTACCACAGCAATCTGACGATGAGGATGTTGTACCTTTTGCAATACCAGTATGCGGTGACGAAAAAAGTCTTTTTCTTCTTTCAGAGACAATAATGAATCGTTTCAATGCTGTCGCTCCTGTTCTTCACTTCGATTATGCTCAAAACATGCTTAATCCTGATTACCGAAAAGCCTTGATTATTGGTTGCCACGGTGAATGGCGAGAAGATAAGGTGGGTCAAATTTTTGATTTTATCGGGAAAGAATTGTGATGGATTCTCATACAATCCAACTTGGCGCTCCTAACCAGTCTCTGGACGAGATTGTTGATTTCTTGGCGAGAATATTCGGTCCTAATTATTACGATGCCAAGAGAATACAGGCAGCGACCATCCAATCAGAACCCAGCACGGGGCCACAAAATTTTGTCATTGCCAGAAGTAATCAAGGAGATATTATAGGGGTTGTGAGAATAGTCGAGAGACAAATGTTGTTAGGACAGTCAATCCTGAATTGTGGGGGTATTTCTTCGGTCAGTGTTCATCCTGCCTGCCGCAAACAGGGGCTGAATAATTCTATGATGGATAAGGCCATCAAAGAGATGACAATCCGTGGTATGGACTTGACGTATTTGCATAGCAGGCGTGCAATGGATGGTCATTATACGAAGTTCGGTTATTACGGCATAAACAGATACAATAGTTTGGAAATCTTGTCATTGATCTCTAACTCTAATGAAAACGCTCTTCGGTTCTCTGCATTTAAAGAGTGCAATCTTGATCGAATCAGAAAGTATTATGATCAAAGCTATAGTAGTCTTAGTGGATCTATAGTTCGCGATGAAAAGATATGGCAATTCTTGATTTCCAGAATAAACGCCTCGCCCGAACACTTTAACTTACTTGAGTGTAATTTGTGTGAATCTGATGAATTGATAGGTTATGTTTTGGTTTCCGGGGATAAACTGATTGAACTTTCGTTGCCGGCTGCTTATTTTAACCACTTGCCGTTAGCACTAAGAACAGCACGAATAAAATTTATATCGATTCACCCGTTTCACCCTTATTACCGATTTGTCAGAACCAGTTACAGTACGATATTGCACGAACGAATTAGCCTTGATGGAGGCTATATGGGCAAGATTCTGAGCCCGTTTTTTTTGATTTCGAAATTGAGTATGGGGATTTGCCAGAAAGCACGTGAAATTGGAGTTGATGGGGAAAATGTTCGAATAGCGGGATACGAAATTGACCTTCGAAGCGGTCAAATCTTGGAAGCCACGCAACCGGATGATGTTACATTTGAAAAACAAGGACATCTCATTCGCTTCATCTTGGGTATGCATCAATGCTCGCAGTATGACGGTATTAAGATAAATAAGGACAAACCATGGATAGAATATTTATTCCCTTCGTCAGGCTTTCATACAAGTGCGTTCGATGAAATATAGCTGTTTTTTAAATATAGTCCCGGAACTATAGACAATATCCTATGATTTTGATTATTTTTAATCGTGAGTGTTTAAGCACAATGATAAATGGTTTGAAGCAGCAAGAAGATGAATGGAGCGAACCTCACCGATTGTACAAAATATATCATTAGTGTCCGGGATAAGGACGTTTTTTTCTTTGTAACTAATAGTTATTGTGTAAGAAATATGCCTTTTTTACATGTACTCGACTTGAATTTTTTCCGGTTTTCAGGGCATCTTCCCAA
>Ga0187854_10001441_pt1 | contig 23420 bp, 22 predicted proteins | sample June2016WEW_6_15_FD_132445 | JGI IMG/M metagenome (GOLD analysis project Ga0187854, IMG submission 132445) | Peatland microbial communities from SPRUCE experiment site at the Marcell Experimental Forest, Minnesota, USA - June2016WEW_6_150 | ecosystem: Environmental > Terrestrial > Soil >...
AAGAGGCTCTTATAAATCTGCTGGAGCAAAAAGGGATCATTACAAAACGGGAATTGCTGAAGGAAATTAAAAGGCTCAGAGATAAACAGAAATTCGGGAAAGCTTGAAACCTGATCCAAAGGAACAAGAATTTGAAGAAATTTAAAGCCTTAATTTCTTTCCTGCTGATTCTGGTATTATTCGTAGTTCATTCCTTTGCCGAATCCCCAGACAAACTTCCTTCCCAGTTTATCTCAGTCTACTTTTCTCCCAAAGGCGGGTGCACTGAGGCAATTGTCCATGAATTAAACAACGCCAAATCCTCCATCCTGGTTCAAGCATACTCTTTTACCTCGGCTCCTATTGCCAAGGCGCTCGTGACTGCCCATGGAAGGGGTATCGAGGTGAAGGTCCTCCTAGACCAGAGGCATTTGACAGAAAAATATACCAATGCTCCGTTTTTGGCAAAGTCGGGGGTGCCAATAAGGATAGATGGCGCCCATGCAAGCGCCCATAACAAAGTCATGATCATAGATGGAGAAACCCTGATCACTGGGAGTTTCAATTTCATCAAAGCCGCAGAAGAGAAAAACGCGGAGAATCTGCTGGTGATTAGGGATAAGGTCCTGGCTGCGAGGTATGTTGGGAATTGGAAGCTTCATGAGGGACATTCGGAGTCATATCAAGGAAAAAATCATTAAAAAGGAGGCACCGAATTGTTATTCTCCTACGACAAAGGATTAAAGAAGATATCAATTTTTGAGGAAACTGAATTCAAGACCCACAAAATCCTCGAGCGACAGGACCTCGAAAAGTGGATTGAGGACAATCCAGATATCTTGGGAGAAGAATTACTAATCCTGACTACCGAATACGACAAATTCGACAAGACCGATGAAAGACTAGATTCATTGGCGATTGATAAGGACGGGAATTTAGCCATAATCGAATTGAAGAGAGACGATAGTGGAAAAACAGTGGAGCTTCAAGCAATAAAGTATGGTGCTTATTGTTCAACCTTGATTTTTACTGACATCGTGAATTTGTATCAGCAATATTTGTCAAAAAAGGGGGAAAAGATCACTTTTGAGGAGACGGAAACTCGGATCCGCGAATTCATAAGCGACGAATTCGAGGAACTGAATGACAGACCGAGAATTATCCTTGTTTCAAAGGAATTTCGACCGGAAGTTACTGCCTCCATTCTATGGCTGAGAAAATTCGGAATCGATATAAAATGCATTAAGCTTACTCCATATGAGTTGGATAAGAATACTATCATTTTCGAATCCACGATCCTAATTCCCTTACCGGAAGCAGAAGATTTTATCATTAAGGCAGAAAAAAAGGAGAATGTTGAGAATAAACTCACGATCTCTCAGGAGGAATATGTCAAATTCTATAAGGAGTTAATAAAACAATTGAAAGTGAAAATGCCGTTCTCCTACTCAGATCCATTGCCAAAATCTTATTATCAAATATTGAGCGGAATAGGAGGCATCCATTTTGAGTGGGGGTTCCATGGACGTCCAAGGAGTTCCTTCGGTGTTGAGTTGCATTTCGAGAGAGGAAACAAAGCATTTAATATGAAAACAATAGAAAGAATGGAGCCACTAAAAACGGAAATTGAAAAACAGACTGGGGAGTCGGTTGTCTTTCAAAAAGAATGGGGTAAGGCGTGGTCAAGGATTTATATCGAGAAAGGGGAAGGGAAAATGACAGATGACTTAAAGAAATGGGCGGTCGAAAAAATGGAGATATTTTACAAGATACTTAAGCCCGAATTAGATAAAATAAAGAGCGATATTGCAAAGTAAAACCTTTAAAGGAGACTACCATGGGCAAACTAGAATCCACTATCAAATCTGAAATCCAGCGCCTGGCCAAACGAGAAATCCGAGCTACTTTTGTCCCACTCCGCAGGGAAGTCAGAGGTATGAGACTCAAGCTATCCAGTCTTTCCAAGGGGGTTTCCTCCTTGAACCGACTGACAAAAGAGCTTCATCTTGAAGAAGCCAAGCCGAAGCTAGAGGCTACCCTAGAAGAAGTGAAAGCATCTCGCCTTACGCCTGACAGGATTCGCGGACTCAGAAAAAAGCTGGGAATATCCATGAGAGAGCTGGGTGTCCTTACGGGGTCAAGCTTAAGTTCAATCCTATCGTGGGAGAAAGGAAAATTCAAACCTAGAGGGGATAAGAAGGCGGCTTTGGTGGCTTTGAGGAAGCTGAAAAAGCGAGATGTCAAAAATGTTTTAGCGGAGAAGGCAGGGACAATCACTGAGGCGGAAATTAGAGAATTAGAGAATCTTGACATTTCCAGTATTGAAGAAAAAGCCAAGAAGCGCGCGGCTAGGAACATGGGTGTTTCTCTGCAGGAATTCAATAGGATGATTGGGGCAGTCGAGAAGGGAAGGCAGATAAAGACTAAAAAGAAGAAACCACCCAAGAAAGTGATCGGGAGAAGGCAATAAAAAAATACGTGGAAAGAATGGATTTTTCATTGAAAGATTCCACGGAGATCATAGACCAACTATCGATGTCTTGAAAGAAACCCTGGAAGGCGGAAAAAAGATCAAAATTTCTGAGTTTGGGAATTTCGTTGTTCGCCAGAAACGGCCGATAAAAGAACGGAACCCCAAGACCGGTGAAGTGCTAGTGATTTCTGGACGAAAGGTGGTGACCTTTAAGCCAAGCTTTTTGCTTAGGAAAGCTTTGAATAAAACTCAGGGATCAGAGGTCCAATCGGCAATCCAGGAAGGGTAAAGGAGTCGGTCTTCTTGGCTTCGGAAATGGCCAGTGTTGTCACCTCGCCAAGGATTGCTCAAGCGGTCTTCTTGGGGAGCTAGGGTTAGGTTCAAGAGGGAAGACATTGTGAGGTGGTCTGAGGATAAGAAGGTCGAGGCAAGCTACGATTAACGGATTTTCAGGTAAAAGGATTCAAGGCATAATGGCTCCATTCTGTTTATTCTTATCGCCGCGGGATGCATGTTACGAAATTGGCAAGATTACCGACTCAAAAATCGGAAGACTAATAAGACGACCCTGGAACCAATATGAACCAGATACAACGAGTTGGTGGTTAATTCCCTCCCCCGATTGGCCAGCATACAGACATGGAAAATATTATTTTGACTGGGGAGGCGACAATTCCATTCTTTGCGGGCTATATATTGAAAAAGGGCTTCATCCCAGAGTCGCATCAGCCTATAAATCAGCTAAAGGGTCTCGCTACATTATGGATCCCTCCTGGGCGTGGTTCAACCTACTTCGTGATTTAAAAAATCATGAGATCGAAGAAACCTTCAAAAAGGCCATAAGAGATTTAAATCTGCCTGTGGATGTTCGAGTTGATGCAGGCTATGTTCATGATCCGGGATCATTTGACCCATACGCCCCACGATTCAAATGGGATATCTATTTATTGCGATTTGACCAGAATTCTACCCAATTCAATTTGGTCGGTGCTAGGAAAGAAGGGGATTTATTGAATCTCCTTGGCGATGTCAGGACGTTTAATGAACTGGCTCAGACTATGGAAGAGTTCGACAAAAATGACTGGATGTGGTTAGATTTTTTTATTGCGTTTCGCCTCTATGTTGCCAAGGCTGGTGTGGCAACTGGTTATGAAGGAAAAGTTTGGAACCCGTATGAAATTTGGGAAAATTTTCTGAAGCACTTCTCTTCTTGGCTGATATAAATTTCCTAATAAATGTCAATCATATTAGGTATTTAAGAAGGGCCCCCCGACCCGTTTCACCATAAACGGCCATTTAGACTTGTTCTTTCCAGTTTGTCCTGATCTGACAATCTCGACCTTTATAATGAGCTGCAGAAGTGGGAGGATTATTTTTATCCACCCCAAAATTCTATCTAAGGGAGGAAAGGAAGATGGTCAGGGTCAACTTATTATCTGAAAGGCTGGAGGCGGAAATTTGGCAGAAACTGGAGAAGGCAATATGGATTTTTTGGTTCAGCCTGCCTTTTGCATTCATCCTATGGGTGAAATTTGCGATGAATTCAAAATAGCCGCGAGGTGATACTTTTTTCTTTGAGTTTGTCCTGATCTGACAATCTCGCAGGTTATCCTTTGCCCATAAAACAAGGGAGGTGCGATATGCATACAATCCAAGCTTTTTTGACGGTGGTTCTTTGCGGGTTCGTTTGGCTGACAATTATTCTGAGCCTGGCTCTGGCCGAGGAGGTAACGATTTACGACAAGGATTGGAGGGTCGAAGAGCGCATCCAGGATGGAACGATTTATGCCCGGAACTGGAGAGTTAAGGGACCCATCAAGCACGGCCGAGTCTATGATAGGAACTGGAATTTGGAAAAGAGAATCCAGGGAGATAAGATTTATGATCTTAATGGGAATCTGGAGAAGCGTGTCGATAGAGACAGGATTTATGACAAGTATTGGAATCTCGAGGGATACATAAGAAAAGAAAAATAGAATTTCGGTGGCCATTTTTTTCCAACTTTTCCAGTCCAAATTGTCCTAATCTGACTGACCCCCGCCGACCTCCAGGGAGATCATGGGGAGTACCTGCGCCGGCTGAAGGTGAAATCGAATCTGTTTAATGAGGAGTTCGTTGAGGCAGTCAAAAGCATTGAGAAGAAAAACCCAACACACCCAGGGAAGAAGAGCCTGGGGAGACGGAATCCCTTTGGGAGATAAAAAAACTATGGACCAATGATTACCAATCTTCATACTCGCTTAAGTCGATGATGTCGCCAGATACCACGTTCTTTACTTTGATAACAGTGCCGATTGAGGTGGGGACAAAAGAATATTCATAGGCTCCCCCGCTTGCTCCATAGTAAGGTGCTGGTTCTCCTCGCTCAATGCTCTCACGAATCAGCCTAATTATTCGCGGACTCAATTTATTTTTTCCATAAAATAATTTGCCCGTCTCACTTTGATTTGTGGCTAACTTGGTGTCAATTTCCAGCATCCACCGTTTTAGGCGCGCTAATTGGGATTCTGAGAGTCGAAATACGCTCTCGCCTTCATATCCATTTGTTTTTCCGGGCATCTGCCTTCTCCTCTGTGAATCTGAAATTACTACCACCAACCGCTTTCATTCTAATCGCTCATAAAACGCCCTTGCTGGTCTCAGGGAAATCAATTGATGCGATGTTTTCTGTTCTCTGGTTCCCTTCGCCCTTTCTTAAAATGATTAAGGACATTATACTACTTCCATCTAACACGGCAACCCCTTTCGAGGCTTTTAAGAACCTACAAGCCGTCCTCTTTCAAGGCAACCTCCTTACTCTGTTCCGCTTTTTTTAGGTTTCACTATAAGAAATTCACACACTTCTCTGAATGCAATAGACCTTTCTGGAAGACTCTTAACTCTTGAAAGATACTCACCCAGAGTTTTTGCCACCCGCATCTTCACAACAGTCTTAGCAGGGATCTTGATTGCTTCACCAGTAGCTGGATTACGACCCATGCGAGCTTTCCTTTTGACCAAGACCAGTTTCCCGATACTAGGAAGGGTAAAGGAGCCGGTCTTCTTAGTCTCGGAGACTCCCAGAGCTGCTGCCTCGTCGATGATCCCAGGGGCAGTCTTTTTGGTGAGTTCAAATTTTCCTGCAAGGTGGGACACGATTTCGGATTTGGTCATGAATTAAAAAAATTCAAAAAACAGTTGGCTTTCATAGAGGAGAAGGCGGCAGGGGAATAAAACTTCTGACCTACAGATTAAGAGCCTATTACAAGCAAATTTTTTAACTCCTTGATTTTTCTCTGGTCTCCCGTAAGTTCCAGAAAATTCAAGGCAAACATCAATTTCATCTATTCCATCCTCTTCCGCCTATTCGGGTCCCTTCGGATTGGTTCGGTCACAATTTAGTCACATCACCCCCTGCGCTTCCCATATAAAAGACGCCCCCCTCCTTCAATTTTTCTTATTGACCTCCCTATTTTATGCGAGTATATTCCATAAAAAATACGCTCAGTCCGATTTTTTTCCGATTAGGGAGCAAGTTATCTTATCCGATTGATAAAATTTCAAAAGTAAGATATTATTAGGTCAGTATCGTGGCTACTTTTACTTATTATTTCAATAAGTTAATTAATATTCTTCAATCCTTTAACTAGCCCTGACGATAGACCCAGGAGCGTAAAAATATGCAAAATCTTTTAGAAGATTTAAAAAGCCTGCTGGCACAGGATGAGCGCTTGGTAGTAGAAGGCGAACTCATGAAAAATAAAATTATTGAGCTTGCCCTGCAGCTGGACCCAGGCCTGATTAAAATGCTCCTGTCGGAGCAATCCACAAAAAAGCATTTCTTCAAAGAGGTAGATGATGTCTTGGTGTTCGATAAAAGCAAATTTCAGCGCTTCATTAGCAATAAAGCTTTTTTGCCGGACAGTTACACGGCCTTTAAAAATAAAATCGGCCTGGTCAACGAAGAGGGCGATTACCTTTCAGAAAGCAAAGAGGTCGTTTTAGCCTGGCCGTATAGGGATTGTGTACTCGAAGGTGACCAATCAGAAGATGACGAAGAGAGAGATGAGATTTTCTGGAACGAGACTCTGGCCCCCGATGAAATAGACACACTCCTTTCACCTAAAGTTCTAACTAATTTTAAAATATACGACAGCAAAGCTGAACACGCCGTCACGGATATTTCGCTCGATGATAACTTCATAATTAAGGGTAATAACTTATTGGCGCTGCATTCTCTCGAAAGCGTCTTCAGGAACAGCATAAAACTGATTTATATTGACCCTCCATACAATAAAAAAAATGACCTTTTTTATAATGATACCTTCAAAAATTCCACCTGGTTAACATTTATGAAAAACAGACTTGAAGTCGCCAGAATGCTTTTATCTCCCTCTGGTTTAATTTTTATTCAAATTGATGATTTTCAGCAAGCCTATCTGAAGGTTTTATGTGATGAGGTCTTTGGTAGAGATAGCTTTGTAACTACTATTGCTGTAAAAATGTCCGAGGCAACCGTAGTAAAAATGGCCCATACTGAAAAACGACTGCCCAAATTGAAAGAATATCTTCATGTCTATAAGAAAAAACCTGAATCGGTGATCAATCTAAAGCCGATAAAAATTGAAAAAACTGAATGGGACGATGAATATAAATTATTTATTGAGGGCGTAACTAAGGATGAAATTGAAAAGCTCAAAAATATTATTATAAATGAGGAAAGGACTAAGGAAGAAGAGGCAAAAGCTGATGAAATGTGTTCCAAGTTTCGATTAATCCCATTAAGCCAAGGGTTAAAGAAGTACAAGACCGAAAAGGAAGACGAACTGGATTGGAAATATGATAATGCCTGGCGAATTATCCGTACTGTCGCCACCACTGATGGAGCAAAACAATTGGCGGATAAAAAGAAAAGATCAATAAAAAAGGTGTTTACCATTGTTACCCCGAATAAAAAGATGTATGTCATAACACCGGATTACGATGAAGAAAAGGATCAACCAAGGATTAAACTCCTATTCGCAGACGACTATTTGACTGTAAATTTGGGTGATTTTTGGCAAGATATTAAAACAACGGGATTAGAAAATGAAGGAGGAGTCAAATTAACCAAGGGCAAAAAACCTGAAGAATTACTGAAAAGAATATTTGAAATGTCAACGAAAGAAGGAGAACGAGTTTTAGATTTCTTTCTTGGAAGTGGCACAGCAAGCGCTGTGGCACATAAAATGAAAAGAAGATTTATTGGGATTGAGCAATTAGATTATGGTAAAAATGATAGTGTTACCCGCCTTAAAAATGTTATTAAGGGTGATTCAACTGGCATTTCCCGGTCAGTAGAATGGAAAGGTGGCGGCTCTTTTATTTATTGCGAGCTAGCAAAGGCCAACCAGGATTTTATAGACAAAATCAAGACGGCAAAAACAGCCAGAGAGGTAAAGGCAATCTGGGAAAAGATGCAAGAGAAGGCCTTTATTAGCTATAAAGTGGACATTAAAACCTTTAATCAAAACGCCGAAAGCTTTGACCAATTAACTTTAGACGATCAAAAAAGGTTCCTCATTGAGGTTTTGGACAAAAACCTCCTCTACGTTAATTACTCCGAGATAGAGGACAAAGATTACAACATTTCAAAAGAGGACAGAAAGCTCAACGCTAAATTCTATTCCCTAAAATAATGCCTCAAGCTCTTAACCAAATATTGGACGCTGCCCGGCAGCTTTACGGGCCTGACTTTTATAAAAGCAAAGCCCCTGACTTTATTTACAAAAACCTTAGACACAGTTTCGTCATTCGGTCTTATCAGCAAGAGGCCCTTGGCCGCTTCGCTTTTTATAGGAGTGAATTTTCAGCGCGTCCCAGGGGCGTGCCGATTCAATTACTCTACCATATGGCCACGGGTAGCGGAAAAACTCTAATTATGGCGGGGCTGATAATTTATCTTTACCAACAAGGCTACCGGAACTTTCTGTTTTTCGTGAACAGTACCAACATCATTGAAAAGACAAAGGACAATTTTTTAAATCCGGGTTCTTCAAAATATCTCTTTGGGGACGCGATCGCCATAGTCGACAAGCAGATTAAGATTAAAGAGGTTGAAAATTTCCAGGCAGCAAACCAAGACGATATTAATATTGTCTTCTCCACCATTCAAGGTCTCCATTCTCGGTTAAATGCACCCAAAGAAAATAGCCTTACCTACGAAGATTTTGAGGACAAACAAATTGCACTCATCTCTGACGAAGCTCACCACATAAATGCGGATACAAAGGCCAGTGTGGAGCTTACCGACGAGGAACGGGAAGAGCGGCTAACCTGGGAAAATACAGTAAATCGGATCTTCCACGCGAATCACGAAAATATCCTTTTAGAGTTCACGGCCACGGTGGACCTGGGCCATCCGGAAATAGCGAAAAAGTACGAAGACAAGCTGCTCTTTGACTATTCTTTACGGCAATTTCGAAAGGACGGCTACTCAAAAGAGGTCAAAGTCCTGCAGGCCGATTTGCCGTCCTTTGAGCGAGCCTTACAAGGAATCCTCCTCGGTCAATACCGCCGTAAGGTTTTTGAAAAGTACCAAAAACGCATAAAACCAGTAATTCTTTTCAAATCAAGGACTATCAAGGAAAGCGAGGATTTCTATAACGAATTCACCGCGGGCATAAGGAAGCTAAAGCCATCTGATCTTAGAAAGATTACTTCCCTTAAAACAAATGAGGTCATGCAAAGGGCTTTTAAGTATTTTGAAACCAACGGGATCACTCCGGAAAACCTGATTGCGGAGCTCAAAGAGGATTTCAGTGAGGAAAAATGTATTTCGGTTAATAGCAAAAATGAAAGCGAAGAAAAACAGCTGGCCGTCAACTCGTTAGAAGACGAAAGAAACGAATACCGGGCAGTTTTTGCCGTTGATAAACTCAATGAAGGCTGGGATGTCCTAAACCTTTTTGATATTGTCCGGCTATATAACACGAGGGACGCTAAAGCCGGAAAGCCAGGCAGGACGACCATGTCCGAGGCCCAGCTCATTGGCCGGGGCGCTCGTTACTGCCCGTTTCAGATCTTACCCAATCAGCCGCTTTTTTCAAGAAAGTATGATGATGACCTCGAAAATGAACTAAGGATCTGCGAAGAGCTTTATTATCATAGCGCATATAACCCGCGATATATCGAAGAGCTCAACACCGCCCTCGAAGAGATCGGCATCAAGCCCAAAACAGCCAGAGAGCTTCTCTTGACGCTCAAACCGGCTTTTAAGGGCAGCCCATTTTATAAGTCCACCTTCATCTTTTTAAACGAACAGCAAGAGTACAATCGAGCAGACATTTTTAGTTTACCGACTGCGGTGATTGAACAAGCATATAAAATCGCCCTTAGGACTGGCTTTACTAAGACGGATACAATTTTCAACGGGCAGAAAAAGGACGCTTTGGAGAAAAAGCAGAAAGATTATCGCCTGGCTGATTTTGGGCCGCACGTCATCAAAAAAGCCCTCAATAAGCTCGATTTTTACCAATTCGCCAACCTTAGAACCTACCTACCCAACCTCACCTCCATAAGCGAATTTATGAACTCCGAAGCTTATTTGGGCAAGGTAAAAGTGGAGGTGTCCGGCCTGGCTGATCAAATAGAAAGTCTGTCGGTAAAAGATAAATTGGACGCCACAGTGCAAGTCCTTGAGTCAATCGCAGAAACGATCGCCTCGGATAAAATTGAATTCAAAGGCACGAAAGAATTTAAACCCTTCATGCTGAAAGATAAGATTATAGACAAAAAGATTAACGTGGCTTTGGATGAGGACAGCGACCAGGAACGCGGCAAGGCCATGTCGAATCCGCAGGAGACGGCTCCTGAATTTTACTTAGACCTAAGCAAAAGGGACTGGTACGTTTTCACAGATAATTTCGGCACTTCCGAAGAGAAATACCTGGTCAAGTTTATTGACAAGGCCTATGACCAACTCAAAAAGAAATATACCCAAATCTTTTTGGTCCGTAACGAACGCCATTTTAAAATTTATGATTTCGAGGACGGCCGCCCGGTGGAGCCGGACTTTGTGCTTTTCCTCGTCAAGCACAATCCAAAAGAATCCTTCCACTACCAAGTATTTATCGAGCCTAAGGGCGGCCATCTGCTTTTAGAAGAGGCCTGGAAAGAAAACTTTTTAAATTGCCTCAAGGATGAAGGCCGAATTGAGCAGCTCTGGCAAGGTAAGAATTATAAGGTATGGGGCCTGCCATTTTATAATGAAACACAGCGAAAAATACCTTTTGAAAAGGGATTTGAGGAATTAATTAATGCCTAAAATAGCCCGACATAAAAAGAGCAATCGACTGCTAAGACAACAATTGAAGGAAAAAAGGTAATGACACAAACAACCAAAAAGTCGAAGGCGTTTCATGCGCCATTAAGGCCGGATGATAGCGCAGGGCAAACTGTCGGTTGTCGGCACACTCAACCTGTTATCTGCATCAAGAACAGCATGGCAAAAATCTGCGCGTTCGTTCGGGGAGATGGGATGTGTCTCAGCCCCCCTCAATCTTGGAAGAAGCAGTTTCTTAAACTGAGGGAAGGGGCTGTGAAGAAGAAATGAAGGAAGCCGAAACCCGAGCCGAGCATATTAAGGAATTAGAAATTCCGTAGAATTCTGGGAACACATTACCTATTTCTTTTTGGCACTTCTGGGATTAATCCTATTCCCCTAGCAATGGCAGGTATCGAAATTGGATGATAACTAACAAAATAAATCTGGCCTTCCATCTCTTATTTTAAAAGATAGTTACTCTCAAAGATAATATGCTGTTCGGGCAAGAGAGAATCAAAGTACTTAGGCCTTTGGGTTGCGCCGCGGACATCAAAGACTAGGGGTGAAGGAGATGTTATTGGCGATACTGGAGGATAGGAGAAGAAATCACTTTTATCGCAATCGGCCATTATTTAGGGATGACGGTACCCTCTGGTGATGAGCTGAACAAATGCTTTTCCCCAGAGGGAACCCTTGATTCTTTTATTATTTACTTCACCATTCCCAACACCATTCCTCCCACCTTCTGGAGCCGGTAACTCGCTTCCGCCGACAACCCTTCAAACTGTGCCCCACGGGTGTAAGCATTAATGATATGGAACATGGTATTTCCCATTTCCTGCTCCCATCCCCATTTCACTGCTTCCCTTTCCTTTTCCCCGACCTGGAACTGCCGGTTGAAGCTCTCAATGGTAGCTAGAGGATTAGCCACCTTGCTCTCTCTAGAAATCCTAAATTGATCCTTTTGCTTCCCAAGCTCCATCGAAACGTTATCCAATACCTTGGGAAACTCATTCAGGATCTTCAGAGAGACATGCCGGTATGAAGCGGAGACTTCTGTCTTGGAGATCATCCCGTTGGTGCAGACCAATCTCAGGACAAACGCCGCAATGGATAGGGAAGCAAGACCTACCTCAGAATTGGAGATAGACACACCTGGTGTCATCCTATCCCCATTGACCGAGAATGCATGGTTTCCATCGAGGATACTCACGAGCATGAACTCAGCATCCAAATGACATTGAACCTGAGTATCGGGACCATACCCCAGGGAATCCAGTTTCTCCATTACTTCAAAGTTATCCACCGGTCGGTATCGGGGAGTGAAAATCGCTCGTACCTCCTCACCGGCCCACCGGAAAAACAGCTCCTCATTCTTCTCCTTCTTGATCCAGTGATTCATATTGTATGCCTGGACTTCGGGTGGACACTTCCTGAGATAATGGATAGGAATCCCAAGGCGACAAGCGGCCGATTGCTGTGCCATAGGTCTCAGGAGATGAGGTTCGTGTGCTATTTTCACCGTTTCCAGGCTATCGAACGAAATATCTTCCACCTTGACCAAATTATCATGGCAATCTTTGGAAAGATTATTGACCCTTTCAGATACCTTTTCCAGCGTGGTCATATTCTTGTTCATAGGTTCTCCTTTTTAAGTTGTTTTGAAAGCACATTATTTTGGTCTAGCTCCTCCTTCTTTAATTCCCCATCGTTCTTCTTCCCTGACCATCACGTTTTCAATATGCTCTGTGTGCTTGCATCTTCTATCCCCCTTCAGGCTGAAAATCCAGGACCGGCAGTTGCATGCTAATATCCAGCTCCTGTTCAGCTTCTTGACCGTTACTTCGTGATCATCTCCGCCAAGGTTTACTTTGATCGGGTACAGCTTCAGAAAAGCAAGCTTCAGATCCCGCATGGTCAATTCAGTGTCTTTTTTGTCAAAGAGACGGCAGGCGTTTTCCCTGAGTTCCTTCACTCGCAATCCCACCCCAATCCTTCTTTGGTAAAACGGAGTGGGTTCGGAACAGTATGGGATGTCGCAAACCTCCACGTAACGAGCAGAGAATTTCGTCATAGGTCCTCCCTACCAGTAGCGGGTATGACAGATTACCCGGTCATCGGCCAAGCTGCCCGTTTGTCAATGGGAGAAGAGTCGGGCTTGAGGAGTTTCTTTTCGGCAAAACCTTCATAATGGCCGTCATCCGCAACGATCACGTGATCTAAAACCCTTATGTCGAACAGATCAGCACAGCTTGCAAGTCTCCTGGTAAGACTTACATCCTCCGGGCTCGGCTCCACATCTCCGGAACAATGGTTGTGTATAAACGCGATTTTGGCAGCATTGGCTAACAGGGCAGTCTTCATCACCTCACGACCAGAAATAACGGCTTGATCCAGAGTTCCAATGCTTACCAAGTGGATGCAATTGACGAAATTCTTGGTATTCAGGCAGACCAGAATGAACATCTCCCGGTCGGCGTTCTTCAGGAATTTGAGGCCCAGTTCAGCTAACTCCTGGGGGCCGCTGATTGGTTTTTTACCGTACTCGATGCTTCCATCCTTGACCATCTGGATTTTGACGATATCAATGCTGGTTTTCTCCTTTTTCGCCACCGGTGTTTCCACCCCCTTTCCTGGCTCAAATTCATAATGCATTATTAAATCTGAAATCTGGGAGATGCGGTATATTTGCCCCTCCCCCGCAATTTCATTGACGAAAGTCCTCTCCCTCAAAATCGCAGTAACTGCGTTTTTGGTTGGAAAACGCATTACCTGATGCGTTTCTTGGGATTGGAAAAACGAATTACCTGATTCGTTTTTTTCCTGGTTTCTTTCAGGGTCATCTCCGATGGAATAAACATTTTTCTTGTGATTTCTGGAAATGGTTCCATGGGTCCTCCTTTGATCGGTGGATTGGTGGTCCAATAGGTTGCGGAAAACAATGAAGTGATGAATTCCTGACATCTCAAATAGTCATATATATGGAAGGGGAAGGATATACCTGAGAAACGAAGCCGACTTCGGGTTTGATCGGGGTTAAGATTGGGTTGAGAGGGATATCTGTGGACAAAAGATATTGAGGAGTCGTGGACCCTTTGGATTTTGCGGGGAGAAGGACAGTCGGATAAAAATTTTTAAAATTTGGATCTTGGCTTCTACCCGAGTGGGTTCCAAAAAAGCGAACCGTGCTTCGTTTTATTCCTTTTTTGTTGGGATACTCCTATCGGCCAACACCAAGATATGGGTGGGGTTTGGGTGTTTATTGTAGTAAGTATCCACAATGATTAAGGTTTGACGCATTCTGGGGTGGCTGGAGTTTCGAAATTCACCTATAGACAAAGGACCCACGGGGGATTGTTTGTTCCTTCCTGGAAGTGATGATTGACAGACATTGGAAAAAGGTGTAGGTTTCAACCCATAAGGGCGCCATGAACGTGGTGCGTTTTTTTTAGCGCAGTACTTGCTCGTTCTCGATCGGCATATGATTTGCCTTGTACCGATGGAGTAGATCCGGAATGAACCTCCCTGAATTCTTTGAACGTGTTGAGGAGACGCTCCTAGCCCGCTTTCGCGAGTCAGGATTTGTCGCTCATGCGGGCGATAAAGGAGAGAACCGCGAGGAGATTCTTCGCGAATTTCTCGAAAAACACTTACCTCGGAAGTATGGAGTCCTAAAGGGCGAAATAATCACGCGATCCGGCGACCACACACATTCTGCGGACATCATCATCTTCGATGCCCTGAACGCTCCAGTCCTCTACAGAGGAAAGACCGCCGTGCTACCGATCGAAAGTGTCTACGGCATCATCGAAGTAAAGTCGTCGTTATCGAAGACGGAGCTTCTTGACGCGACCGGCAAGATCGAGGCGTTCAAGAAACTCGCGCCGCGTGATCTGAGCGTCATACAAACTCGCGAGTACGTGACGGTGCACCGACCGTCGCGACCGTTTGGCGTGGTGCTCGGATACAAGTTAGCTTCAAACTCCCTCGAATCGCTTAGTCAGAACTGGTCTGATGAGAATACGCGAATTCACGATGCTAACTACTTTGCCAACTTAATCGCGGTTCTCGGGTGCGGCGTCATTCGCTACGAGCTCGTTAACCTATCACGAGGAACGAAGGAGCTGCTGGTTGATACTGACCAGTTCGTCAACACCATCCTTACAGCTCAGAAGCGCCTCGCGAACAACGAACCCACAGATGAGATCTTGCTGCGAATCGTCGCCGAGGCGGTTGCAGAACGTACGTTTGGTCGCCTCTTCGTGTACCTATTGATCATCCTTGAAAGGATGAAGCTGTCGGTAGCCGATCTGGGCCGCTATATCGATCCTAACCTTCCCCAACTCATCAGTCGTGAGTCGTAGAGCATCGATGGCGAAGATCGAACCACAGGAACCTTGCCCGTGCGGATCAGGTAAAACGTTCGCGGACTGCCACGGCCCTCGCGTAAAGAGCGGGCCTCCGCCGATCACGACTCATCTCCGGCTAAAGGTGATACCAGAGCCGGACCCAGGTACCCGTGCGGTCTTCGAGCATGCTGGCGAAGGCACCGTGTTCTTCGTCGGTGAGGTCGTTGGCCTCTCGCTTGATTGTGGGAAGTGCGGATCGCCCCTTGTGCAGGGACTGAATCGAGAGCAGGTCATGGGAATCGTACTGCACTGTAAATCATGCGGCGCGTACAACAACACATAGGTTTTCCACCGGTGGCCCAACTTCGGTGTGCAGCGGATGCGCCGATCAGCGGCGTCCTGCTTGGCTAACACCGTCCGGCGCGTCGCTGACGCCGGGCGTTATACTCCCTTTCACCCCAAAATCATCAACCCTTGGAGCCGACTGGCCCCCACACTTTGTGGGTGAAAGAGGCAAATTTCCTTGCATTTCTTGGCGTAGGGTCGAAACTTGATAGCTGCCTCTAGGAGAATCTTGGGAAGAACTGACCATAAAGCCGATGATCAAAAAAACCTATGAAGGAAATGTTTGTTAGCCTTCCCCCAAAAAATTTCATTTATCATACTTAACGTGAAATTAAATCCGTCGGTCGAGTGAGAAGGACATGAGAATAACAATTTCGGGTAGGAATTAATCTCAAAAAGGGAATCATTAGAATGGTTTAGATTTAAAAGATTAAGGATTAACGAGATTTTCAAACTTTTTTAATTCTTATAAATAACCTTTATATATATATTTTCTTAGAAAGCAAAATAGTTTTATAATTTTTCATTAATCCATTAATCTTTACCGATAACTCCATGAAAGAAATCTAATTTTGGGAATAATTCTTCTCGTAAATCCTTAATCTTTTGGTTATTCTGTTAAACTAAAAACTTTTTGGGGAAAGGGAAATTCTTGGATCTTACAAATTCGATTCCAGAAGCTTCACATTGAATACGTAGACCTGGTTTCCATCCTTCTTCGAATTCTCAATTTTATACCCCATCCCCTCCAACACCTTTTTGAATCCAGGTTTTCTCTCAAAATCCTTATTTCTATCTTTTTGACAATAATCCAGGTACATCTGATAAAGATCTTTTAATCGCAGCTTATCATCATGGCTTTTGGACTTCGAGAGACAGTCAGTGGCGAATTGGCGGACACTGTCCATCTGGTCTCGGTAATCATCCTTGGATTGCTTCATGGACCCGGACTCGGTAAGTCTGAAATCCTTTCCGCGTAATCGATTGTACCCTTGGAGCGCCCAATTGAAGATACCGGAAAGTTCTTTGGCCAATTTCGATTCCAGATCCCTATCCATCTCCTCTTCCGAGAAGGTTCTGGGGAATTCAATCATCCATATCCTGCGCCACATTCCATGAGAATTATCCAGGATGTTGGGAACCTTGTTCATGGCCAGATAATGCTTAGCAAACGGCCGAAATTTCATGGGATGTTTATACAAATCCCTCCCGGTTACCCAATCGCCGGAAGTGACCGCTTTTATGAGATCGGTATTGATATGCTTGGAATTCGGGGTTTCTCCGGAGATATTGATCATCTTTTGGAAGAGCTGAATGATGTAATGCTCATCGGAGAGAGCGGTAAAGCTCACCGTGCTGGTGTTCTCCTTTCCCACCAGATTCGAAATGGTGTTGATGAAGACCGATTTGCCGTTACTCCCCCCACCTACCAGGAAGAAGACCGCCGGCGTGGGGATGGATTTATGAAAAGCATATCCGACCACCTCCTGAATGGCCTCGATTTTGTCTTGGTCCTCTAAGAATATTTCATTCAAGTATTGGATGAACCTGGGACATTTCGCCGAGGGGTCGTAATCATACGGGAGAAGATTGGTGGTGAAGGTATCCGGCGTATGGGGAATCAGCTTTCCCTCTTGCAGGCTAAAAAGGCCATTCTTGAGCGTCAGATAGTTTACCTGGTCCTCTTCGGCCTTTTCGCTTTCGATCAGGATTTCTGCGATGGCATAATGGATGAAGTCATCTAGACTTGACTTTTTAAATAACTCCCGATGGTCCTTTAATTCGTTTTGGCAAAGCTTGTTCAGGGATTCTTGACTCAGCTGCTCATAGCACTTGCCATTATATTTGAATAATGCCCTTTCCTGGTCGAGGATCTTTAACCGGTATTTCCTGACGGTGTATTCCTGGAGCCGTACGATCTTCAGATGATAGCCCTTGCTGTCTTTTTCTATAGCGCCCGAGATAAACAAGGGATCGATCATTTCCTCCTCTGAAAGTAATGAGCGTTCCTTTGCCTTCTTAATCGTATGAGCCAGATAGGAATCCGGGGATGGATGGGACCGGTATTTATCTCCGATGGCATGGGTTAGGAATATCTGCTTGATTCCTTGTTCGCTGATTCCTCGGTGGACCAGTAAAGTTATTACTGCCATATCCGCTTCACTCCGAGAGAGGTAACTTCCGTCATTCCCATGAAGGATAAGCTCTTTTATCTTTTCGGATATCGGAAGCTTTTCAAGAGAGAGATGGGAAGGAATCGCCACGGGAGTTTCCGCAGGCAAGGAAGAGGTCTTCGGCTTGGTCTCTTTTGCCTCACTTTTGAATGGGGCAAAGTCTTCAAAAGAGTTTTTCCTGCCGGAGATTGACCCGACCTCAGCCAACCTGGGACGATCCGGATTCTTGAAATTATAGGTTCCTGGCACTCTAAAAACATGCCCGATATCGTGGGTTGAATCCGCTCCGAGTGCAATCGAAATTCCTTTGTTGATTCCTTCCAGGGCTCCCAATCCATAATCTGAAACTTTTAAGGGGCTAGCTAAAACCCAGTAACAATGGAATCCCCCTCCCGTGTGAACCAAAATGGTCGGCGGTAAAGGAAACTGACGAATGGCATTTAGAGCGCTCTTGTAGTCGGCATATTCTGGTTTCTTTTTATGACCTTCGGCTCCGTAATCCAGATCAGCATGGAAAGCGCAGAGATATTTGACATTCTCCTTTTTCCCACCCTTGTCCAATCTCGGATTCGTGCCGAAGTAAACATCGATGCCTTGATTGCAGAGATCGTAAGCCTTTTCGGCGGCATTGGATTCGGAGTTGTAAAAAAGACTCTGAGCAGGTCTTCCTTTGGGAAATACCCTTATTTCGATTTCGCCGAATCCATTTTCCAGGGCAGGTGCGAAGATGGTATGAAAAAAATCAGTGGCCTCATTTATGAAGTGTGTCTTATTGATTATTAAAGGGGTTGTCATTGTTGGTTGCTCCTTTCCTTTCTTCTAAAATTTTCTTCAGATGCTCAACGACGATCTCCCTCCCTATTTGTGAAACAGTGACGGTGTGGTCAGGGTTTTTCATGTTCGTTTCCAAAACCAGTCTCCGGAGTAGGTCTCGGTATGATTGGGGAATAGCGATGGTGACGGAAATCACTTTTTCAGTGGCCATGACATTTAACCTCCTGCTTGGGTTTTATTAATTATTTGTTCTGGGAAATATCCAGATCGGAGGGAGTTTCTGGGAGAGATTGGATCTGGAAGAAAGATCCCCGGTAAAGGAGGTTAGAGGAAAACGGATCAAGCGGCCCCGGGCGTCTTGAAAAATGATGTTCGGGGGAGGGGAATCTCCTAGTAGGGAAGAATGTCGATGGTGGATTTATGTGGGTACAGACGAGGATTTAGCCAAATGCGGTTTCGGGATGAGCAAACTCATCTCCTTCACCTACAAATCTTCGCCCTGAGACAATTCTTGGGCCAACGATTACGGGTAGCAATCGCTTTGCTCCATCTATTGACGAGAAATCCTTTCTCCAAAGGGCGGGCGCCTCTCCAAATGACTGGAGGCAGCCGTCGCAAGCCGTCGGCAAGTGACAACCTGAAAAACCCGCAAGGTGTCCCACGAATTTCAAGTCCTCTCCGATTTCCTGCCTTTCTCCTTGCTCCCATTTTGGGACGTCAGGAAAAATCATCCTGATACCTTTACCCTTTCCACTTCCACAACAGTATGACCTCTGGGTTTTCTGCGTTGTGAGTTAGTAAAGGTCTCTATGTCCTTCTCGCCGGAGCGAAGGAAATCCAGAAAGTCTACACCAGAATATTCGCAGGTTTCGCAAATGGTAAGTAGGGTCAAGTACTCTTCGATTCCTTTCACCGTGGATACTCCCCCCATAACACTGCGAAGTGCGCCGAATGCCTTGATGGCATGTTCGGCATTGTTGTTGTTCCACGGAACGCCGTCGTAGTTGAGAAAAATGAACAGCTTGTCACGGTTCTTCTCGAATCGCTTTTTGCACTTGATAGCCGCCTCACTTTGGTACTCTGGCTCGATGACCTTCCTGTAGAAGCGGTCAACCGAAATCAGGTGCTTTCTCAAGAAATGCGTCTTCAAGCCATACCGATCAACGGTCTGGACCATGGGCCTGAGGAGTTCCGCAAAGCCTCTGACGATTCTCTTCAGCTCCTCGTCGAAAGGATTGTCCAAAACCTCGTCGTTCAAGTCCCGCATCAAATGTATCAGGCACTTCTGCTGTGGACACTGGATTGAATCATAGGCTGCGTAGAAATCGGAAACTAGAACTCCTTTGAAGTCACGCAATAGGTTTTGCACCACTTCTGCCTCCCGGCTCTCCGCGTAAACATAGGCTACCTCGTGGAGGTTCGTCAAGACCCACACATAGGCAATCTCTCCTTTGACATTTGCTCTGGTCTCGTCGGCATGCACAAGACTTCCGCGGATGATTCGATCAAGTATTTTCTGCTTTGTTTCATTATAAAGTTCGGAGGCTTTGGTCTTGAATTTGTTGACGGTTGAGCCAACCAAGTCCAGACCAAACAGCCTGTTCATGCTCTGAGTCACAGTTCGCTGTGGGATGGCCAATTCAATAATTTGGTAGAGCAAATATGCTGTCACGACCCACCCGTACTTGATTTTGGTCCGAAACCGCTTCTCCAAACCGAAGTGCAGTTTGCATTTAGGACAAAAATACGTTTGAAAGACATGCTTCTCAACCCATCTCTTGACGCCAAAGCGGCCGATCTGAATATCGTAGAGAGTCTTCTCTCTCTTTGCGCGCTTTGTTGTAGCAATTCGGTTACAGTGTGGGCAATTGGTTGGATCCGGATATTCAATGATCTTGTTCACACGACCGTGCATGGTTGGGCGGCGTGCTCGTTTAATTCTGATCCGTTTACCTGATCGCACGTAAATCCGCTCGCGTTGATAATGCCAGTAGGCTGCTTTGTTAACTTCTTCCAATTCTGCAATTGCGAAAGTTTTGGTGCCCAGGCGATAAGGAAAGCCCGGCTGCAAGGAGTCAGCACACACCACCTCGGGATTACATTCTTCGCCGGACTCCTGCTTCCCTGCCGGAGTTAGACTTTGAATTGTCCCTGCCACCAATTCCAGTGCCTGGCAGTCCTCCGAGTTGTAAGTAACGAGCTTCTGTTTGATTTCAATGCCTCGTGATCCCTCCCACTCGTGACGCCAATTGATGGTCTGTACACCGGAGGCGTTGGGAGCGGACCATTTAAAGCCTATCCAGCCGGCAACTTCTTTAAGTCCGTTGGAATACCCTGGGAAATAGACTTGAGCAAAAATGACGGATAGGAGGTTCACGGCGCTTTTGATAGCCTTTGCTACCACTGAGCCTTCAGATGGTTCTCCGTAGCGTTGACACATCCGTTTGAGGAACGTCGTCTCGAAACTACCGTAGTGGACCAAGACTGGGTTCTCAATCCCCGAGATGACGCCCAGGAAGTCGGTCCACATCCGATTCTCCTCATCCGCGTTGTCTGCCCACAGACTATACTGGGTGACTCCCTCAGGGGTTTTGATGCGAGCGCCGATGAGGTAATAGAAGTCGCGGTCTGGCAGCCCCTCTACATCCAAATAGACTGGCGTGCCTTCGATCTTCAATTCCGGGCTGCCGACGATATGGATCTTCTTCTCCCGAATCGCAAGTGCCTTCAATGAATGGTGATACTTGTCCCGCTTGTTTCTCAGGCGCTTGGGCCGTCGGCGTGGCCGGAAGCTGTACGAGAGTTGGGTGACGGTGAAGATGCCCTTACTGCGATTCCTACTACGTTCTTTCTCCTTCATACCGGACAACAAGCTCAAATCGTCTGCCTCAATCGCCTTCTGTCTACACCTGGCTTGAAACTCGCACTCGCCACAATGCCTATTCAGAACGAGGTCGGATGCCGAATGGCTGGACAGCAACGTCGCAATCTTTTCGGTTAGTTTTTGTGCCTCGCGCGTTAGCACCGAGGTCTTCACCTTCAGTGTGGCTTGCCCTTCCCCGTGGATGATTTTGCCGAGGCCTACCTCACGGCCCTGGGTTTCTGACAAGACGAACGCATCAAATGATAGCAGAAGCTTGTCGTGGCGGTTGAGTTTGTTGGTGAAGATGAATCGAATCGGGATGAACTGTGCGGGCTGGTCTTGCTTTTCTGTGGGAACCCTTTCTACGGCGTGAATGGTGGATTCCAAACCATGTGCACGAGCAACGAGGTTTACGGCCAGCCGCCACTTGGCCGTTTTTAGGTTTTTCATGCCAGACGAGCCAGCGACGAGCTCACCTGGAGTGGCCCCTTCTATTAAGCGCTTGATCCCTTCGCTGCGGAAAGACTCATTCTGAATCCGAAACCAGTCGGTGTAGGCGTTTTCAGTTTCTGTTTCACCTAGTGAGCGGAGATAGCATTTGGTAGGGCACTTGAGGAAGGCTTCGAAAAGATGGGCGGTAATCGTCATGCTCATAACATTACTCCTTCCTGGTACCAAGGCACCCAAAATCGGAGTCCCTGGTACGTTTAGATTTGTGACAGGGTTACCCGCAGCAGCGGTTTCACTTCGCCATGGTAGGCTTGAAAAACTGGCTCCTTCCGTACGAACTTCACCCAAAGACTGGATATGGTTATTAGCCTCTCCCAAGTCTCCTTGTGCACCGCTGCCTTGGTTATTCTTGAGGTCGTGACCGCTGTATCAATGCCCAAGAAAAACATTGAGGGGGTGTCACCGACTTCTCCGCAGCGACCATGTCCCTACTCCTCGTGTAATATATAACTTTCCCTAGACTTTTGGAATTACACGTTTGGAAGGTCTTTCATGAAAAAGAATACGTAAACGTGAAAAGGGGAGGAAAGGAAGGGGCGAGAATAAAAGAGGGAGGAAAGAAAAGAAAGGGGGATAACCGTCCCTGAAAGAGATTTTGAGTTTAAAGTAGTTTCTAAAAATCAGATCCAAGGGTTACCGCTAGATCTGTCCTTTCCTTCCATGCAATTTATCCAAAAAGGTTTATTGCAACTCTCAGCTGATGTATACACTATTTCATCTCTCTCCTTAAAAGTGAAGACAGCTTGCCAAAATCTGCCCTTTCCAGATGGCTTCGACCTGAAAAACAAATCAAAACCTTGGATTCGTTCCGTTGATTACCATTTGGAATGTTGCATTGAGGCGAGATTTTGGAAAATAGCGAGTACAGGAAGAAATGCTTGCCCGCCTTAGTCTTTATATCCTTCTCCAACCTTACACTCAACTTCTTAATACCATTATGAAATCCGGGAGATGCGCCTTTCACCTCCTGGCGCATTATATTTTCCCTGCCGACTCTAACAGGGTGCGTATCCATACAAGCGGACAGGCGGCTCCCAGATATTGGTTATTCCGACTTTCCATTCTCTTCAGGGATCATGGGCCTCCCCAGGTCAAAGAGAGCAACGGAGACAGGAAGGGAGATGGTGGGATGAAGATTCTGGATGTCTTCTTCAAGCATCAAACGGGTGCTCTTATAGGGAGATTTTTCACTCCGCAAGCTGGTCAGGAGCAGGATTCCAGAGTCGATTTTCTTCTTTTCGTAACCGATCTGGAGCCGGACTAATCCTTCAAGAATGAATTCATAAGCAGAGAAGCTTCCCTCAATGGCAATCCCCTTCTTGAATCCCTTGAACCTGTACCGGCGCCCATCCAAGATGATCAAAGGTTCATCGTTCCTTCTCCACTCCATCTCATCCAGGGCCTGTCTCAAGAGCTCTCCGCGGTGAAGGGTCCCGTACAGGCAATCGCTGACATATTCCAACGTAGCCTGGACATCCTTCTCCAGCTTTTTGCTTTTCAAAATCTTATCCGAGTCCCGAAAATGCAATAACTCAAATGACATGGGTATGCCTCCTTTTTAATGTGGTTTCTTTCAATGGACGGTAGGGAAGTTATAAAGCAGGAATCCTTCATCCTGAAAATGCCTCTCCACTCTGGCCATAAACCCTTTCATCTCAGTCCGGAATTG
>Ga0187854_10001454_pt1 | contig 23318 bp, 16 predicted proteins | sample June2016WEW_6_15_FD_132445 | JGI IMG/M metagenome (GOLD analysis project Ga0187854, IMG submission 132445) | Peatland microbial communities from SPRUCE experiment site at the Marcell Experimental Forest, Minnesota, USA - June2016WEW_6_150 | ecosystem: Environmental > Terrestrial > Soil >...
ACTGATACCACCACCCGAACGGGATTGTGCCAGAATATTCATTTGCCTGCAAATGCCGGAAACCGAAACCCCATTTCCTTCTGGAAGCTGCCCGTGATTACGGAATTGATCTCGAAAATTCATGGATGATCGGTGATCGGGATTCTGATATCGGATGCGGGAAAGCGGCGGGAACACGGACGATACTGATTGAAGAACCGCATTCATCCGCATTGCGAGGATCGAGCTGCCCGGATAATATGGCAGCGAATCTTAAAGATGCATTAACGATAATACTTCATAATTGAATCAGAATATTGTTTTGGGATGTATTCTATGAGCGGATTACCACAATTCAGGATCAAACTCTATGCCGATGGTGCCGATTTGCACGGCATGATCGAAGAATACAAGAAAGGAATTGCAAGCGGCTTTACTACCAATCCCACACTCATGAAAAAAGCCGGGGTCAAGAGTTACGAGGAATTTGCAAAGGCGGCACTCAAAGCCATTCCCGATCTACCGATTTCATTTGAAGTATTTTCTGATGATCTTCCCGGAATGGAGCGGGAAGCCCGGAAAATCGGTAGCTGGGGTAACAACGTGTACATCAAGATCCCGGTTACCAATACGAAGGGAGAAAGTACCGCACCGCTCGTGAAGAAACTTTCCCATGATGGCCTGAAACTTAATGTCACCGCAATTCTGGCAGTAGATCAGGTGAAAACTGTGGCAAGCGCACTCTCTCCGACTACCCCCAGTATCGTCTCCATATTCGCCGGTCGCATCGCGGATACCGGTGTTGATCCCATGCCGATTATGAAAGAGTCGGTGAAGATCCTAAAGTCAAATCCAAAAACCGAGCTGCTCTGGGCAAGTACGAGGGAACTGCTGAACCTTATCCAGGCGGAATCCTGTGGGTGCCACATTATCACTATCACGAACGATATCCTGAAGAAGGTGCCGCTCGTTGGGAAGGATTTGAATCAGTTGTCCCTTGAGACTGTGCAGATGTTTTACTCCGATGCGCAGAGTGCAGGATATAAGATATAATCCATATAACCGCCTCACGTATTTCTATTGTAAACCTTTTTTCCTGCCTTGGCCTTCATCTTCTTATTTAAAAACAAATTTTTTACTTATCGTATATCCCCAAAAAAAACTGATGAGAATCTGAATAACTTTTGATAAGATCGGTGTTATATGCAATAATTCTATACAGATTATCAGGAGGATGTTATTCAAGAGATAAGTAATCGCGACAAAGGAGAAGTACTTCGAAAACAAGAGAACATTCTTACCCTTCTGATATTGGAAGGTCCAGTTTTTTTGAAGAAAATAGACAACAAGAGTACCTAATGAAAATGATATGGCATTTGCCAGAAGATAGTTCAACGGAGAAAGTGTAATAATAAGTGCGTATAACCCAAAATCTATGCCTGCACCGATACCACCAGCAATGCCATATTTACAAAGTTGATAAAGATCATTACCTGATGGACATTTCAGCATTTGATTATCCCCATAAGCAATCCGATTCCTTTCCATGCGCTCATTGAGTGAACCTAATATTCCATTATTCAAACTCCTTTTTTAATAAAAGCAAACATCGAATACCTATCGGATATTGAATATACTTTCCAAGAGCTAATTCAATTTTCATCAGAAGATAGAAGAGGTTATTAATAACTGGACCCCCGAATTGAATCTGATTTTTCATGCGTGTTTGCTTCTGCGAATCAGTGCCCAGTTTGCTCTGTTTGTTTCGAAGTTTCATGTATTTGAACCCAGGATAAACAAAAAACCCAAGGTGTGACGCACTACAAATTGTAAAGCCTGCTTTATTAGCCAATTTTTTTAGATCACGAAGAGCATACCTTCGGAAATGTTTTAATTGTTCATCGTAAAAGTCGTACAACCCCTGGTTGGCAGGGACCTCAATGATTGCATATCCCCCAGGTTTCAGGATGCGATAGATTTGTTTTATTGCGGCTTCGTCATCTTTGATGTGTTCGAGGACATTCAAAGCGACAATAACATCCACGCAGTTACCCGGCAAAGGACAATTGAAGAGATCAAACTGAATCAAGGGAATATCCAATTTTTTTTGAGCAATTTTTTCCAAGGGTTCAAGTATACAATCAGATCCAATAAGAAATGATTCGGGAAAGAATGTTTTGATCTCCCCAAGAAGATATCCTGAAGATGAACCTATCTCCAGTATCACAGCACTGTCGGCGTGTACTTTATTTTTTAATTCGTTACAGGCACGAAATCGCGAAGCTCGATCAATATAATGATTGCCAGCTTCAGCTTCCTTCTCATGAAAATCTGTGAGACTTGCATCCCATCCGGCATCGCATTCGGTATATCTCAACACCGAAAGTTTTTTTGAACCAATCCCAAAACAATTTCCCATCCAGATGGGCTCTTCAGTATACCCCGGGGGAATAGGGAATTTAAATCCCATTTCACAAATTCTCCGTTTTCTCAACTATATACTGAGGACGCCGCTTTACTTCCTCATAGATGCGTCCGACATACTCCCCCATGATTCCCAGCGAAAGGAGTTGGACGCCAGAAAGGAACGTGATCAGGACAATCGTCCATGTCAACCCTGGCGTCAGTTCGACCTGCAATATCAGTTTTTCAACAAGAATCCAGAATCCTAAGAGGAACGCCCCCACTGCAATAATTCCTCCCAAGATCGTAGCGACTTGTAAGGGTCGTATGGAAAAGCCGACAATGCCATTGAATGCGATGCGCAAGGAACCAAGATACCGGTTATAATTGGTAACTCCAGAAGCCCTTTCATCCCGGTCATATTCAACAAATGTCTGTTTGAACCCGACAAATGCAACCATTCCCCGGAGAAAACCATGAGATTCATTTAATCTTTTTACCTCATCGATGACCCGTCGATCCATGAGCCGGAAATCCCCGGTGTCTGAGGGTATTGACACATCTGATATTTTATTGATAACTCGATATCCAAAGTGAGAGATCCAAGTTTTCAAAAACGTTTCCCCTTTTCGGGATCTCCGTTTGGCATAGACAACTTTATACCCCTCCCGCCATTTTGCAAGCATAGGTTCAATTAATTCAGGGGGATCCTGAAGATCCACATCAATGACAATACCAACATTTCCTTTACAGAGATGGATACCGGCCATTGTCGCAGCCGGCTGTCCGAAACGGCGGCTGAATTTTATGAGACGGATATTTTCGTTGCGTTTGATTTCGTCCATTATGATTTGTTCGGTCTTGTCCGGAGAGGGATCTAGACAGAAAAGGATCTCATAAGGTAGATTTATTTTGGTTAAGACAAATTCCGTCCTCTGCAGGAATGGTTTGATATTGGTTTCTTCGCGATAAACCGGAACAATAATGGATATTTTGGGAGCCTTGATAGTTTCATTCACGTTGCAGCACCAGTTGCTGAAGTAGTACTTGTCATATTTATGTAAATAAATACATAACCGAGTGTTCTGGGATCAGCAGAACCTGACGAAGTGGGGGGGAATTTTGGTTCGAATTTGAGGATATGGTACCCGGGAGTGATGGCAAGTTGTTTTATTTCACAAAAATTTATATCACTACAATCAGTGATTTTTTTATCGTCCAGCTCAACAGAAAATGAATTTTTAGGATTCAGTGAAGCGTAGGATAAATTAAGATCCAGTATTGTTAGATTGGATGATGTAATCCCCAGTGATGGGGTTTCTTTGTTATTTCCAGACCAACGGAATGCACCATTCTTATATTCCGGTTCATACCATCCTTCTTTAAAATCAACATATATTGACGATTCATTTTTCACCAGATAGTAATCATCATTCAATGGGATTTTTTCATCGAGATTGCCTAGATCCAAAATGTCCATATGACTAGATTTCAGTGTCCATTCACCAATTAAGGGTGATTTCTGGTAATATGTGGTATATTTTAAATGAAGTGTTTTATTCATATAAAGGAAGTAATATATCCACATCTGATCGGAGTAGATGGATTCCTCAACATTTATTGATGACACATTCTGGAAATTGTTGATTTTTTGAAGATCAATGATATTGGGCTTTATCAGATAGGATTTCTGAGATACCCTGTCCATCATTGCTGCACTGGACCAAAGATTACCTGCAATAAGAAGAATGAGAACCATTATACAATACCATCTTTTATTTCCCGGATTAAAGAGATCGATATTCCGGAAATACGCCAAGAAAAAAAGAAAGATCAGGGGAATGCCGTACGTCAATAGTTTATACGCCTTGTATCCTTCTCCGGTAAACGTGGGGGTTGTTAACTCTAGTGCGCTATAATATATATACCCGATAAAAACCACTGCTAGGAAGATGATCCCAAAATAAAACAAGTTCCGGTCTGATTGAAATAATTTATTCAATGAAAGGAAGAGAATACAAACAATTATAATGGACAAGAGAAATCTCGCAAATAGTGGCATTGGGATTGAACTTGCTGCATTCTGAACGGGAGGAAACCACCCGACATCATTACCTACAAAACCCATGATCTGATCCGGGCTTAAAATAGGCATAGGCCAACCTGCAGTAATATTCTGGGAAAAATAGAGCACTTCCTTGAAGCGATTGATTGCAAGGGGGAATGCGATAATTATTCCAATAATTGCAGTCATGATAAAGAATTTAAAAGACGGTAAAATTGTTTTGAGATTTTTTTTCATAATCACGGCAAGAACCAGAATTCCAAATACCGGAAAGAAAAGAAGGGGGATGAATAAAGAGTATGTCGCTATCAGCCCAAACAGGAGTACCGATGTCAATGGAATGTATTCCCAGAATTCCTTATCCTGCGTGCAATTCAGGATTGGATAGAGCATTACCGACAGAAGGGCAAGAAAGATCCCGTAACCGAGAACCTGTCCGACAAAACCCGTATACAGGATATAAATTAAATGCAAATTCAGTCCAACAAGGAATACCGCAATTAATGCAACAGTAGGTCGGTAGCGAAATATTTCCACTGCAATAAGGTAAACAATCGGCAGGGAAAAAATGAAGAAGAGATTTTCAATACTGTTTTGCAGTACATATGTCTGGATTGCCAAGACCGTCGATGGCACGGCAGCTGCAACAAAAGCCCCAAAGTTATTATTTTCAATTAAAAACAGGATATTGGCATCGACACCCGGCACGGGATTTACTAAAGAGGAACTTACTAGAAATTTCGAGATTGTTGCATAATTTATTATATCATTGTTCCCAATTATCAGAACATTGGCACTATTCAACAGAAATATCTCCGGAAAAGAAATTATTATAAAAATAGCAGAACATATAAGCACCAACCATAACGTTTCTTTTCTGGGTTTTCTCATTAAAGCAAGAAAAACCTCTTTTTTTCTCCAAGCTGCAACAACAAAAAAAAGTGCTGGGATACTGAGGAGAGGGTAAACGAATGCATTGATCCCTCCTGGAACAAGATGAATTCCCCACCAGATAAAGGCACACAAGTAGGCCAGCCCGATAAAAGGTGAAAGGTATAATGCGTAGTTTTCAAATTTTTTTGGGCACAGTAAAAAAGAAAGGCCAATCCCGCAGTATACAAAAAGAAGTGCGGTCAGAAGGGAATATACAATGAAATCGTAATTCATGGACAACTCTATACAAATATGTAATTATATATTTTATTATCGTCGATCTGACATTCCAAATCAAAGAAAATGAACAAAAATTATAATAGTGTTTTAGTATTGGAAGTACAGAATAGATCCTCCCAACCCTTCCCCTTCTTCAACATATTTTCTAGGTGATTGAAATCATCAATTATTATTAACTCATTTTCTCTATCTGAAATTAAGTAAATCCGGTCATATATTTTTTGCAGGATATCAAATAATTGCGAGGGTCTTTCATTAAAAAACCGTTTCATTGGGATTGGATTAAATTCAATAAGCAAATCCGGTTTAAATTTTTTTAGTGTTTTCATTGATCCGGCCAGAGCTTTGATCTCAGAACCTTCAACATCCATTTTTATGAAATCAATATGATCGATTCCAACAGCATTATCCCATGCATCAAGAGATATACATTTGATTTTTTCAGACACTCCTTCCTTTATGCCTGTATCTGCAATGAATGAACATCCTGCCACTTCTTCCACATACGAGAAATCAATATTACATTCTTTATCTAGAAGACCATAATTAAGTGGCATGATATTGGAGACCTCATTCTGAATAATATTTCTTACCAGAAAGGTAAAATTGTGATAGGATGGTTCAAATGCGAATACTTTGCCATAGGACGCCAGATAACCCAAGCACAATGAAATTACTCCGATATTTGCACCGATATCAAGACAAACTGCATCAGGTTTTATGATTTTTTTGAGTAATTCCATATTATTTTGCTCATAATACCCTTTATTTGATTCAATTGCCCCGATAATGCTTTTATCCTTTTCACTTCCGGATATGACAAAATCCTTATTATATGGGGTTTTCAGAACAACATCCTTCAAGATACCTTCCCACCTATCGACAATTATAATCTCCGAAAAGTATTAAACTATTATACTCAGGAAAATGCAAGGATTTCTCGAAGAAATCAATCCCCCCTTTATATCTTGGAGTCTAGAGTGGAGCCCCATGGACAATTCAAATTTGATTTAAGAGGGGATTTCCCCGCCTCAGAATAGTCCAGATAATATCAGGTTCTTATCGAAATTATTGCCACTTTATATGAGAAGGGGTCAGGAATAGGAATATACTAAGTCGTACTCGGGTTTAGATCATATGCGAAAAAGGGGAGGGTTAGCAATTCTCATTTGATTTTAATCTAATCTCCTGAATTGCTATCCCCAGATTGCGGAAATCATCAGAAATATTCTGATCTTTTAAGCATATACTGTCCGTTTTAATTAATACCTTAATTAGTTCCTTTGATTTCATTGGTTCCAAATCAAATTCATTTTTTTGCCAAAGTCCGGGCAAAGGATCAATTTCCCGTTCTAAAAGCAGAGAATTTGTATTAAAATTAATTATTTTTAAATTAATTTTAAACATAATGTTGGGATTTAATCTAAAAAGGGTTTTATAATTCATAGAGAATCTATTATCTTCCCCTTGTGATCTTAAATATGCTTCCAACTCTACTAATCCATTTGACCAAAAGATTATGCCTTCTGGCCATTTTTCAGAAGCATAATTTCCTCTGACAGTTTCTATTTCATTAACCCCTGCCATTATAAAATTGTCTTTTATTCTACTTATGTCAACTAAAAGGGATTGGGGTAATGGGACATGTGGAGCATAAAACAATTTCATAAAAAGTTCATGTATCTTAACAAATGTATCCCATTCAATATCTCCAACATAGATATTTTTATTACATTCGGGTGGAGATAGAATAAATTTATCAAAATTAATTTTTAAAATATCGGATTCGATTCGGCCCATTTTAATACAAATATCCCAAAGGGGTGTACCTGGCAATGGTGTAGTAATACAAAGGGTCATCCCTCCGAATTTTGACCGGTTCGCTTTGATATAATGATAGGTAAATTCCAAATCTTCAATTGTTTCCCCGGGAGTTCCAATCATGAATAAGCCCCCGACTCGTAAGCCGGCTTTGTGCAAAATTTCCACCGCAGAAACATTTTGCTCGACCGTTACTTTATCCTTAAGGAATGATAAAATTCTGGGTGACATAGATTCCAAGCCGAGTGCTACTTCAACAACACCCATTTGAACCAATAGGTCCACGAGATCTTCGGTGATTAAGTTTGCCCGACCATTAACTGCGAATTTTAATTTCCCCAGAAGCCCCTTTTCCTTTAATAATTCTATTATTTTTTTAATTCTTGGCTTATTTGCAGCAAATAATTCATCATTTATTCCAAATTCAGTGAATCCATATATATAATGTAATTCAGAAATCTCATTAACCACATATTCAGCTGAATGAAATCGATAGGTAAAATGCTGTGGTATCGCCTGGCAAAAAACACAATGGTATGGACAGCTTCTTGAAGTTAAGATCTGTGTTGATTTACTTTCAAGATATTCTTTCGGGAAAATTGTTCTATCGGCAAATGGAATGAGATCCAAATTTTTGATAGCCTCCCGCTTCTCAGTTATTTTTATTTGTCCCGTATCATCATAATAAACAATACCCTTGACATTAGCCAAAGAATGTTTCTTGAATGAATTTATGCAAACTAATTGCATTATTTCAACAATTGTTTCTTCTGATTCCCCGATAAATCCCACATCCACATCTGTTGGTAATGAATCTGGTAATGAGGTGATGTGAGATCCACCTAAAAAAATTGGGATATCCCTTTTCATTTTGAGACTTTTACAAAGTGCTTTTATTTGATTAAAATGAACAGATGGCGAAGTTAATGCAATAATATCAGGATTAAGTACTAATATACGACTTGTTGCTTCTTCAATGTCATTCAGATTTTCAAGATATTGAACATCGATATTAAATCCGCTTTTTTTTAAATATGAAACTAAATAGCCTAGTCCGAGTGGTGGACTGATATATTTTCCAAATGAGAAAAAAATTATCCTCTTTTTAGGTGAGAGAACAGTATCTGGATTAAAAATATTAACTGCAATTTGTTTTCCAGCCATGGATATTTTTTATCTCCAAATCCTATTAAAGACTCACATGATTCAGAATATGAGTTTTTCAATCTAATTTTTATCTTGATATAATCATTTTGTGCAGAAAAACGCCGATTTTTCTATTATCATTACTTCGATGAAGTTCCTGGGGACTGACAGGATTTGGTACAGTAATCACAAGTTCGTGCGTTGGGATTACTCCATTGAATGACAAATAATAAGTTTTAATTTTATCAGATAAAATTAATTCTTTTGTTATTGAACCAACTGAGACTGGGATGCGTTTTCCGATATTTGGACCAAAAGCATAAGCATCGATTTGTACTTTAAACGATTCGGGAAATTTTTTCAAAAAAATAATATTTGCTTTTTCACCTTCAGTCCATCTCCCTTGGGGTTCAATTCCGGAAAATCCGGAAAACATTATATCCGAATAAACCTTTGAAAAATCGATTAAGAATGGGAAATTTAAATGGACGTTTTCAAGGTCTTCATAATTTCTTAAAGAGATCCAATTTGGAAATAATTCCTGAACGTCATCAGGTTTGGAATTTTTTTCACATACATTCGAAAAAAAATGTAATGCATCCTTTGATATGTAATTTTGAGCTTTTATTAGATCAATTTTTCTGCCATCCTGCAAATAGCCATTCAATGTTAAATTTCCATCGATAGCATTTGAAAAGAATGTTGGAAATAAACCTACTTTTTTGAATAGTGAGATATATTCAGACATCGTATAATGGGCCTCATAAGGTCCACCAGTCATTGCTGTATGTTCTAATTTTCGGTTTTCTGGAAGAATATCATCCGGATATACTCCCTCACCTGTAGCAATAAAAATTCCACCCGATTCTTTGGGTTTTAATACTCTTTTTATCTCAGAAAGTGTGTCGAGCATATTATCTGGATTAAACCACTCAAAATTTTCCATCATAGTTGGTGTCGCATGGTGAAGTGACGCATGGGAGATTACAATATCGAAAAAATGATCTTGAAAAGGTAATTTATTCATTAACGCAATTACTCTTTCAAAATATTTTCCTTTATTTTTAAAATATTCATCAGAATCTTGACATATCCTATATTCTGCAAAATCCAACGCAAAACAATTAAAGCCTAATTCAGAAAACTTCTGTGTTATTTTTGTATCTCCTGCCCCTATTTCAAGGACAAATCGATTAGCTGTACCTTGGTAAATTAAACTACTAAATAGAAAATCAGTACGCGCTTCGGTTTCCTTAAGATATGCTTCTTCTGACGCTAAAAATTCTTTTGGTATAGTCCCATTTTTTTTCTGTTCATCAATTCGTCTATTAAAGTTATTAACCTCTATTTGATCCTTTTTTTGAAAATTATTAATATCATCTGATGAAATTAAATATAAGGCTCCGTTAATAATTTCAAATTTCTCTCCAGTTTTTGTACAAACAACATTTCCTGAACGAATCTCATGACCATTATCATGATTCGGTATCAAAATTAATTTTCCTTGTTTCGGACTTTGATAATATTTTAAAATTTTTTCTTGCATAATCGTTAACCTTAAAAGATATCTACATTCTACGCAATTGCCAACTAAATTCTCTGCGAAGCAGAGAGATCCGAATTTCTAGTAAATATATTAATAAACTACTTAGATTTTATTAATTGAATATATTTTAATGCAATTTTTTCCCAATTGTGGTGCAATTGGATAAATTCCTTCCCGTTTTTCCCCATAATCTCCCGTAATTTTGGGTTCAAAATGAGTTCTCGTAAATATTCGTATAACAACTCTTCTTCATATTCATCCAGATCAACTTTCCAGCAGCAGTTATCTGGAGTTTCTCTATATGATCCAATATTGGATACAATAACCGGTTTTCCAAATCCCATCGCATCCAGGAGGGTGCCTGAAGTTTCACCCATAGTAGGGGATCGTAAATTAATAATAATATCCGACACGCTCAGATATTTATAGTATGTATCTTCATTCACGTATCCAATAATATTAAATCTCTCTGATTTTTCCTTGATTATTTCTTTTATATCGGTGTTGATTGCTCCAATCAAAAGAAGCCGGGTATCTGGGAAAGTAATCTGCAGTCTTTTAAAAACACGAACCACTACATCGATCCGTTTATTCCAATTCAAGAAGCCGAACACCGATATTATCAGATCTTTCTCCATTAGTTGTAACGATTTTTTATTTTCCAGAATATCAGTTTTTGAATAATCAACGAAATACCGACCGTGGGGTATAACATACACATGGGGATAGCCCTTCAACAATTTCCTGACGTACTGGCTGTGAACAATCACTGTTTTGCCGGCCTTGATTACGCGGTCATTCAAGGGATATTTGAAAACATCTACAGAATTCAGTCCCTTCTTAAGGATCTGTCGCACAAGGTTCGCTCTCTTCTGCGGTGGTTCGATATTATAAATTTCTGTTAAGTATGAGAGAAGTTTTCCCCTGTCGAGCGTCACATGTCTAAGGAAGGGGTAAATGACATAATCATGCAGTACTATTATTCCGGGGTAACGTAGCGAAATTTTATAAATATATTCATGAAATGGGTTATTTCCAATGTGATAAATGATGCCATCGTAGTTCTCCGTCCTCACCTTTTTATCAAAAACGGTATAACAAAAATACCGGAAATTTTGTTTAATCTCCAAGTCATCGGGTACAATTCCCGTATCAAGGAACAAATCAATATCCGCATATTTCTGCAACGCGAGAAGAAGTTCTTTACTGTACTGTGATATTCCGGAGATTTGGGGGTGAACTGGGCTGAAATACGCAATTTTAAAAGACTTTTTTTTCGTGGGGGCAATAAAGTTAGTGTCTCTTATTGCAGCAGGAGGACTACTTTTCAGTATCTCCAGGTACTGTTCTGCCAGTGTTTCCCAAGAATATTTATGGGAGATATAAATGCCTCGTGAAATTAAGAATTTTCTGAGATCCGGATCAGTAAGAATGCGATGTAATTTTTCAGCCATATCATCGATATTTTCCGGATCGAAGAGCAGTCCCGCATTATCAACCAGTTCCGGTAATGAAGAACGGTTTGAAACTGCAACCGGAATTCCTGCTGCCATTGCTTCAGCAACCGGAAGTCCGAATCCCTCATACAGCGAAGGGAAGAATAGCACATCAGCATTTCGGTATAATGCACCAAGTTCGAAATCAGAGACATGCCCGGTTAATTCGACTTTTCCGGATAAACCCTGTGCCTGCACAAAATTGAGAAATTTTTCTTTTGTTTTCTGATCACAACTGCAAACGATGATATATTTCAGATCATTATGATGATATGTATCGACTAGTTGCTTGAATGCATAAACGGATCGTTCCATATTTTTTCTGGGATCAAAACCCCCAACGTACAGGATATATTTCTCATCAGAGCAATTTTGCCCTATTTCCGGATTTTCGCTAGTGAATCTCTTTAGTCCCGGATAGAGTGTCTTCATTTTGGTCGGGGATATTTTTAACTGACGGGTAAGATCGTTTTTGGTAGAATTTGAAATTGGTAATATAAAATCTGCTAATACCTTGAGGTTCCGGAGTCTTTTAAGATACTCATTTTTCACATCGTTTTGCCATGCATTCAGGTACTGTCGCTTGAAAATATACGGTATCAAATCATAAAATGTGACAATTACCCTGCATTCAAGCGGAGTTTTGATAAAATTGACATTTGGCATTACCGGATTAGGGATCCAGAAACAATCGATATTTTTTTCAGAAATATGATGGATTATCGTTCGGGAATATTCTTCGCTGCCAGATTCACTCACATCGATTTGGTTACCGAGATCGATTAGTTGAATTTTATCAAAAATATCACTTATTATATTTTTTTTATAATCCCCATAAACTGCAAGAAAAAAATCGTGTTCCTTCCCCAGATTTATCATATTTATCAGAACTTGAAGAAAAACCTCTCCAATACCCCGGTGAATATCAGGAGTACTGAGTGTCTGACCATCAATTAGGATTTTCATTTTTCTTGGCATCTCTCGTTTTCAAAACTGTCTCGTATTTTCGAATCACTTCTGACCAGACAAAATTGTTTAGAACATAGTTTCTTCCATTTGAACCAAGTCTTGCACGAACCATAGGATTCTCCTTGAGATAATGGATTGCTTCACAAAATTCATCGGAATTCCGGATGGGAAGACCACCGTTGCTCCTGATACAGTGTCCTTTAGTAACCGGGCAGTCATCTGATACGATTACAGGAGTTGATACCCCCCAGCTCTCCATAATTACAAATGAAAAACTCTCATTTTTAGAAAGTAAACACGTCGCGATAGCACCTGAATACGCATTGAATTTATCTTCTTCATTCACAAAACCCAAATCAATAAAATAATCCTCATCAGGAATTAACGCGGAATCTCCACTTCCTATAAAAACTAATTGCATATTATCATTAATTTCAGATTTGTATTTCGAAAAGAAATTAATCAATTCAATAATGTCTTTTCCTACATCTTTTCTTCCGGCATAGAGAAGATACGGATGATTGATATGGTATTTTTTCCGGAATTTTTCCGGATCATATTCCTTGGGGAGATCAACCCCACAACCACTAATCACAAAATCCTTGTTTTTTATATCGTAAATCTTCTGAGCAAGAGTCATCTCTTCGGGGGAATTAAAAAATATTTTGCTAGACTTCATCATCTCTTTGGTTGTTGAAAAATATGCCTGGGGCTCATCATGAAGGCAGGGAATAAGAATACAGCGATCCTGTGCCGCTTTATACGTCCAGTAAATAAGACCATATAAATAGGGTATAAGAAAAAATATGTATTCTGATTTATTTTTTTCAACGAAAGAGACAAGATCATCACTTCCAATGCTTCCCTTGAGATATTCTAGCTCCTCAGCTGTTGATATCTGACAACCGGAGATTAACAGTTGATTGATGGCATGGTACCTATATTGTGTATTTTTATTGAGGGGAAATCTTTTCACGACAACTGAATTGATAGTATATTGACCGGGTTTATAGTAATCATTCCACCAGCTATTGAAGGGAGATTTTGAACATGTGGTAAGTACTTCCGCTGTCCACCCACTTTTAGATAGATGTTCAGCGATGTTCCTTGCGAGCACTTCTGCTCCTCCAGCGAACTCACCGTACCATGGAGTTACGAGAGCAATTTTCATGAAAACCTCATATCATTTCTTACCAACCATTGTGTAATCAGCAGCGATTAAACAGAGATCTGAGGTATTTTGATTGTTCTCTCTCTCATCATAGGTGCGGAATATAACCTGGACATCACGGAATCCTGAGACTTCAAGACAATATTTTAAATATTCGGGATGGATTGGGGAGATATGTGTCGGATCAACAAAAAAGTTGGCCAATCCCCCGGGATTGAGGATATTTACGGTTCCAAGAATGAGGTAACTTTCAGGTTTTAATTTTTGATGTGCGAGATGCAATAATCTGATTAAATAATCTGGTGTTAAGTGTTCAATTACCTGGTCTGAAAAAATACCGTCGAGAATAGTATCTTCAAGAGTGTTGAGGTACTCAAGTGCATCTGTTTGTTTGGTATCCAATCCTTTCAATTGACAATACTCGACCATATCTTTATTGATATCAATTCCGATTCCCCCAATGTCATGTTCTTTTAACAATTCAAGAAATTCGCCTCTCCCGCACCCAATATCCAACACATTTGAACAATGCTCAAAGAAAGGCAGATATTGGTGTTGGCGCTCCTTAATCGTTTGTCTTGAGCCACGAAAATGTTCTTCAAAAGACAGGTAATTGATCTGGCTTTTTTCTTGGAAAGGTGTATCGCTGTGGCTCGTATACCTGAGACGAGATTGAAATTGTTTGTCGAGAATAGTTACAAGTCGTAGTTTATTCTCAATTTCGATATCCAGTCCTGAAATAAAATTTGCGTTCTCTGATCGAATATGCTCTTCGAGTGTCGCAATAATCTGTTTAAGAGTATTCTCTTTCTGGATGGAATCATTTTTTATTTGTGATAAGGTGTTTTCGATTTGTGTAAAAAGTTGCGTAACATCCTTATTGAATTTTGACTGTGTCAATATAACCGGGTCAACATACCTTCGCACTTCCCCATGGATGAGTTTCCGACATTTTATGAGCACTTTTCCTATGAAAGGATGATGGGAGCTGATGAAGTAACTGTTATTGCGAATATCCCACTCAGAATTCAACGAGTCTGTAGTAAACTGAATAGATTTTTTGGCAATATCATTCTGAATTTTATTTTGTGATTTATGCAAATATACTTCTGTTTTTATTGAGTGTTTGTCGATATTTTTTTTATTTCGAACATTTTCCCGGATCGTTTCCATTATCTCTTCTACATTGATCTTGTCATTTTGATTATCCATCATGTACCCCGTATACTGATTAATAATATCACAACTGATAATTTTTTATTGTGTTATTTCTGTGAATATCTTCCCGACTGAAATGTTTTTTCTAATTCCAGCTCAATCCAATTGAACATACACCATTAAATTAGTCATTTATTGTAATATCAATACAAACTGGAAGTTCTTTAACTCGCGGTTCAAACCAGAAACACAATTCCTGTACAAGTGTAATTTGTAACTGATATTTTCCTTTAGTGTTAGGTGTGATAAGATCCATCAGGCATTCTCTCACTTCATTGGGCAGGATAGGAATTAAAATAGGAGTTCGAATACCCTCAAATATTACAATTTTACCATTTTCCTCAGCCCAGTGATAGGATATGTGTACCGGATTCGGAGGGAGCGAGACGAGTTCCTCTTTACTACTATTCTTAATTGAAATTGGTATTTGCATTCTTTTCTGTGATGGCAGCGTCGTTAAATCTGAATTAACTTTAATTGTTATGCAGAGAGGATCTGTAGTAATTGGCTCCCTTGTCAGAGCTGCAAGAAGACTTTTTTTGGATATTTGGGCATTAGATGCCACCGCAAAAATTCCGCGTGACTCGTTAACTTCATCTGAGTTGAATTCTCTGGCAAGTGAGCCAATCATATCATAATCTCCCGTCACCCAGACAACGACATGGTGAAAATATTTTTCCAAGAGGTTTTTCATTCCATCTGGTGTTTGCTCATTGATATGCATCAGATCTTCATAGTAGGTTCTGGGATTTTTTGGAAGATACGTACCGGCTTTCTTTGCTCTTTGACGGAGAGTAGGATAGTAGTTATCATAATAAAGGCGATTGGGAGCTGTATGGAAAACTGCAATTCCTTCGGATTCCAAGAGCGTACTAATTTTTTTAACAATTTGATCAAGTGTATTTTGTTCGATATGCTCAATAAAATCGGATGCAATAATGAGATCAAAGTGATCGTCAAACGGACACTTCAAAAAGTCTGCATGAAAAAACTGCAATTTTCTATCCTTTTTTTCTTTTTCATACGTTTTTTCAGCAATATCAATTGCATCTTTGGAGTAATCAATTGCCGTTACATCAGCTCCGGTACAACTCAATGCAAAGGAGAGTTCCCCCCTTCCACATCCAACATCGAGGATTCTCTTACTCTTATTGGAAATGGCAATATAATATATTGCTAGAAGCGCCGGTGCTTCGAGTTTGAGTCCTTTGTGCCTTTTGAATGAATCATAACCCCCGCAGCTCTGTAAAAAATAGGTTTTGTCGTATCCTTCACGTATCGTTTGATCGATAAAATTATCTCCGGAGATACGGATATTTCTCACCGAATCTTTTGTTTTAATTAATAAATCGCCCGCATATGATGGAATAATTATTGCATATTCGATAAACTGCTTGTATTTTTCAAGAAAATATGTTGCACTCAACATATTCTCTCGTGACCAGAAATATCCGTCAAGAAGAATCCATTGACCCTTATGTAGTGCTAATTCCAAATCGTGGAATGTCCCATCTCCATCCTGCTGCCCGTCAATATGAATTAAATCGTAAAATTCACCTGGGAATTTTGTCATTTCCTGAGTATCGGCAATTAAAAAATTAGTTTTATATTCAGCTGTAATTTTTTTTGCCCATTCGATTGCTCCTTTTGTTCCACCAAAAGAATTGGTATCATTATCAATACCCAAATATGATGCGTCAGGAGATGCATTTAAAAATGTAATTGCACTGTATCCATATCTTACGCCCACTTCTAAAATTGATTGAGGATTAATTACTTTACATATCGCATATTTCATTTTGTAATATGGGATCCATTCATGAAAAAGATATGAAAGTTCATCTTTTGGATTTGAAAACACCCGAAAATCAAAAGTAGTTTCAGAATGTATTTTTTTTATTTTATCGATCATTTGTTAACAATTTGAATTTAAAATTTAAACTACTTTGCAGGTACTTTTTTTAGGGCACTATATTCCAGAGATATTTTTGGGTTTAGATTAAAAATACCGGAGTATGTTATTGATTGAGTATTTGATAGAACTCTAATAATATCAATATCATGGATCAGAAGGAAATATTCTTTAAAAGATCCTTTATCGTATCCTTTATTTGCTACTCCAACGGAAAAAGAATAAGTTCCTGGAGATAATGGGAAATTCATTAACCATTCAATTTTAGCAATCTGATCCTTTGATAATTTTTCTGTTTCCAGTTTCATACAGTATGTATTCGATTCAAAAACCGATAGCCCCAGATTATTCCGTATCATCAGGCCATAGTGTGGTTCATCCAGATCCTTTAGGGCTTTGACTTCATAGGCAATCTTAATGACATTTTCACTCTCAATATACGATATCGCCTCTCCTTTCTCATTAAAAATTTTAAAAGAAACCAGTTCCAATTCACCGGTAGAAATACTAGAATTGTTCACTTTCTTCTCATTCTCAATTTTCTTAATCTGAACCGGTACATTCCCTTGATGTGTTTTCTTCAAGATCATATTCTGGTAAAAATCCACAACCTCCTTAGGCTCCCCGGAATCGATCACCCGTCCATGATCGAGCATGATGGCCGAGTCACATAGCGTCTTTATCGCATTCATATCATGCGACACAAACACGATCGATCCCCCGCTCTGCCGGAACTCCTGGATTTTCCGCATGCACTTCTGCTGGAAGTACGCGTCTCCGACAGCGAGCGCCTCATCGACAAGGAAGCACGTAGGATCCGCGTAGATCGCAATAGAAAATGCGAGCCTCATCGTCATCCCGGAGGAATACGTCTTAAGCGGTTCATTGATGAAATCCCCCAGTTCGGAAAAATCGATGATCACCTGTTTTTTTCGGTAGATCTCATCCTTTGTCATCCCGATGAGCGTCCCGTTCATGAAAATATTTTCTAAACCGCTCATCTCTGCGTTGAAACCGGTCCCAAGCTCGAGAAGCCCCGTGACTTTCCCATTAATCCGGATAGTACCACTGTCCGGGATCATAATGCCGGAGAGAATCTTCAGAATTGTGGATTTCCCGGCACCATTCTGCCCGATGATCCCGAGCGTCTGCCCGGCACCAATTTCAAAGGAGATGTTGTCGAGTGCAACAAAATCTTTGTGATATTGTTTCCTGAAAAGTATTTCTTTAAGCCGGTCGGCAGGTGTGTGATAGAGTTTGAATTTTTTCGAGATCCCCTCAACTTTTATCATAACCTGATACCTTGTTATTGTCTTTTCGCAGAATTAAAAATATCCAAAATATGCTCATTACTCCTCACCAACCTGTTGCGATCCATTCAGATGAAGTCCCGGATATCCTTCTCAAGTTTTTTGAAGATCAAATAATCAGCAACAATCAGCCCAATACTCATGACTAAAACAAGTAAGAGATAGATAAACGATGGCATCCGCTGGTACACGAATATGTCATGGTATGCAGATACAACGGCGAGCATCGGGTTCAATATCAGGATCTGCTGGACGAACTTTGGAAGGATATCAAAAACATAGACAATCGGCGTGAACCAGAACCAAATCTGGAAACCTATTGCAACGACTTCCTTGAGATCCCGTAAAAAGACCACAAACATCCCAAGGAAAAATCCCAGCGCATAGGCAAACACCTGCTGGACAAGATACAGGATCGGGATCATCAGAAGGTAGGAGGTCAGAGGAAATCCGGTAAGTGTGAGAAGTATAATGAAAATCACAAGGGTGACAACGAAGGTGATGCTCTCTGATAACACAATATAGAGTGGAAGGGTTGGGAGATCCACGCGGATTTTCGCGATGATATTCTTTTTATCAAGAAACACCGTGGATGCGCGGCAAACTGTGTTTGCAAATGCCGTCCAGGGAACGAGCCCCGCAACGAGATAAACACCATATCCCCATATTGATGACATTCCAGGAAGCCGCGCGCCCATCAGGCTGCCAAAAATGATCATATAGATGAGAATGTTGATGAGCGGATAGATAAACGACCATACAAAACCAAGTGTTGAACCTGAATACTTCTCGGTGAAATCCCGCTTTGCAAGTTCAATGATCAGGCTGAAGTTCATGACATGTCCCGGTTTGAATGTGAGTAACCTACTATACTTGCCATAATTTTGGTAATGACCTTTGACATTGTAGTATTTTCAAATTTTCTTATTGAAACTGATTTTTTGTGAGTAATCCATAAGATGAGCCGAACCATCCATGAGCTTCTTAGGATCCATACGAACATGTTTTTTGTATATGTGGGAATACCAGAGTAATCACGTGTCATTATTTATTTCCCTGTACTGTCGCCAGTACCTGTTCCCTGAACCTTGCCAGATCAAAGTATCGTGCTCGTGCCTGACAGGCCTCCCTATATCGTGCAGGATCCTGTGAGATAAAACGTACAGCCTCAGTAATCGAATCTATATTTGGTTCAACAAGTAATCCGGTCTTTTCTGTCATCGTCTCACAATACCCCCCTTCATTCACCGCAACCACCGGTTTCCCGCTTGCCATAGCTTCTAGTGGTGTAAGCCCATAATCTTCATCTAGTGCTGTACAGATATGCGCCTTGCATTTGGCATACAAATCACACAGTTCATCTTCTGGTACTTCTCCACGAAGTGTAACATTGGGAGGCAGGGTCCGACCAATCTTTCCTGCATAGATTGAGGCATGATCTCCCTGAGCATAACCACCCACGATGACAAGCTGTTCCTCTGGTATCTTTCGGAACGCTTCAATCTGGAGCTCGATGCGTTTCTCAGGGTAGAGCCGGTTCACCGAGAGCCAGAAATCACCATACTCGATACACTGGTATTGTGAAGTATCAACTGGGGGATAGATCACATCAGCATCGCGATGATGATACTGAAGAATCCGGTCATGCACATTCCGGGAAATGGCGATAATGCGATCGATATGCATTACCGATCGCTGATCAAACCAACGGTGAAGAGAAACCCAGTATCGAAACAATTGCCGGGTCGCAAAATTCTGGCGGGAAAGAAATGTCGGATACAGATCATAAAATGCCCTGACCGGCGTATAACAATACCACAAATTCGGATGATGACGGTATGCTGCGTAGTGTGACCAGTTTCCGCTGAAGATAAAAAAATCATATTTTTCAGAAAAATCACAGAAATAAAATTTTAATGACGCTGATATCTGCTTGAGTGGAGGAAATTTTATCGTCTTTCCCAGACTGATAACGTGGACATTAGGGTCAATTTTTTTTATTGCATCGGTGTCTGTTGTGATAATATCTGCATCAAGGATCTTTGCCATCGCAATGACAACCCGCTCCCCCCCGCCAATTGCCCCAAAATAATCGTGGAATATTGCAATTCTCACGATATTTCACCAATCTCATCAATCCCGTTTCCACCATTTCTCCGGGAATTTTTTTGCAATAATCGCATCGTTCTATCCCGTTGGAATTAGATCTGCATGGTTCAATCGTTGTTTCCAGCAATCGGTCATCGATTGCAGCGTCTCTTCAAAATGTATGGCCGGGCTCCAGTGCAATTCAGAAGCGATCTTTTCATTGTTACCGACGATTCGCGGATTGTCGATAGGCCGGATCTGTGACTGTTCCTGGCTGATATCGACCTGAATATCAAGAGCACGAGAAAGTTTAATTACGATGTCCATAATAGATCGCCCATAGCCGCTGCAGATATTATACGTTTCTCCCCGTCTTCCGCATTTGAGCAACAGATAATACGCTCTGACAACATCACGGACGTCGACAAAATCTCTTACTATTGCCCCGTTCCCCAAGTGAATGACGGGTTTTTGGAGGCCCCTTTCTATCAGCACAAACTGTTTTACTATTGAACTAATAACAAAGCGCTCGTCTTGGCCAGGACCGCAATGGTTGAATGATCGCGTACAACAGATATCCAGTCCGTATCCCTCAGCGTAGATCCTGGCCAATTGTTCCTGGGCAACCCTTGCTACTGCGTAGGGATTTGCCGGCTGCTGAGGGGCAGTCTCACGGAGCGGAAGGTCTTTTTCGGATACGATGCCGTACTGTTCAGATGATCCAACAGAAAGGACTCTTGCAGCATTGTCATTGAGCCTGACCGTGTCGATGATGTTGAGAAAGATGTTGGTATTGTTCAAAAATGATGAAACCGGTGTCTTCCAACTCTCGGCAACAGAGCTCTGTGCAGCGAGGTGAAGAATATACTCCGGCTGAATTTCTTTGATGAGTGATGAAATCTTGGGGATATCCATTAGATCCGCTTTATGGAAATAGTGGCTACGAAGAAACTCCTGTTTCGACGGAACAAAGTCCCAGGAAGGGATTGATCTGCTCACTCCATGGATCTCAAATTCACCCTTTTGCGACAGTAGGTAATGAACAAAATGCCCGCCGACAAAACCGCTGATACCGGTAATCAGAATTTTTTTCATATGTCCCCCTCAATGGCGTACTCTGATCCGAGGTTTTGATGATAAAGTCAGCTCTCCAATATTTCGCCGTGCCAGATATAGTTGTATTTGATTTGAAATGAACGTATGCAAAATGTTATTGTTACCAAAAATCCGGATTTAAGACAATGCCCGGGTGATGAAGGGTTCAGAACGTTTATACGTGGATAGATCTGCGTGATAATGTAAATACCATAACAAAAAGCTGCATTCAAAATCCAATCTCCGCATATCCCTTTTTTATCACAAAACAATCGGATATTGGAATTTCCCGCCAAATCCTTTTTTTGATCTGGTCATATATACAAACCCGAAAAAGCTGAAAATCGATATCAGATAACCCACAATAGTAATATTCCAGTTGATCACTTCGACATTATAGCTGGGTGTAAGATTTTCCCGGACTTTCAATAATACGGTTGATCCATAATCATCCGTAGAATATTTTACAACTTCAAAATAAGCGGGGTTGTTGAACACATCGATTCCACTCTTTTCAATGGCAGGGTTCCACATCAGGTTCCGGGATTCATGATACGGAATAACAATATAATTCACCCCATACTTTCGGATGAATTCCATCTTCACGTTAATATCAGGACTATTGATTATCGTATCGCTGTCGCTGTTTCCCTGATACCCCACATCGAGCATCTGTGATGACTCGCCGCCGAGAACACGGACCCCGGGGATCGCGGAAAACCAGAAACTCTGTATGCCGGGAGGGGTCACTACTAGGGTTCCGGAGGGGAGACCTCGCATATAGTCGACCATGGCAATATCTGATGGGTATCCCCATTTCCCGAATGTGGTATCAAAATGCAATGCACCGTATAGTGGTACAACCAGGATCACCAGTAAAAAATAACCCTGATATTTGCCATCGATTTTTTTGATTTTATTCAGTTTATCAATTAAAAGAGCGATAATAATGCCAGCCAATAATAAGAGTGCTATATCAAAAAACTGGAAGTACCGGTCAACCCACAAAATCGGTTTAAAGAGATAGGATTCCATAAGAACAAATGTCAAGACCAGCCATATAGCAAGCAGAAATTTTTGGAAGTCCCACTGAATTTTTTTAACGACAAGAAGTGCAATAACCCCGAGGACTATTGTAATTACCGTACCACTTGAATAGGTTATGATCTGGGTAAAGGTCCAAGGCTGGTTCGTAAAAGCAGACGGCGCAATAGTAATAATATCATCGACTGCTGTGGTGAAAAATTGTGTAACACCATGACGCCAAACGATGGGAAGCCAGAAAAATGTAAGCAAGATCCCTGTCATCGACGGCAGAAGAACAAAGGTCTTTAATAATTTTTTACTCCCGAAACTCCAGAACGCCAAAGACACCAGCACGATCAGGAAATAGACAAACGCTGCAATATAACTTGCAAGAATGATCAGACCCGACAAGACCGCGGCAAAGAAAAGATCCTTGAATTTTTCCGATTTAATATAACGAATTAAAAAAAAGCATGCGAGAGGCATAATTGTCATCGCGAGGATCTGCGGATAATAATTCACATAACCCAATATCTGGATTTTACTTACTGCAATCAAAAATGCGCTGACGAGTGCCGCTACTTTGTTATTGAATATTTCAAGAGAAAGGACATATACGGTCAGGCAAAGTGCTGCCCCGCTGATAACCGCCAGCCATGAGGTAATTCCAACGAGAGACGCTGAGGAAATTTTGTATATAAATGCAACAGTGTAGGGGAAAAGTACCTGATACTCATAGTATTCTCCGAGATTAAAATACGGATTATATTGCGGGATAAGGGGGAATGACTGGATAGCCGCACGTGCGTATACGATGTTCTTTCCGGGATCGTAATGAAACGGCATATTGGGATCTGCATGAATCCTGATAAAAATTGCTAATAAAAAAATGGCAAGAAG
>Ga0187854_10001456_pt1 | contig 23280 bp, 20 predicted proteins | sample June2016WEW_6_15_FD_132445 | JGI IMG/M metagenome (GOLD analysis project Ga0187854, IMG submission 132445) | Peatland microbial communities from SPRUCE experiment site at the Marcell Experimental Forest, Minnesota, USA - June2016WEW_6_150 | ecosystem: Environmental > Terrestrial > Soil >...
AAACGATACAAGTGCGATTTTTGAAGTAGACATCACCTCAATGCTTGATAGCTCATCTTTTCCAATCCCTAGCATCAAAGACCATCTCGCTCTTTTAAAAGATCTGGCCGGGCAGGTCACGATAGAACGAGGCCAGAATAAGGTTGTCTTTTTTGATGCCGTTTCACCGTACACACTACCGGTTGCCAACAGAAAATATCTGGACAATAAGTTCATGAGCGAACAGGAATTGGATTCCATACTCCAAAGCCATCCCCAAAGGACCACTCCTTTGATTAGGTACATAATTGAAAAGACAAATCTCAAACGAATTCGTATGGCTTTGGCAACGTTCCATGCAAAGTCCTACAAAGTTGTTTTGGACAACAATTTCGCTTTCCTAAGCCTCAAGCAGGGGGATGCGAAATCTAAAGGGTCAAACGTTTCTATGGAGGTAATTAAAAATATCCCTCTATCACAACGCGCCACGGGGCACATGTACCTGTCAGCTTCTCCATATAAAGGTTTTGACTATGATGGAGGCATAGTTTGGGAAATATATAAAACGGAGAATTCGGTCATTAGCAAACATTATTGGTCTATCGGAGATGTTACGGCAACGGTCTACACAAGAGGCGTGATAAACAATGATCCGCCAGAACTACCCCAGCAGTCTGAAGAAAAGACCGAAAAAACATTAGAAACACCGGAAACTAAAAAATGAGACCAGTTTCCGTTAGCTGGTGTTCATTACTGAAGGCATAAGGAAGAACATACCGTTGGAATAGAGAACCCAATCGGAGGACCTGAGCCTCTTCAAATCACTGTAAATGGTCAAAAAAAGCCAATCTTCATTATCAGGTTGGCCCTTTTTCTTCCATTATTCAGTTCAATCTTCACTCCCGAGACCTTAATTTTACAAGGAGGATCAAGTGTCTAAACATGCAAATAACAAAAGAGCCGCAATCAAGTCTCGAAAACCGACTCCGGGCGTTTTCTTTAAGAATATAGGGATACGCCTTCTGGGTAATGGCAATGGAGATGCAGCAGCAGCCTATCCTGCAATCAGAGACCTACGAAATGCAAATTTGTTAAAGGCGTATGAAGAAATAGCAAATCAGACTGGGGACATAACATCAGCACTGTATAATTTTTTTCACTCCGATCTTCAACTCGTGAAAATTTTATACGGAACTGATTTCCATCGAATCCGCGCAATAGCCGAGGGATTGCAAAAGGTTAAAGTCCCTTCCAGATCCACAATTCTGGATGTTGGTGGTGGTGCTGGCCATCTAGCTTTCTGGATGGCTGACATTTGGAAAGACAGCACCATAACTGTTGCCGATAAATATCTTTCCTTGGGTACTGAATGGGCCGAGCAATTACAGGCAAATAGAGTCACTTTCGTGAATGCTACTCTTCCGGACTTGACTCCCTTGCAAGGGCAACAATTTAATTTTGTCGTTCTTTCTCGCGTATTGACCTTTATTCTCCAAAATGAGCTGCCAAGCTTCATGAACAGTTTCACTTTGGAGGAATACTTTAACAGCCTGGAAGCAAAAGGAGTGATTTTAGAATTGGAAGAATTACTGGAGGAAGTCCCCAAAGTTCTTGCACCAGACGGCTGTGTGATTGTTGTCGAATCCTGGTCTCCCACCAGAATACTCCTTATCACAAAAGCCTGTGAACAAAAGGGGTTATTGGTTAATATCGACCTTTTTTCGCCCTACGACTTGGGAATCGAATATTCCATTATGGTCTTATCAAGGCACGGCTCGAAAGCCCCAATTCACGACATCCCTCTAGCAATTGCCGCGGTGTTCGGATTTGGAAGAGACGGCAAAAAGTTTTCCGGACTATCAGCTGAATTCATCCGGACCCTATTTGCCACTAATCCTCCCGTGGCTGTCTTGGAATATTCTTCAGAAGAAAAAGGAGGTGCTCGTAATGAGATTTTCGAACAGTGCGGGCTGATGCTCTATTTTAAGACTTTCTCAACAGGACACCGGGAAGCAACCTTATTGCCCGCATTGGAAATCCCCAGCTTTGTGGACATGCTTAAAGGATACGAAATTAGAATCAACGAGGGGAAGAAAGATAAGATTATTCAGAAACTCTATCCTGTCTAGAATTGTTTTTGAAAGCCAGAAAGGGAATGGGGCAGTCTGACTTAAAGATTCCCCCACCTCACCCAGGAATTCCTTAAGGCCAAGATATGAAAGAAGGCAAGCATGAAACATATCTGAAAATGAATCTCTTAATTTCAATGGACCTGGCAGAGCTCGCGAGAGCCGAAAGTACAGGCTGGGAGCGCCATCCCAGGCTTCTTAACGGAGGGCTGTCCCTGTACACTGTAGGCCCTCTCTGCCGGGTCCTCCATCATTTACGAAAGGAGATCAACCATGTCTACCCTTACTCGTTTCCTTTTATGGGATCCCGACACTTTGAAACTGATTTTCCGAGGACTTTACAAAAGGATGGAAAAGGAGTTGGGATATATTCCGAATGACGACGGAGTGTATCCTTCGCCCCCGTTGAAATGCCAAAGTACAAACTGTCCCGAAGAAAGCGAGGGATGTTGGGATGATTTCGAATCTTATTTGAAAAAGTTCAAACTTGACGACGGAGTCTTGAAGCAGTTTATTTCTGAGGAGCTTGATCGGTACACAAAATGCCCGAAGGATCTCCTTACCAACTATCGCTACGAAGAGATAATTCAGGAAATTGAATACCGCCGTAATGTCTCTTCCCCCGTACCCTATCATCCATTATGGGGTCCCGTCGTTTTGAAGATCACGGATCAAGAACACGAGCAACTCTTATCGAATACCTATCCCTCCGCCTGGGAAGGAACTGATGTCTCCCATACGGTCATTTTGCTTACGGACCACAAGGCACCTTCATCAATCATGACAGACGCAATTAGAAAAGCCTACGGCATCGGTAGAATGGCTATTGAACCAGAACGCCTTTTTGAACCTAGATTTGTAGCCTCGTGCTTGATAACCGCAACAATGCCCATTCATGCTGGTAATAATTTTTGGTATCCGATAAATAAAAAACCTTACGACGTGGAATATTCCTACCTCCTTACACTTAATTATCCAAAGAGGAAGTGGCACATCGAGGGCCAGAGGCTTGACCATGGGATCTTCGTTTTAGGTCAGTGGAGAATCGAACCCCTTTTTTTTCCTCGAAAGACATTAAAGAAAAGGAACGTGAGATGCTTGTACATGATTTTTATTGGATCCTCCGTGATTGTCTCGCCAGTCCAATCAAACCGGTAGATACTGTTCAGCCCTGAATACAGATTCTTAACGCCAGCCTCCCAAGAACGGATCCTATCACTCATTCTCTAGATCCCCAGAACAATAATATAGGGAGGAATAGAAACATGAAAAGCAGGAAAGTCCAACTGAACCTTTATATCTCAGAGGAATACAGAGACATGCTTCAAAAAATAGCCGCCGAGCGGATGCTGAGCGATCCAAAGAGATCGGTAACGGGTTCCAAAGTGGGAGCCGAGATAATTTGTGAGCATTTGAAAAAGATTTTAGCAGAAGAGAGGAGTATCCAAAATGAGCGCCACGCCATTGATAACCAACAAACATAAATTTGTGACCGACGCCACCGGTTTTTTCAATACCATATTTGACCCAGCCCTGAAGGTTAGCCTGGGAGAAATTGAACTCAGGATTTTTCCTCAGAATCGGCCGGCAAGATCCTATTTTTTTGCCTCGTCAAAAGATGCTTCGGAAATGGCATATGAACTCTGCAACCAAGGTGTTGATGTCTACTACGGCGTGAATCCGAGGACTGGCCGGGGCGGGACAAAGGAGAATATAAAATATTTCAACAGTTTCCATACCGAAGTGGATTATGGGGAAGTTGGACATAAGAAAGCGTCTCCTTATAAATCCCAGGATGAAGCTTTAAGTGCCATCCAGAAATTTTCTCTTAAGCCAACAATTATAATCCACAGCGGGGGAGGTTTTCACTGTTACTGGGTGTTATCCAATCCATTGAAGGTTGAGGATTATGGGGTTGGGACTTTGGAAGGCATTAATAAAGGTCTTACCTTGGCTCTGGGTGGAGATCCAGGGACTCAAGATATCTCCCGTGTTTTAAGAGTACCGGGGACTTACAATCTCAAGGATCCAGGTAACCCTCGCCAGGCCGAAATATTTTCAATCTCGGGTAAGAAATACTCTTTTGAAGACTTTGCCGGGTTCACAAATCAGCCAAAAGGGACTAAAAAACAGCCCAATCCCAAGATATCTCCCTTGCCAGCGAAAACCCCCATGACCAATTCAGGTCATTCCATTGAAAACCTTGCGTTATCTGAAAAGGTCAAGAATCTTATCCTGCACGGCAACGATGGAACCTACATTTCTCGTAGTGAGGCAGACATGGCAGTCATAACCTTATTGATCCATCGGGGAGTAAGCGATGAAAGAATCAAAGAGATCTTCTTGACACAACCCATTGGGGAGAAATATAGGACCCATAATGCTCCAGATACTTATCTCAGCCATAGTATCCAAAAAGCCAAAGAAAGATCCAATCTGACTGAAGAAGAAATGATCGATCCCCTTTTCGTATCCGGGTCCATAACAAAGGGAGACAAAGGATATCACCTAAATATCGTAAGATTCCAGGAATATATGGTGAAAAAATACCGCATGAAAATCCTTGAAAATGCGTTCTTTCAGTACAATGGGAAGTGTTACCAATATTGCACCGAAGAGTTTTTAAATCATCTTTGCCAGAAAGAGCTAAAGGACCATAGAAAACTCTTCTCCAAATCCAGCTTGAAGGAATTCATCCATTACGCCATTGGGGATAAGCTCGTAGACAGTGAGACTGCCCGGAAGGATGAAGTAAGCCATCTGACCCTACAAAATGGTCTTTATAAATTGGATGAAGCTCAAATGATTCCCCATTCTCCTGATATTTTCACCACCAATCTCCTCCCTTATGATTATGATCCTAGTTCCAAATGTCCGAGATTTACTCAGTACCTGGAAGAGGTTTTTTTGGGCGACAGGGAGATGATCAGCTTCGTCCAGGAGGCGGTAGGCTACGCTTTCCACAAATCCATCCCCATGCCGGCGATATTCTTCTTGATCGGATCGGGAAGCAATGGGAAATCAGTATTCATAAATACCCTGACCAACCTGATTGGGGAGGAAAATACTTGCAGCATTAGCCTCAATTCGCTCTCGAATGAATATTATCTCCTCAACCTCTTCGGCAAAATGATCAACATTTCCAGTGAAACCCCTCATAATAAGCAGATCAATACCGATGTCATCAAAGCTGTGGTGGCAGGAGATTGGGTAACCGGGAGGTCTCCATACAAGCAACCCATGAAATTCAGACCCTACGCCAAACATTACCTGGCCATGAATGAGACCCCTCCGATTAAGGACACATCTCATGGAATGCTCCGCCGGATTTACATTATTGAATTCCCAAGAACCTTTACCGAGAAGGAGATGGACCTTGAATTGACCGATAAATTATCCCGCGAGCTCTCCGGAATCTTCAACTGGGCCATGGAGGGGTATAATCGTCTGAGGAAAAACAGCTTTAGATTCCAGGAAGCCAGCCTGATGAAGACGGCCAAACAAAGATTTAAGACTGAAACCAACAGTGTCTTTGCATTTATCAATGGGGCGTTAATTAAATCGGATTTGATGGATGACCGAGTGAGATTGAGTCAGGTATATGATCATTATCTAAAGTTTTGCTCGTCGGAAGGCTATCCGGAACCCGAGACAAAAGAGAGCTTAAAAAAGTTCTTAAAAAGTTCTGGTTTTAAGGTTGATCGATCTACTAAGGACGGGAACCAAGTTCATGTTTTTGGAGTCACATTGAATTCAGATTTGAATCCTTCTTAGTAGGAGCTGTCTTCTCCCTCTTCTCCAAAAAAGAAAGATCCTATTACTTCTATATAACCCAATGCTTCTTAGATTAAGGTTAGATTATTTTAAAAAGGAGAAAAATAATCTGACTTTTGGAATAATTAGATGGACTTATCTGCTGAGATTAATAGATTAACGAGAATTTGTAACTTAAATTTATAGAAGAATATATTATTTTTTTAAAAAGAGATATTTATAAAAAGGTTGAAAATCCCGTTAATCCATTAATCTTACTCATAACTAATTCTTTTTAAAATGTTTTCGGGATTATTGTAAAGCAAGAAAAATAATCTTTCCTTAATCTGGATCAAGCAAATCTTTTTTTGAGAAGAGGGGAAAAAATGAGAGCCTCACTATTATGAAGGCAGAGGAAGAGAATTTAAATGGGTATTTTTCAACGAGAATATTATTGCAGAGAATGCTTAAGAGTACAACGAAAACCGATACATTCGATGGTCGGTTAAATTAGAAGCAGGAGGAAACATGAGTACAAAACCCAAAGCTACAAAACCCAAAGATACAACGGCTTGGAACCCTTTTGTTGGATGCAAGTTCGATTGTGTATACTGCGAGGACAGTTATAAACCGCTCCTTCGATTGAATGGTATAAGACATCACTGTCCAAGATGTGTGGCGTATGACCCTCATACCCATCCTGGAAGGCTTGATCCTAAGAAATTGCCCTCAGATAGAGTAATTCTTGTTCTGTCCAACGGTGATATCTCCTTTAGTGATCCAGGTTTTGTAGATCGAATTGTTGATGTCATGAGAAATGATAAAAGGAAGGACAGGGTATTTCTCATGCAGTCTAAGAACCCAGCTTGTTTCGCCAACATTTTGCCGAGACTACCTAACAACGTAGTCTTAATGACCACCATTGAAACAAATCGGGATTCTGTGTATTCAGGGGTTAGTAAAGCCCCTCTTCCAAGTCAACGATTCCAAGATTTTCTGCGCCTTGCTTGGCCTCGTAAGGCTATGGTTATGGAGCCCTTATTAAAGTTTGATTTGAATATAATTAAGCAGTGGGCAATGGCACTCAAACCTGAAGCAATTTTTATTGGGCTAGAGTCGAAACGAAAATGCACTTTAGTAGAACCATCTCCTGCTGAGGTGCAGAATTTACATAAGGAACTTCGAAATCTAGGATTTAAGACCTATGATAAGAAGCAATTCAAATATCTTAACGTTTTTTGATATGATCTTCTGGTGAGAACGGAGGGATCATAGAGGTGGGGATGCGAATGGAAGATACCATGTTAGATGCAATTCCAAAAGCTCAAGAGGGAAGAACTTTAGAAGGGGGGTATCGCAAATTGTTGGAGACTGCCACTCATGACGCAGGAGGAGATACAAAACCTGGCCAAACGATTCCCGCAAAATCCCTTCTGGAATGACCCTTTTCAGCCTGAAACCACATCGAAAAATGAGATTTTTTTGATCCATGAGGCATTTTGCCATCAACCTTTATTCTCCCCTTTCTCAGAAAGCGATTTTTAAGGTTTCAACTATTTCTAATCATTCCGGTATTTTTGGCGAAAATTCCGGTTCTGGGTATATGGAAGGGATTCCCAGAGTATCAGATCAGTTCGGATCTCAGCATTTTAACGGAGTTTTGAACATAGGGAGTGATGGGGAGCAAAAAAGAAAGTCACGCCGGCAGGGGTATTTTGGGGGGAGGGATTGCTATCAGGAATTTACCTCTTTCACCTACAACTAAACGGTACGGCTCAAAAATAGAATTATTTATTACCGCTGGAAATATTTATCGATAAAAATTGATTTCCCCAATTTTCAGTTCATCATTGGAGGCCTTTCAGTAGCGGAAAAGGCGATAGAGAAATTTCTTTCACAGGCAGCCCGGCTTTATGAGCAAGAGCAGGAGGAGCCATGCGGCTCCCCCTTGCTTGGAAAGTACATGCGGCGGTGGTTGCGTTGGGTAGAAGCGGGATTTGATATAGATGTGAATCCAATGTGTGAGTTATTTCAGTCGGCCATACATTTGGGGTCATTTTAATAAAAATTCCCTTCATGCCTGGTAGGCAATCTTTTCCCACTCGCGGGAAAATCTCGCTGCTACTTTTTTAAGATCTTTTCTCGATTTCGGAGTATTTATCTGAGTTAAAACAAAGGGAAAGTTCAAGAAGATAGTTCAAAGCGGGTAACGAAAAGGGAGAGCATTTGGATTTGGCATAACGTTTGCTTCCAGAAGGAGGCGAAAACCCCGGAGGAAGTACCCGGTATGGAGGTGTATACTTCTGCGAAGCCCTTTGGATAAACACAGGCCCTGGAGACCAGCATGCCCAAAGGATTATCGAAAGCGATGTAAATCAGGGAATAGGAAATTGGTCCAGAACGGATCCGCCGTTTACCAAGTGAGCGGAAATATTATTAAATTTTACTAATATTGTAGCCATCTCCAATGAAGCAGCATTCGGGCTGTTTTTAACGGGGTTAAGGAAAAATAAAATAGGTACCAAGCATGCAGGTCAATGGGCTTTAGGTTACTCCAAAAACATAAGGCCAAGATCCGGGACCCATTATCCCTCTGCAAGGTTTAAAAATTTTCAGCCCTTATCAAACGTACGTCCGTTTGGGAATAGGCCCTGGCAAGAGATGTAGAAAATTGCAATAAGGAGGTGACGCGTACCAATTTCAAGTTTTTTTAGTTTGAACATCCGTCTTCCGATAAGAAAGATAACCAAACCTACCAAGGAGGTATAGCATGACAGTTTCGGGGATTTCTTCAATTACTAACCCCTATCAGACCTACCAAACCACTGGGCAGAATAATTTCGCACAATTCCTGCAGGACCTTCAATCCATCGGTAGCGCCTTGCAGTCCAGTAACCTGAATGGAGCACAAAGCGCCTTTGCGCAACTGCAGCAATTGCTGCCCAATTCCTCTACCAGCAATCAGACACAAAACGGACAACAAAACCCAATCGCCACTGATATGAATGCGCTCTCTAGCGCACTCAGCTCAAACAACGTCAGTGACGCACAGGCTGCATATGCCAAGCTGCAACAGGATATGCAGGCAGTTCAGGGACATCATCACCATCACCACCATAATGTGTCTGCCAGTGACCCAGGAAGTGGGCAAAACACATTGGCCACAGATTTCCAGACACTTGGTCAGGCGCTCCAATCTGGCAATTTGGGTGCAGCCCAGACGGCCTTTGCGCAACTGCAGCAGGATGAATCAACATATAACCCCAGTGGTCAGGTAACTACTCAGCCGGGCGGTAGCAGCAGTATCAATATTACCACCTGAAGTTTGAATCTTGTTGGGGACATAAAGCCTTACGGACGTACGTTTGATATTCGGCGATTCCTCAGGCTGCTGTCGGTATGAGATAGCAGCCTGTGGTCTCCGAAAAAGCCAAAGTCAAAAGCTAAACTATCACATTTAACCTCTTGAGGAAAATATTGCCTTCTCAGATAATCTCAGCTTTCAAGCCCAAATTGATGATTGCCCGTTGAAATCTGCAATACCCGTCAAGATCTATCGCTTGAAGAGTTCAGGAAGTAACTTTCCTCCCACCTCCCGCCTATCCCCCCCTTTCCAAGATTTCAGTTCTCACCAATCCAACTTCATAATATAATTACATTATTTTTAGGAATTTCAACGGTTCTTGGTATTTTACCAAGATTTCTTGCCCATTCCTAAGTCGGGATCCTGCAACCTAAATTTCTTATCGGATCCTAACCAGCATCCCAGTCCTGAACTGGACCCCTCCAGAATGGTTCTCATGAATTTGCCCCGGCGACCTTCCGTCCATCATAGAACATATAAATGATGGGAATGAGATTAGATCAATCCCAATCTTAGAAAGGAGGCACCTATGAGGAAGAAAGTCTTAACCAGGCAGTTGGCAGTATCCGTGTCTGAAGAGACATGGGACAAAATTCTGAAATTTACCAATGAACAAGAAATTAGCATTTCAGAATGGATTAGAGATGCCATTGAGGAACGTTTTCCCACAATGGCAAAGAAACTCAACAACAACTTACAAAAAATTCATTTTTAAGAAAAGAGACAAACAAATGAATACTATGAATCCTATGATGCAAGATCGAGTAAATCAAATTCCAAAGGCTCAATTGAAGCCGAGCACTAAGCGTCAACTTCTGTCCGAGACAGAAATAATTTCCCTTTTGAAATTATCTGGAATACCCACCCGTCAACTCACGATAATATCCACCACCCCAGTAAAAAAGGGAAGATATCAAACCATATTAAAAACCAAAAACCCCGATTCACGCAAAAACATCAGGACCATCATTGATGTGTCGTTTTCAGCCCCAACCTGGCAACAGTATATTGACGTGACTTATAACCAAGGTGCCGACTGCGATTACAAAGTCATCCTTTATGACGAGCTATGCGCCGACTTCGTACCATCGAGTGATTCTTTGCCAATAGGAAATCTTGTTAGGATAAATAATCGGTGTTCCGTACCTACTTTTTTCATAAGCGCCGAGGATACATTATCTTGGCCGACACGACAGATATCTGATTTCGAAATCATGGACTCTCCTGATGATGTCGATGCGAATCCAGGTCAAAAGCTTCCGAGCAAAAGAGAAGTGGAAGAAGCCGAATTTTGGGTTCCGTACTACTGGGGAGTGCTGTGCGGTTCGGATTATTATGAGCACAATTTCGAAATTGACGGTTGCACTTCCTCTTATTCAGCTGGACGTAACCTCAGTAGCCGAGTCAAGTGGACCCAAGAAGGATTATTTATCGAATTATCACCAGATACCGAGCGCCGAGAAAAAGGTGGCAAAGAGATCCAATGGCTTTGGGAAAACAAGAGAGGAGATATTGAAGCGGAATACCCTGGATCATCTTTAACCCAGGGCAATACCGGAATCGGTTCAGATTTTTTGTCAATCCGGGTCGATCCAACGCCATTTGATGAATGTCTTTCTTCTCCCCCGGAAGGAAAAATAGACTTCGCTCATTTTGTTAATAGACAGGAACTGGATTTCGTTGACCTCATAGAGGAGTGTCTCGATGAATATTTAGCAGTCCGAAAGAAACAGAGTCTTAAAAGGTAAATTGGTTTGATTAATAAAGGGAGGCATCCTTGGATTCGATAAGGCAAAGGCCTCCCTTATGGAGTATCCCTCGGGTAATCGGGGGATTTGCAATTCATCCCAATTTTCCTATGATCATCGGGAGGAGAGCCGATGCTTAAAAATACCTTTCTGCATGTCCCAGGTTTGGGAATGAAGACTGAATAAAGGATATGGAATTTCGGGATTCACTGCTACGGGTTTGGACTCCTGGGGCAAAATAATTAAATAGCTGGTATGAATTCCTGGCATGGAGAATTTTTCCTTTATGCCAGGAATTATCTCCATTTTCAAACCAATTTCAATAAAGAAAGGAAATTTTATGCTACGAAACACATTCTGTCATATCCATGGGGTAGGCGTAAAAGGTGAACAATCACTCTGGAAAGAAGGAATAATGACTTGGGATGATCTCCTCAAGTGCGAGGGTAATCTCTTCGGACGAAAGACGGAGCGGATCAGAGAGGCAATAAAAGAATCCCAGGACCGGCTTCAAAATGGAAATTTGGCATATTTCGCTGAACGCCTTCCCGACAGTCAATACTGGAGATTCTTCTCGGAATTCAGAGGATCGACCGCATATCTGAACGTCGAAACTTCGTCTTTGGATCCATGGCTTCAATACATAACCGTCATGACTCTGTACGATGGGAAGGACCTCTCTAGCTATGTTTATGGGAAGAATTTGAACGACTTCATGGAAGATGTGAAGAAATATTCCGTATTGATCACATACAACGGCAAGCGGTTGGACCTTCCCTTCTTAAGAATATTTATGGGATTAGAACCGAGCCAGCCTCATATTGATTTGCGATATCTACTCAACAGCGTCGGTTTAAAAGGGGGACTCAAGGGGTGCGAAGAAACGATAGGTATCGACCGCGGAGACTTAAAGGACCTGGATGGTTGTAGTGCCTTGGCGCTGTGGGCGGAATACGAGAAGAATCACAACAAAAAAGCACTCGAAACCCTCCTTTCCTACTCGGCATATGACGCTGTGAGTCTGGAATCGTTGATGGTCCATGGGTACAATCTGAAGCTAAAAGACACTCCGTTTGAGGAATCCCACCGGCTGACCTCGCCTGAATTTCCAAAGATTCCTTTTAAAGCGGATCTGGACACCATACTGGACTTGGATTACTACTCTCTTTATGAGAGAGGATATCGGAGTAGAAGTATTACCCAATGGATATATTCTTATTAACCGCACTTTACAACGTTTATTTGCATCCGTTTCGAAATTTGATATGATTGAGGAGATTATGCTCAAAAACACTTTCCTGCACGTGCCCGGATTAGGGATAAAAACCGAAGCAAAATTCTGGTCCAGTGGGATTCAATCCTGGGAGGATCTCCTCGGACAAGAGCTCATCCATTTTTCACCGAAAAAAGGGGACGTATTAAAACGCTCCCTTGAGGAGTCCATAGAACATCTATCCAATCGGAACCCAAATTTCTTCGGAGATCGTTTGCCTCCCAACCAGTTTTGGAGAATCTTCCCCGAATTCAGAGAATCTGTCGCCTATCTGGACATTGAAACCACGGGACTAGATTTCTGTTTTAATCAAATAACGACCATTGCTCTTTATGATGGGAAATCCATTTTCACCTATGTCCAAGGTCAGAATCTTGATGAATTCAGAGAGGACATTCAACGGTACAAGGTCTTGGTTACATACAACGGCCGATGCTTTGATGTACCTTTCATTGGGGGATGTTTGGGGATTAAGCTGGACCAGGTCCATATTGACCTTCGATATATTTTGAAAAGTATTGGCTATACCGGCGGTCTAAAAGGATGTGAAAAGAAAGCCGGAATTGACCGGGGGGATTTGGAAGGGGTTGACGGATATTTTGCTGTCCTCCTCTGGGATGACTATCAAAGGAATAAGAACCAGAAGGCGTTGGAGACCTTGCTCGCTTATAATATCCAGGATGTGGTCAATCTTGAAACACTAATGGTTCTTTCATATAATCTGAAGTTACGGGACACTCCATTCGTCGAGAGTCATCAATTGGGGCTCCCTTTCTGTCCCGAAATACCATTTAAGGGAGATAAGGCGACGGTTGAAAGAATCCGACAGGAAAGGTTCATTTATTAGGAAATTATCGACCTCAAACGGCTTTTTGAAAGGTCCCAATCCGTCATCAACATAATCCATCGACACGACAGCTGGCCATAGCGCCAGATACGAATCTCGGATGCCTTGAATCTATAGATCCTTAATGTAAACCCGACTTAAAGGCTGATAAAATCGTTTGACCGGGGCTTTTGAATAAGGCAAAAATATTATCGACATTGGCGGTTGCTTTGGCGTTAATCTTTGTGTCTCCCCCTTCTGGTATTAGCGTGAGAATAATATTTCCCCAGACAGTCAGCTTTTTATAGTTGGCCTCGATTTGAAAAAGAGTGTCCGAAGCCTTAATTTTTGTGAACCCCTGTTCCGTTAGTGCCTCTTGTGTTTTTTTAAGCCATTCCTCTCTAGTGCCTGAAACCACGAACGTTTCCTCGGTGCTTTTTCGAATACCCATGATATGTCCTCCTTATTATCCTATTCTCCGCATCCAGCGGGTGTAACAAAGAGTAATCGCTCTCTCCAGTTCTTTTGAGGCATTCTCCCGTCATACGCCGAATAAACCTTTGAACATAATCCAACAGAAAAAAATTGATCCCATATACCCTATAAAGGATTTTAGACGCCATACAAAGGAGGGGGTGGTGACGCTAGTAACAGCACTATCCAAAGGACTCCTTCCAAACCAAAACAGTCCCTTAAAGATTTTATTTACTATCCATCCGACCGGCATGCCCACAATCACACCTAGAATTGCCGCTAATGTTTCCATAACTACCTCCTTGTTTTTTTGGCGTTCTTCTTCTAACACCCTTTAAAAGTGACCAGAATTAATCTAAGGGTGAAATCAAAATTCATCTCCCCATCTCTTTCTTTTTCAAGTTTTTTTAATTGCAAATTAAAGATATTAACCTTCTCCCCCGGTTTTCAGACCGCCTTAGGATCCAAGATTGCCAAAAGATAGGAAGAAAGCCCCTGTAGGAGTTTTACCTATTGTATCGACTATATGTCCCTATAACTTGAATATCGACTTACAATCCCTTCCAAAGCGAATCGGTCTGAAATATCCTTCCCATAAAAAGGGGAAAGATATGGCGGATATTAAAAAGGAATTTGGCGTAAGGCTATTCCAGTTAAGAAATGATGCCGGAATGACTCAGGCTGAGATTGCGGAAAAGGCCAATTTGAGCGTGGACTCGATCAGTAGAATCGAGAGGGGCGACAGGGCGCCATCGTTTGAATCTTTGGAAAGAATTGCCGTAGCCTTGGGAACAGATCCCGTTCAGCTATTAAATTTTGAAGGGAAGGAGATTAGGGCGCTTGCAGAATGCTCGCCCGATGCTTTGGAGTTATGGAAATTTCTAAGAAAGAAAAAGCCAGATCAAATCAAAAAATTGCATGAAATTGGAAAGATCATATTTTAGTTGGCAAGACCTTTTTGCTTAGCCGCTGAATACTCTCTGCGGTCAGGGAAACTCGAAATTTTAGATCTTCAACGGCATAGGCACCATCCTTCTTACCAAGCCACTCGACACCCTACCTGATGCCAAAACATTCGGATTCAATTAAATGTCCCGGTCAGGTCCCGACTTACGCGCGAATTTCCTTGACACCTCATCCTTTGATGAGTATCCTTCAAATTCTCGCATGAAATAAAGGATGACGCCTAAAAGCAGTCTTGGGAGGAAATATGGGACGAACAGTTATGCCCTTCAGTTATGTTCTGGAAGAGGAGCATGGAAGGTGGAAAGGATTTCGGAAAGCTCTTAAAAAGGAGGACCAGGAAGTCTTTGATCGCCTCTTCGACCGGGCAAAATTTCATACTCATGCCGCAGTTTATATGGCGCATGCATGGCCATTGGAAACAATTCTCCTCTCCATCTGCCTGGAACATGAAAAAATGCTCGGAGATATCCTGAGTAAGCTCAAGAAAAAGGAGGGAGGCGATTAGCTGGGCGGGGTGTTTCTTCTGGTCTTTTACTCACATTGACTTCAGGCTTTGTAGACTCATCGGAAAAGCCACGCACTCCTGAAGACTGCTTTTATGTGTTAATTGAATTATGCCATATACATGGTATCCTTAAGAAATATCCAATGACGACTTACAGGAAGCCACACCATTCAAGAAATGAACTCTCAATAGTATAAATGTCTTACTCGAAGGTCTCATTTCTTTTCGACTCACGTCCCTCTTCCCATTCACGCTCTCTTTTTATTGCTTCCTGCAGAGCCGAGTAGTGCGCTTTAGCCAATGCTCTAATTTCTGCGTTCTCATGTTGGTACAAGCTTTGAAACAAAACACACCGTTTTTGCAAGATATCTGCCAGCGACCCACCCCATGACGTCGGTCTTATCGCGTCTGCAAGGTTCTCAAAAACAACGCCTAAATCCGGCGCTTTCTCTAAGATGGAAAAGACGATAGGTTTCCATTCCAGCCCTCCTGTTTCCTGTGATTCAGAGAAAGGCTGTATTGCCGAAGCAACCAGTGGATAGCGCTTCTCTGGCTCAGTTTCACACCAGGATATAAGATTATTGTCAGAAATTTGGTTTATGGGATTATCACGCCCTTGAAACGCTTCAAAAAACATCCTTCTGCGCTGATAATCTTTGATTTCATATTCTCCTAAAAATATTTCCAGAAACGTTAAGGGCTGAGAAAGTGCCATTGTTGTTAGTAATTGGGGATAGTCAAAGGCATAAATATTGTAATTTATGATTGCTTCTGCAAAATGGTTGCATACCGCTTTCGCAGCATTAATACCTTCGTTATCATGGAGGCATATTCGCCCTATTATCGCCAAATCATAATCTAGATTGTTATGTCTCCTGCGTTCGCCAGGGAATGGATACGTCGACAACACATCACGCCCGACCTCAATTAATCTCTTAGAATGTTGCCGAAATTCTTCTTTGGGTCCAAAAAACCTCATTGTCAGAATTTTAATTGCAACACCAATTCCTTCTTCTTTGGTAAGGATTTTTCTCAAGAGATCGGCAAGATCATCATCGCTTATGGATTCATGAACACGTCCATATGCAAGATATTGGAAAGTGTGTATCTTTGCCTTTCCAGTATCTAGGGCTTCGTGTAAGCGTTTAACACCTCGCTCATCTATGGTTGACGTTGTTTGAAATAAAGGGAACCATTCGCCAAGCAAGTCATCCCTTATAAGATTATCGAGTGTTGAATTATAAAATATAGGATCAGTTTCCGCGCATGACGAGAGAAATCCCATAAAAACACCAATTTGCCGCTTTTCAGAAGGCGTCTTACCAAGCTGAGTACGTAGCAATTGCCAGAGTTCTTGTTTATCGCTGCAACCATCCGCCAGTCCTTTGCCAAAGCTATGAAGCCGTGTGTTATGCGTTGAGACAAGCTCTGGCAATAGAGTGTTAAGTGTATCAGTATCCTGAGCAACTTGAGAGCCAATTTTGCGTGTTGTTTCTTGCACTCGTTTCCAACCGGAGGACACATTCTCAGTATCACCAAAATCCTCTTCCAGATCAAAGGTGTGGTGTTCGTTTGATATTGCGAAAGTGCGCGCCTGCTCCAAAAGATCTCTAGGCTTTAAGAGTTTCTCAATTCTATCAAGTCTTTCCAAAATGTCTTTGTTGAATCCTTTACTGTCATACCGGATTATTCCCCGAATCGCGATCCAACCATCGTTCCATGCCTCTTGGTTGTGAATTTGTTTAGCTGAGGTTTCCAATATTTCAAATATTCCGCCTTTTGTCCATAAGCCCCGAAAACTATCCGATAAGAGTTTTCTTCCTTTCTGGCAAAGTGGCTTACCAGAAAGCGCGAGGCGCGTGCAAATTCCTACAAAGACTTCATACCAATGGATAATTTCCTTGCGAGTCTTTGGCTGATAACCGAAATCTCTCGACCTTGCCCCAAAAGCGAAATCATGCAATGAGGTAAAGTGCCACGCTTCTAACGTTGCATCCAAAAGGAAAAGCCCAAGTTCCTGCTTGTCCTGATCTGCGGAATTTACCAATTCCTCAATTATCTCTGCCCTTGCTTCAACCGATGCATGGGTTCCGGACAAATAAATATAAAAAAGAGACTTGAGAACACCCCGTGTAGGGTTATGATTTTCCTCCAGATCTTCCGAAAGCGCATATCGGCAAATGAGCTTTGCACTTCTATAAAATAACTCAGGATCGTACGCCAGATGCCGCAAAAGCCCTACGAATTCATGATAGTGAGCATTTTCTCTCGATGTAAATCGGCTTCCTTCATCCCCATTAGCCGCGCGTTCAATCGCTTCCAAGGCCATTTCCGGCGAAACGGGCGCTATATTTTTGAATACCTCCATCCCTAAGGAATTGAAATTGCACACCCCCTTCCCGATCCAACCATCTTTCACGAGCCACTCATTGACTATCTCAATGGCTGCTTCGCAGTCATGGAAATAAGAAAGTCGGCGTGTGAATGATTTTATGAGCCGCTCCGATCCGCTATGAAGAAAGGTTTGAATGACTTTGTCTTTCGGTATGGATTCAAGGGCGCGTTTGGCAAGCCGATTGGCGATGGCGTGTGGGAGCAAGGCTCTCCACACATCTCGTGATTGTATCAGGTCCCGCCCTTTAAGTGCCGCAACGTCCCGATACAATTCGGAACCCGACTTATCAATAAGGGATGCTAAGATCTTAAGCTCTGAGTGTTCTGAAACGGCGTCTGTGCCTTCAAAGGAATAAACAAGTGAGCACGCCTCTGCAGAAATAAGCAAGTCTTCATTTGAGTCATGCCTCTGCCGGAAAAGTCTTTCGAATAATTCCTCATCACGAAAGTCAGACAAAGTTTCACCTTGTCCCACCGTATTGGCAAGAGCAATGGCTACGCGTGCGTTACCCCCTGAAAAGTTTGCAATTGTCTGGGCATCAACTTGGCTGATATGCGGAAAACGCTTTCTTATCAATTTTTCTATAATCTCTTCGCTGGCCGGCTCCAGCCTGAATACGCTTGTTTCCTCCGGAAGGTCCTCACGGACGTCATATTCGACTGTCAGTAGGCTAATAGTGCTATGGATTCCAGAACAAGTTTGCGTTAACCGGCGATGCAAATCAGGAGGACAGTTATCGACGATCAGTATTGCCCTTGTCTTATCAGCGATTAATTGCTCAGCAAACGTCCTTGGACCAGGGTCAGGGCTATTGGACATATCAGTATAAAACGCCAGGGAATGATTCAGAGCCTGTTCTCCTAATCTTTCATCAAACAACGCCTGGGCCAGCCGGGTTTTCCCTACGCCTGATAACCCGGCTAACCGAACAGAAGCACCAGGAGTGGAAAGGACAGATCTGAGTTTTTGCAGGGCATCTTTAACAGTCAAGCCTTTGTCTTTGGGTCCTGTTCCGAGATGCAGCCTCAATCCATCGTCGAGAAGGTATTCCTCTTCGGTTCCTCCCGGAGTATTTGCCCAATTTTCATAGGGACGCCACCCATTTAAATGACGACCAATCTTATTTCGTACCCATAAGATTAAAGATTGATGTGCACGCAGCCAGGTTGCAACACGGCCACGATCATAAAAATCCAGATGAAGGTTTTCATGATCTTTTTCCGTTTCAACGGCCTCTTTCATAGCAGCAATACGGTTTTTTAAAACTGACTGGGTTGTAGATCCGCTTGCGCTCACAATAATATATGCCCCCCCTTCATGAATGAGAGCTTTAATTTCCTCCCGCAGATTACCATCGGGCTTCATTTCTTTGAGTATCTCGGCTCTGGGCATGTCGGGCTTCTTTACCTGGAAGCCTGTTATACTCCTTGGAATAAAGCTATTCGGAGGAGGGGAAGTGTCGCCTCGAACAACAACATCCAGACCAGCGTCACGAGCATCCTGATGACCACCCCATGTTATTCCCTTTGTAGGGAGCCCCGCCAAACGGTAATCCGCTTCACACAACAAACCGATTAATGTGCGGAGTTCGGCGTCATTAAGCTGCGCTATATCATCGCCGGTTATTTCCAATAAATTTGACATCTGAGTAACTCATTTCTTATTCGTATCTCTACCAGTCTTCGAGTACCATTTCCACCGGTTATCTTGAATATTTTCAAATAATCAACGTCTGTTTTAGGCAGAAATTGGTCACTGCCGAAACATATTAAGAGATTGCACCCCGTCCGAATGGCGATGCCTCCGGGAGGGGGGGAAAATTTTCTCTGGATGCTTCATATTGAGACCTTCCAGTAATTCCCATAAAACGCCTTAATGAAGCTCGCTTAAGAAGATTCCAAGCTCCTCCGGAGAAAGACGCGGGAAGAGGTCTGTCTTGAAAAGAACTGAATAAGTGAATTTCCCATTTTCATACCTAAATGAATGAGGACCAATAAGGCACCAGAATGCCGCTATGGCCCGATCACAAGTGCACAAAGACATTGCTTCCTCTCCGAGTCCATGGGACAATATAAACAATTCCACATTTTTAAGGTCAGATAACACGTTATATGCACCTTCTTCGGAATTAACCTGAGGAGGCTTCAGAATCCCGCGCCCAACAAGGTACCCTGACCCATCCTCCCGTTCAAAGAGACAAGAAAAAGCCGCAACGACCACCAAGGAACGATTCTTTAGCTCCAATTCCTTAGCCTTGCCAAAAATTTCTCTCTCATATTCTGTAAGTTTTGACCTAGGACATCTATGCTTAATAAAAGGAATTACATGGAGTAAAAACTTAGCCTCCCTTTCCTGGCGCTTAGAGAGATCCATTATTGTCGCATACGCTGCCTGGTAATTAGCATACTGGAATTTGGTTATATTTGCCTTTGGTAATACCGCAGATATTTCCTTTGCTCCCTTATCAAAAGATTCACAGAACTCAGAAAATGTGGGGGTTCTTCTAGAATCTCCTTCCCATGCATATAATATCGGGTTAAAAGTAGCGACCGGATTGTTTAAAAAGGAAAGCCACCAATGGGTGTGAGATAGATCTTGTCGAATGTCTCCGCCGGCAATTTTCCCTAGGATACTAACAACATTACGGTCAACCAAAAAGTTGGCAGGATGAACGAATGGTAAAGGCAACCAGCCACCCTCTACTAAGGCGTAAATTGAAGCTGGATTGCGGAAAATTATGTTTGTAACGCCAGTGGCCAATACCTTTTTTTCAGGACGGTCTTTCAGGCGTATTACCTCCCCAACGACTTCTATACTGTAATTATTGCGCCTTTCTACCACATCAGAATATTTTAGTGCTTTGAACTGTCGGGGAAGGATATCCGTCACTTGCCCGCTTTCCGCAACATGACGCAAAGTAGACCACGGTTTAAAATCTTGAATAGGGTTCAAGGTTATTATCTCTCGGGACATCCAATGATTAACAGCAGTTATAATATATGCCATCTTAAGAAATCTTGCAAGTTCAAATCCCTTGAAATTTATATTAACTTACTCCGTCCGTCATTCTAAATACTAGGAATAAATTGACGAAATTTATGAAAAAAGCCTCCAATACCTATTACCATTCCTATGAACAAGGCCTGCGGATCTTCCTTCAGTTCTCTGAAAGACTTCCGATCTCGTTCCGGAAGAGTTTCCCTATGCTTGCAAGCGCTTGCAAATCCTATTTCACAAATGGAATCTCATTTCCATTTACTTTCTTCAACAGGATGGAGGTAAAATCAGCTTCATGGCCACGATTGGAACCCATTCCCGAACCGTGTTTAGGTATTAGTTCGGTGTTTACCCCACCACTTAACACCCTCCCGCCAGGGGATCTCAATAAAAACATTCCAGATTTGATGAAGCTTATCGACCGGGTTAAGGTGTTTGGTCAAATATCGGAGGGAGAGAAAATAATTTAAAGGTAAGGGATGGCGGCTTGAGGAACCGACACCAGAACGGGTAGAAAATGATTCCCAGAAGATTCAGGGCGGGAATGGAAAGGAAAAAGGTGGCTCTCACCCCCTAATTTACTCTGAAGTCCTTATATGAATCTAGAGTGAGATCGAGAACATCCACGGTAGGTGAGGCTTTCACTGGAAAGAGCCATTTTGCAACGACATTTTGGTCGTCTTTTGCAATGATGGTAAGGTTAAAGAGAACATCTTGATCTCGGTGGATTCGAGCAACCTCATGTCGCACAAATTTTAAATCTGCCGAAAAACTTTCAGCCTCCCTCGGAACGATAAGCTCAACATTGATTACAATTGGTAGCTTCTGGTTAAAGGGACCTAATTTGTGGACCATTGCAAATCTATCAAAATAGTATTTGATGAGACGATCGAGGTAGGGGTCGAATTTAATCTTTCCAGATAAACACCACGCAAGAGACACTACGAGCCGCACTAAAAAGCCCATCTGCATCCGATCAAGTATCAAGCTGCTTGCCGTTTTGCTATCTGTCAGGGATAGCCTATCCTGGGTAACGGAAAAAGTTTGGCTGTGAACTACTGCATTGCGGTATGGCAGTAGATTAGTGAAAAAAGCGAAGGTGTAATTCTTTATGTATGCATTGGAGACGAACAATGTAGGATAGAAAAGATTAGTTGACCTAATTAGTTTAACTTTTTCTGAGAATCCCCAAGGCACTTTGGTGATCATGCCTATAGATGCGTTTTCTTCCAGAATCCACTCATAGACCATATCAAGAATTTTGTATGACGCAGTGAACGTCAGTGGTGTGATGGCATCAATCACGCGTTGGGCTAAGCCAGCGCCAGGATGTTCCTGAAAACTTACGGATATACTGGCGGGCTTCTGTCTATTTGTGAGCTGGATTTTAGATATGTCGGTGCCACCATAATAAAGCTTTTGTGTGGAGCTTAAAAAATCAAGTACCCAAATCTCATAGTCTAATTTATCAATCAATCGCTGTTCCGATCCCGAATCGTACAAGGCCATTTCTCAATCCTTGAATCTCGATAGCCCAACATCAAAATCAGCCACGAGTGTAACTAATCGGGTGTATTGTTTTGTTGGGCAATCATTTTGCCTTCTCATGTGGGCGGCTGTCGAGGGCTGATCCCGCAGACTCCGCTGAATCCGGTTGGTAATAGACTCGCACACTCGTCAGCCTTCCTGCAGCTTGAATTCTCAATAAGCGGTGCCGGATTGCACCCCCTTCAATGAGGACAAACAGGGATTCGTTAACAACGGGGAAAGATCGGAATAGAAGACGTTCATGGAGTTCATCGAACGTTAGTGACTCGCCGGATAGCGTCTCAACGATCTCCTTCCTGACTTGTTTGATCAAGGCATCGTGCTGATGTAATCGGTAGAACGAAACCCCAGTGGTGACCACAAGCAGCAAGACTATGGCGGTGACAGCGGTAAACTTTCTTCCGCGATTCAACGAGAGCAAGGAGATCGAAAAGCCCAGTGCAGAAAAAACGAATGCCCCGATTGTAAGGATATTATCGATGTCCACTTGCCGGCACCCCCTAACCCAGGTCTCAAGCTACGGCCTGATGAGTTCTGCGCTAATCAAAGTTGCAGAGCCGTTCTGGCCGCCCAAGGGAATATTCCAGGGATTGGTTCCCCCATGTACCGATATTTGGATAATCTTCTTCTGGCCCTTGTGAAGAACGATTTCAACAATTCGGTCTTTTGGAACCTCTATCGCATAAGCCACTATGCCAACGGGGTCATTAGGGAACTGACCGTCCCCAAGTAGTCTAACTATGATTTTTTCTGCCGTACCGCCGACCTGTAGCCGAAGCCGATCGTTCGCTTCGAAGTCCATAGGCTTAACAAAATCGATCCACCCAGCCCCCCACCTGCTCGAGGCCCCTGCTATCCCGTCAAGGTATAGCGCCTTCGTTCCGGTTTGTCCCATACAAACAGAGCCATATGCAAGAAAATATGTGAACAACATCATCAATCCTCCGTATGCCACAGGCCTTCTCAGATACCTCATGCTTACCCCCTCCCTACTAACGACGCCAAGTTTTTTTGGGCACAACGCTTTCCGCCAAAAGTCCCTGCATGTTTGACCTTTAGCATAGCTGTTTTGAGTCTATATATCCCAACTAACTCAATAGCAATTCTTGGGGTGAATATTAAATATTTTCATTCGCTTAACCAGACTTCGGTGCCCGGATGGTTTTGTTGTCATCAAAACTTGATAAGGCCCATGCAAATCAGAGCCATAGAAGAGAAACAACGCCAAAGGAATGGAAATTCCTTCAAGTCTTTGTATGGGCACCTGCCGGAAATTCCCTTTCATCCTCTACTCCAAAAGGGCAAAGGGCGACCGCCCTCAAT
>Ga0187854_10001465_pt1 | contig 23198 bp, 22 predicted proteins | sample June2016WEW_6_15_FD_132445 | JGI IMG/M metagenome (GOLD analysis project Ga0187854, IMG submission 132445) | Peatland microbial communities from SPRUCE experiment site at the Marcell Experimental Forest, Minnesota, USA - June2016WEW_6_150 | ecosystem: Environmental > Terrestrial > Soil >...
GTCTGGTAAACACTCCAATTTGCAGATTTGGGCGGTCATATTTGAAGCAAAAGGTTTTTTTCTGAGTTCATTTTTAAAAAACTGAGAGTTTTTCCGCAACCTGCTAGAGGCTCAACCTTCTTTTATTATGGAAAATCTCAAGTACGGTGACGTTGACCGGGAGATCCTGCGTCCCCTGACGCGCCCGGGGAGAGTCTATTGGCTCTGGGTCTTCCTTTTCTTCCTGGGGATGCTGCTCGGTCTCTCCGCCTGGACGTATCAGATTCTGACCGGCATGGGATCGGCCGGCTATCACCCGTCGGTCATGTGGGTGACCTATATCGTCAATTTCGTTTTCTGGATCGGAATCGCCCATTCGGGAACCCTCATCTCCGCCATTCTTTACCTGTTTCGGGCCAAATGGCGCACGGCGATCTCCCGGGCCTCCGAAGCCATGACCATCTTCGCCGTCATTATCGCATCTACGTTTGTCTTGGTCCACCTGGGACGAACCTGGATTTTTTATTGGACCATCCCCTATCCGAACCAGAGGACGCTCTGGGTGGATTTTCAATCACCCCTAATTTTTGATTTCCTGGCGGTTTCAACCTATTTTACCGTCAGCCTTATTTTCTGGTACACGGGGCTCGTCCCGGATCTCGCAGTGGTGCGGGACCGCGCCCGGGGAATCCGGCGCAAGATCTACGGTTTCTTCTCGCTGGGCTGGACGGGAACCCACCGGCAATGGCACCACTACGGTTCCTCTTACCTGCTCCTGGCCGCCCTGGCCACTCCGTTGGTCGTATCCGTGCACAGCGTGGTCTCCTGGGATTTTGCCCTGTCCATCATTCCCGGCTACCACAGCACCATCTTTCCGCCGTATTTTGTGGCCGGGGCCATTCTTTCCGGGCTGGCCATGGTTTCGACTCTGCTCATTCCGCTCCGCAAGATCTTCCGTTACGAAAACATCATCACGATACGAACCCTGGAGAGAATCGCCCAAACGACCATCCTGATGAGCCTCATCGTCGGTTATGCCTACATCATTGAATTCTTCATCGGCTGGTACAGCGGGAACACCGTGGAAAAGCAGACGTTCCTTTTTCGCGCCTTCGGCCATTATGATGTTATGTTCTGGGTGATGTGCTTCTGCAACGCTATCGCCCCGCTTTTCTTTTTTGTCAAGAAAATCAGGACTACACCCATTACCCTTTTTATCATTGCCATCCTTATCAACATCGGGATGTGGACTGAGCGGTACGTCATCATTGTTGGATCCATGGCCCAGGATTTTATCCCCTACCAGTGGGGCTTCCATCGGCCAAACTGGGTCGAAATCAGTATTTTGATCGGCTCATTTTGTCTTTTTCTCTTCCTCTTCTTCCTGTTCGCCAAGTTCCTCCCCTCCATTTCCATCGCCGAAGTGAAGGAAGAGGTCGGACACCCGATGCGGCACAAGGGAGGGCGCGATGGCGAGTGACCGGGGGGTGCTGGGTGTCTTTGCCTACGTGGACGACCTCCTCAACGGCTTGCGGAGATTGAAAGAGAGGAATTTTGAGATCCGTACTGTCTTCTCTCCCCTGCGATTGCGAGATATCCAGGAAATCCTAGGGACAAAGCCCAGCATTGTCCGTTTGATCACGCTGATCGGGGGGATTTTGGGCGGGACCTGTTTGGTCGGGCTGGCGGTTTACGCCCATTTGTCCTTCAAGTTGATCACCGGCGGGAAACCCATCCTGCCTGCAGTTCCCTGGGTGATCGTGCTCTTCGAGGGGACCGTGCTGCTTGCGGCCATCTTCAGCGTGATCGCGTGGATCATCAAGGGAGGGTTGCCGCGGGTTCGCTACCAGAGCGGTCAGTCCGCTGGATATGATCCTCGCTTTTCGGGAGACCGTTTTGGGATCCTCGTCTCGTGCACGGATGGGGAACGCGACCAGATTATAAAAATCCTTCAAGAAGCCGGGGCTGAGGAGGTCCGCGATGTTGCCGGGTGAAAAGGCCCCCGCCTCTCTGACCTTGGAAATCGGGACTGCCTGGACTGCCATTTTTGCCCTTCTGGCCGTCATTGGGGCGGTCGCTTTTTTGTACGGAATTTCCGGCGACCTGGCTTTGCGGTCATGGCAGGTTTACCTGGCGAATTACGTCTTCTGGGCCGGCCTCTCCTTCGGGGCCGTGCTCTTCGCGGCGGTGCTGAACATGACCGATGCGCGCTGGGGGCGCCCGGTGAAGCGCCTGGCGGAGGCTTTCGGGGCTTATTTGCCGGTTTCCTTCGTCCTTTTCTGGGTCGTCTATTTCGGCCGGACGGTCATCTTCCATTGGGTACGGGAGCCCGTTCCCGAGAAGCAGGCCTGGTTGAACGTCCCGTTTTTCTTCGCCCGCGAGGGGGTGGCCCTGTTTTTTTTGACAATCCTTTCCCTGGCCCTGGTCTACTACTCCGTGCGGGGCGATCGGGAATGGATGGCCCGAACCGAACAACAATCCGCCGGTTCAGAAAATGAACCTTGGAAGTCCAGCTGGCGCTTCCAGAAGATTCTGTCGCCCATTATCGGGATCGCCTACGCCTTTATCCTTAGCCTGCTGGCCTTCGATCTGATCATGTCCCTCGACCCCCATTGGTACAGCACTCTTTTCGGCGGTTATTATTTTATGGGCAGTTTCTTTGTTGCCATCGTCGCGATTTATCTGGTTTCGCTGCTCTTCCTGGACTCGCCGGTCCTGAGGGAACACATCCACGCCCGGCAGCTCCACGACCTGGGGAAACTGACTCTCGCCTTCTGCGTGTTCACCGGCTACCTTTTTTATGCCCAATTCAATACTATATGGTATGGAAATCTTCCCGAAGAGACGCGCTACGTGATCCTGCGGGTTAAATTGAGCCCGTGGGAGCCGCTGGCCTGGGTAATCCTATTTATGATCTTAATTATTCCTTTTTTCGTCTTGCTGAGCCGGAGGGTCAAATTGAAGCGGGGTCCTATGATCGGCCTTACCATCCTGATCCTGGTCGGCATGTGGCTGGAGCGGTTCATCCTGGTCGCCCCTTCGATCTGGAAGCGAGAATGGATTCCCCTCGGACCGCTGGAGGTTTTGATCACCGCGGGTTTCTTCGGGCTGATGGGGCTCTGTTTTACCCTTTTCCTGCGGCGATTTCCGGTGATCCCGGTCTCGGACCCGCTTTTCCGGGAAGCCCTCGCGTCCGGAGAGGATGAGGAAAAACTGAAGCCGTGAATTGCGGTTTTCTGATTCAAGACCAACAAAATGAGCAGCGGTAAATAGACGAAGCATGGCGGACAACGAAACCCAACCTCGCAGGGTGAAACGCGGTTACATCTGGCTGGCAATCGGGGCGGTTCTTTTTGCGGCCATGGGGTACTTTTACTATTTTTTCCCCCTGGAAAGAATCGGCCCGCAGCAGCCGGTCTTCTTCAGCCACCGCATCCATGCCGGGGTGAAGGAGATCAACTGCCGCTTCTGTCACCCCTTCGTGGAGCGCTCGCAGCATGCCGGGCTGCCGCCCGTGGAAAAATGCTTTTTTTGTCACGAATATGTGATTCCGAACCATCCGGAAATTCTCAAGGAGAAGGAATATTATCTGGCGAAAAAACCGGTCCCCTGGGTCCGGATCTTCATCCTCCCCGATTTCGTCTTCTTCCACCACCGCCCCCACATCCTGTGGGCGAAGCTGGACTGTCCCAACTGCCACGGGGACGTGAAGACCATGGACCGGCTTAAACCGGTAAAATTCGAGATGGGCTTTTGCATCGGATGCCACCGGAAATTGAACGCCAACCTGGACTGCTGGCTGGCGTGTCATAGGTAAAGAGTGCCTAAAGTTCGAAGTGCCTAAAATGCCTAAAGTTATAAATCTGAGAGAATTTGTAGAATGATGATGGATAACAGACAATTTGGCAAGGTACTTGAAAAGCGAACCAAAGATTTTGGGGTTCGAATTATTCGCTTGTCAGCAAGTCTACCCAATACTCCAGAAGACAGAGTCATAAGAGGCCAATTTACAGCATCCGCTACTTCAATCGGCGCTAACTACCGTGAAGCGAATCGTTCTCGCAGCAAGGGCGATTTCAAGAATAGAATCGCTATCTGCGAAAGTGAAGCCAGTGAAACTCAATACTGGATGGAATTAGTGGTTGCTGCAGAATGGTTAACCGAGAAACAAATTGCATTTGAACAAAAAGAATGCAGCGAGCTCCTAGTGTTTTGTCACATAAATAATATACATAAATATTGATTCCATGATACCATGGGCTACTTCTTCATAAGGAGGAAAGCCCATGAGAACGGGACGTCCAAAGGCCCCAATGATATTATCTCTACAAGAACAAGAACAGCTCAAAGGAATCGTTTCCTCCCGCTCCCTCCCCTCGGGTCTGGTCACACGCGCTCGCATCGTTTTAATGGCTGCCGGAGGAATTCCGAATACTCAAATCTCTGAAACGGTAGGCCTCAGTCCACACGCCGTCGGCAAGTGGCGCCAGCGCTACTTAAAACAGGGACCCTCGGGTTTGCATGATGAATTGCGACCAGGACGCCCTCGAACCATCTCCGACGAACTGGTGGCCACCCTTATCCGTAAAACTCTAGACACGAAACCCAAAGATGCCACCCACTGGACGATTCGCTCTTTAGCCCAAAAGACCCCCGTCTCCCGAGAAGCGGTCCATCGGATTTGGAATGCCTTTGGCCTTCAACCGCATCGCCAACGTCACTTTAAGCTCTCCACAGACCCTTTTTTTGTCGAAAAAGTTCGCGATATTGTTGGCCTGTACTTAAATCCCCCGGATAAGGCTCTGGTCTTATGCGTAGATGAAAAGAGCCAAATCCAAGCCTTGGATCGCACCCAACCCCTACTGCCCATGGGGCTGGGGTATGTAGAAGGGATCACCCATGACTATGTCCGCCACGGGACCACGACCCTCTTCGCTGCTTTGGATATCGCCACCGGCCAGGTGCTGGCTCGCTGTCAGCACCGACATCGCCATCAAGAATACCTCGAATTTCTAAAGCATATCGAAGCCAATGTTCCTGCTGATTTAGACATTCACTTGGTGGTGGATAATTACAGCACTCATAAACACCCCAAGGTCAAACGTTGGATTGCAGCTCATTCCAGATATCAAGTCCACTACACGCCGACCTATGCTTCCTGGCTGAATCAGGTCGAAATCTGGTTTAATCGGATCACGCAACGAGCAATCCGGAGAGGAACCTTCAGAAGCGTTAAAGATCTGGTTTCTAAAATTGATCAGCTTGTGAAGCTTCATAATACAAATACACGACCCTTTGTTTGGACGGCTACGGCCGACTCGATACTCGAAAAGATCAAAAGACTTTGTCAGCTTATTTCCGGGACACAACACTAGCGATCTTTACTTCTATCGGCAAAAAGTTCAAATAGTAGGCGTTCCGAACTTTAGGCATTTTAGGCACTTCCAACTTTAGGCAGTACAAGAGACTATATAATCATGGATCAACATGCTGAAATTACCAGACAGAATCTAAACGAAGAGAGGTTTGAAACTGTCCGCTCCTTCTTCATCTCTTCTGCCGCTTGGTTCGTAGTGGCCACGCTGGGCGGGTTCATCCTGGCCTCGTCCATGGTTGCCCCGGATTGGGCTTTATACAAAAATGTATTCTGGCTCGTTTTCAGCCGGGTCCGGCCGCTCCACACCAACATGATGATCTTCGGCTTCGTCGGCTCCGCCCTGGTGGGGGCCCTGTATTATTACGTCCCCCACTTATCCCGGGCCCCCCTCTACAGCCCCAGAATCGGGCGCGTGACGATCTGGATCTGGAACCTGGCCATTGCGATCGGAAGCATTACCCTCCTCCTGGGTTATACCCAGAGCCGGGAGTACGCCGAGTGGATCTGGCCGGTGGATATTATGATCCTGCTTGCTCTGGGTCTGACTTTTTATAATCTGCTACAGACCGTCGCGGCCCGCCAGGAGAAGCTTCTTTACGTCTCGATCTGGTACGGCTTCGGTGCATTGATCTTTACCTTTTTCATCTATTTTTTCGGCAACGCCGTCTGGAACCCACCGACCGGGGCCCTCACCGGAATGCCGGACGGAATTCTCGCCTGGTTTTACGGACATGGGATCGTTGGTCTGTTCCTGACGCCATTGGCCGTCGGCCTGGCTTACTACGTGATCCCAATCGTCTGTCGGGCGCCGCTCTTCAGCCACACCCTTTCTTTGATCGGCTTCTGGACGATCCTCACCTTTTACCCCCATATCGGCACCCATCACCTTCTGCAGACCCCGGCCCCCACCTGGCTGAAAATCGTGGCCGTTACCGGGTCTATCGGAATGCTGATCCCCGTGCTGGTGGTTCTGATGAATATCTGGTTGACCATGCGGGGGAAACTCGGAGCCCTCCACCAGGACATCGGCGGAAAATTTGTCTTCGCCGGATTGGTCTGGTACACGTTGGTATGCCTCCAGGGCCCGTTTCAGGCCCTTCCTGTTGTACAGCGAGTGACCCATTTGACGAATTGGGTAATCGGCCATTCCCATATCGCTGTCTTCGGCTTTTCCGGGTTTATCGGCCTGGGGGGACTCTATTTCATCCTCCCCCGGATCACTGGAAGGCCCATCTATAGCAGGAAGCTGGCTGACATCCAGTACTGGCTGCTCCTGATCGGCCTGGCCGGGTTCTTCTTCGTTCTCACCGTGGCCGGGCTCATCCAGGGGAGCGGCTGGCTGAGCGGCGAGGTGGTTTACAAGATCCTACCCGAGCTGCATGTTTACTTTGTTTTCCGCCTGGGTTTCGGGATCCTGATCATCACCGGGGCCGCGATCGGTCTTTACAACATCGCCAGGAGCCTCTACGGGGTCCGAACGATGGAGGAAGATATATGAAAATGACGTTACGGTTGATCATTTTCGGGGGGCTGATCATCTTTGCTTCCATCCTGTTCGTCGCGGTCATCCTGCCCTGGGCCACGATCAGCGAAAAGCCTTCAGGGATCTTCCGTCCCCGCACGGCCCAGGAAGAGGAAGGGAGGAAGATTTACATTGCCAACGGATGCACCTACTGTCACACCCAGTTCGTCCGCAACATCGACTGGGATCTAGGAGCGGAGCGGATCGCCCAATCCGGAGATTACGTTCGGGAGCAGCCCCACCTGCTGGGAACGGAGAGAACGGGTCCCGATCTCTCCCAGGAGGGGGGAGAACATCCGGACGATTGGCACGTAGCCCATTACACGAATCCCCGTTACACCCGGCCGGAATCGATCATGCCCGCCTTTGAATTTCTGGGGCCGGATAAGATCCGGGCCCTCATCGCCTACAAACAGGCCCTGGGGTTCAGGAACGCAGACCTGCGTGTAGAGAGGCAAAAATTTTGGAAGAAGCTGTCCATCGCTGCTTATGAGTCAGGCCCCAATGCGAATGTGACCTGGCTTCATTCCATGGTTCCCGAACCGTGGAGGAAGCTCCCCAATCCCTACCCGACAACGGATGCGGGCCTGAAACGAGGGCACCACATATACCAGAGCTTCTGCATCGGGTGTCATGGACCGATCGGGGACGGGATGGGTCCGGCTGAACCGTATCTTTATCCGCCGCCGTTGAATTTCACAATTCTGAAGGGGAGAGGAATCTCCGGGGGGATCCTCTATTACCAGATCATGAACGGGATTACCGGGACGGCCATGCCCTATTTCAAACGGGAGCTGGAATCGGAGAAGATCTGGGATGTAGGCAATTACGTTGCCGTGAATTTCATCGGCGAATCGGACGCCGGCGCGCCACCCAAAGGTATCCCTGCCGCGTTTGAAACGCCAGCGAAGGGTGGGAAATAGATGTTTTACTATCTTCCCTGGGTTCTGCTCATCGTGGCCAGCCTCTGGGTCAGCCTGGCTGGCTTTCTCTGGGCTTTTAAAAGCGGACAATTCTCTGACCAGGATCGGGCCCGCTATCTTCCGCTGCGGGGAGAGGTTCTTCCGTCGCCGGTGAAAGATCCGGCGAAATTCTCCCGGGAGGTGTATGTTCTCCTCGCATTGGTAGGAGCAGTTGTCTTTCTCCTGGCGACTGTGCTGATTGGTATTTGGACCTACTCAAAAGGGGGATAAGGGATGCGTTTCTTCTCTGTTCTGGATTTTCAACACGAAATCCTGGCGATCTTTCTGGGACTGGTTTCCGCCCTACTCATCTATCTCGCCTTGCGGAGCTTTCGTTACTCCCCGGAGAGAAAGGACGAGAAGGGAACCGAGGAGGAGGAGTTTTACGAATCGATCTGGGTGCGGATTCAAAACCACCCGGTCCCCCCGTTTCTGCTTTTTCTCATCTTGGGGTTTATCATATGGTTTTTCTTCTACGTGATTATCTTCGGTGTGAAAGGGGGGCCTGTTTAATGATTCCTCAGGCCCAAAGCGCTGAACGCCAACCCTCGGTACTCAATCTCTTAGGGCTGAGCGGGAGCGAATGCCGAATGCGGATTGTAGGGGCACGCGGCCGCGTGCCCGATACGGGCGCGAGGCCTCGCGCCCCTACTCGGTCCTGCAAGGGATCGGGAGGTTTCGTATCAATCTAGCCGTTGTCCATTCTTGGGGAGGGCATGAATCAGGATAAAGAAATGGAAAGAGGAGAAAGCAGGAAAAACTGGAAGGGCTGGCTCATCGTCTGCACCCTTGCCATCCTGTTTTTAATTTACGGGGTCTTTATGTATTTCGTCGTGGGGGATAAGGGCCCGCCCGATTGGAATTTTGGGAACGTGGAGGATATTCCCGGCCAATCGGTCTATTCCACGCACCCTGCGGTGGGAGGAACTGCCTCTGCTCCTGAACCACAGCATGTCTCTCAGAAGCCCCCGTTGGCGGAAACGGGTGTGCCGAAGGAAAAGCCATAATGAAGAGAGGAAAAGCCTTCCTGACTCTGGGCATCGCCCTGCTTCTTTTTCCGATCTCGGGTTGCGACTACGCCCGCATGAACGACCAGGAAAGCGTCCGCACCTATGAAAAAAAGGTGCCGGAAATGGACGCGCGAACCATCCCTGTCGACCGGGGATATCAATTTTTGGTTCATGCGGAGCCCAAGAATCTGAAGAATCCCCTTCTCTACACGCCTCAAACCGTAGCGCAGGGAGAGCTGGCTTACAGCTATTTCTGCATCCAGTGCCACGGGCCGAAGGCCGACGGCAAAGGGACGGTCGGCCAGAGCTTCGCCCCCCTTCCCTCCAACCTGGCCGAGGGAGGCGTGCAAAATCAGAGCGACGGTGAGCTTTTCGCCAAAATCCTGCTGGGGTTCGGGAGGCATCCCATGCTGTATACCACCGTCTCCGAGACGGACACCTGGGCGATTGTGAACTATATCCGCACTCTAAAACAAAAATCCGAGTAAACGGCTGAAATGCCTTAAATTAAGAATCTTAGATCATCTCCAAATTAGTGGATCGAGTATTTTACGAAGGCCTGACCAGGGTGCGGAAGGAAAGGCAGATTGTGCCGCAAGCATCGGCGGGATATCCGCTTCCCATAACCCCTGCTTGCCTTCCGCAAAGCGCAGCGAGGGCGGGGAAAGAAAGCTTCAATGAAGGGGCTGAACACTCCCGCCACAGCTAAGGAGGGATATTTGCCTTATGATTGCAAGCAATATGGCTTTCCTTCCGCGACCCTGAAATCACTCGACATTCAGAATAGGTGAGTTCCTTGGCCCGCAACTAATTTGGAGATGATCCAGAATCTCTTAACTAACACTCATACTGACAATTCTTCGAATTTATGATCCTTGACCTCATCGGTCCTTTATTCATCGGTTTTGTAGGCAGCCTCCACTGTTTGGGAATGTGCGGACCGCTGGTGATGGCCTATTCCCTCCATATCCGCCCCCTGGGGGGTGGCCCCACGGAAGTATCATCTCTCTTGTCCAGAGGACTCGGCTACCATATTGCTTTTCATCTGGGGCGGCTGTTCACCTATGGCCTGCTGGGAGGACTTGCGGCAGGCCTTGCTCATTTCGTGGGGTTCAATCATTTTTTCTCCGATCTCCGCAGTGTTGTGACCCTCGGAGGAGGAATCTTGATGGTCCTCTTCGGACTGGTCCTCTTGAAAGTGGTTCCCTTGCGCGTTCCATCCATGGGAGGAGGGTCATTCTTCAGCCGTCTATTCCCTACCCTGTTTAAGTCCCAGTCCCTGGCTTCCAAATTGGCCCTGGGGGTGGCCACCGGATTTTTACCCTGCATGCTCTCCTGGGCAATGATCATTAAGGCTGCCACGACCCAGAATCCCATCATGGGATTTTTCAGCATGGCCTTTTTTGGCCTGGGCACGGTTCCCGTCCTCTTTTTTACCGGCTTCTCCGCTTCTCTTCTGACCCTGAAGATAAGGTTTTTCGGAGAACGGGTGGCTGCCTTTTCGGTCATAGCCATGGGCTTTATCCTGCTTTTTAAAGGGGCGCGATATTTTGCCTGAGTTCCCTTTTTCGTCTAACTTAGACACCCCCTGCTCCATTCAATCGGAAATGCTCGCGCGGGAGAGGGTCTGCCAACTTTGTGGGCTCGCTCTTGGTTCTTCCCAATCGCAATTGATGATTGGAGGGGAACTCTTGCCATTTTGTTGCCCCGGGTGTCAGCAAGTATTTCTCCTCCTTTTCAACAGCCCGGCTGGACTGCCCGCCAATTTTCGGGAGACGGACCTCTATCGGGCCTGTGTGGAAGCGGGCATTATTCCCCGAGCCGCGGAAGGTATCCCCCTTGAATCTGCAGAGAGACCCCAGGAATCATCCCTCTCCCCTCTCGACTTAACTCTGAAAGTGGAAGGAATGTGGTGCCCAACATGTTCCTGGCTTATTGAAGAAGTCCTGCGCAGAACCAAGGGCATTCTCGAGCCTCAGGTCTCTTTTCTCTCGGATCTGGTCCAGGTAAAGTATTTTCCCCATCTTCTGTCCCCTCCGGAAATTATGACCCGAATATCCCGACTGGGATTTCGCCCCGCCCTCTTCGAAGAGGATCCGGGAGAGTCCAGGGAAAAGAGGTCCATGGTCTTGCGTCTGGGGGTCTCCGCGATCCTCACGACGAATATCATGATGATCTCCATGGCCCTCTATTTTGGTTTTTTCCGGGATCTTTCTCGGGAAGTGATCGGGTATTTCTCCTATCCCCTTTGGCTCATGGCCACGCCGGTAGTTTTTTACGGGGGACTTCCGATTCTCCGAAGGGGCCTCGCCGGACTCCGGTACGGCAATCCTTCCATGGATTCCTTGATTTCCATAGGAGCCCTGGCCGCCTATCTTTATAGTCTGGTTCAACTGGCCAAGGGGAGTATCCATCTTTATTTTGATACCCCTGCCATGCTCATCACCTTTGTTCTGCTGGGGAAATACATTGAGACCCATGCCCGCGAGAGGGTCGCTGCCGGGATCACGGATCTCTATAAACTGGCCCATCAGAAGGTTCGCCTTTTCACCGCGACCCCAACCCTCCCCGATCGAAGAGGAGGAGGGTTGGAGGGAGGGGGTTGGAGGGAGGGGGAAAAAGAACATTGGGTCCCCTCGGAAGATGTAAAACCGGGAGACGATTTTCTGGTCTTGGCGGGAGAGAGAGTTCCCCTGGATGGTCAGATCTTATCCGGTCAGGGCGATGTGGACGAATCCATCCTTACGGGCGAGGCCAGACCGGTTAAGAAACAGCCAGGAGATGGAGTCATGGGGGGAGCGTTGCTACTTGCCGGGGAATTGCAGCTAAAAACAACCCGGATCGGCCGGGAGAGTTCTCTTGGGCAGATGATTACCCTGATGCAGGAAGCCCTCGCCAAGAAAAATCCGGCAGAGCTCCTGGCCGACCGAATCACTCGTTGGTTCGTACCTGCAATCCTGGCCCTTGCAGGCCTTACCGCTTTTTACCTGTGGCTCAGTCGATTTTCTGTGGATGAAGCGCTGTTGAGAAGTTTAACCGTTCTCCTGATTTCCTGCCCCTGTGCTCTCGGCATAGCTACCCCGCTTGTGAAAGTCGCGATCATGGGTTTAGCCAAGTCTCGGGGAATTCTCATTCGAGACCCGGGCGCCCTCGACCGCACCAAGGACCTGGACACATTGGTATTCGACAAAACCGGTACCCTGACTGAAGGAAATTTCTCTCTGCAGAAAATTTTCAGCATAGGTACACCTGAGCGCGAAGTCCTTTCCCGGGTAGCTGCGGTAGAAATCCACTCGAATCATTTCTTGGCCCGAGAGATCGTCAGGAGAGTCCGGGAAGAAAATATAAAGCTGGAAGAAGTCCACGGTTACGAGTCTTTGGAGGGGATGGGAGTTAAAGGCAATGTGAAAGGGGATCTGATCTTCATCGGAAACCGCCAGCTCATGGCCGGGGAAAAAATCGAGATTCCCTCGGCCTTGAATCAACAAGCCCTGGGCTTCGAAGAAAAGGGAATGACCACGGCATTCTTTGGTTGGGGAAAGTCGGTTCAAGGGTTTCTCGTCTTTGGGGATTCCCTCAAGAAAGGAATCCGGGAGATGGTTCGGGAGCTCCAGGCGAGGGGAATTACCACCTGGATCGTCTCCGGAGATGGACAGGGGACTACGCGGGCAGTGGCCGGGGAATCAGGCGTCGTCAATTTTCTCGGACAAGCCCTTCCTCAAGACAAGGTGAAGCTCATTAAGTCGCTTCAAGACAAAGGTCATCGAGTGGGAATGGTGGGTGATGGAATCAACGATGCCGCCGCCCTGGCGCAGGCCGATGTTGGATTTGCCCTGGGAACGGGAACCCATATTCTTCAGAAAGCTTCGGACTTCACCTTATTGGCCTCTGACCCAACCAGGGTCTCCGACGCATTGGATCTTTCGGCCTTAGCAGTAAGGGCCATTCGCCAGAACCTCTTCTTTGCCTTCCTTTACAATTCCATCGCAATTCCCCTGGCTGTGACCGGCTCGCTGAATCCACTGATCGCTGTCTTCGCCATGTTCGCCAGCAGCCTCACGGTCATCGGAAATGCCCTGAGAATTTCAAAAGGGAAGCCTGCTAAGACCTTTTTTCAAAAACCTCATTTAGCCCCTCAAGAGATACCTCATCAAATAAAATGATCCCCCTTCGGTCTCTAATAAATTTTTCTTTATAAGAAGCTCTTGCAAAACTCTTGGCCCAAGCGAAATCGTCATTCCGGGCAAGCGAAGCGCGACCCGGAATCCAGGTTTTTCAACCAGTCCTGGATTCCCGCATTCGCGGGAATGACGGAACAAGCGTCTTTTGCCGGAGGCTCATAATTAGGATGGATCATCTCCAAATTAGTTGATCGAAATATTTTATGACAGCCTGGCAAGGGGCCGGAAAGAAAGGCAGATTGCGCCGCAAGCATCAGCGGGATATTGCTTTCCATTACCCCCCGGCTTGTCTTCCGCAAAGCGCAGCGGGGGCGGGAAGGAAAAGTTCCAAGGATAAGAGAACACTCCCGCCCCAGCGAAGGAAAGATACGTGCCTCATGATTGCAAGCAAGATGACTTTCCTTCCGGACCCCTGAAATAACTGCACATTTTACTTATACCAACTCTTTGCCTCTCAACTAATTTGGAGATGAGCCATTAAGATAAAGTCTAAGACGTAAAGGAATGGAATCTAAGCTGTGGGATCGGGTAATGCTTCTTGTTTAAGGTAACGAGGATCAGGTCATGTAAAATGCAGGTGCCGGCGATGACGCCATCGGGCAAATCTATGGTGATACCCTTTACTTTGTATTCCCGAATCAACTGGGCCGCCTTGCTGGCGATTTCCCGATTCACATCAAATATTTTTAAAGACCTCAAAAAGCGGTCTGTTTTTTCCTCCTCTCCTTTTCTTACCCCCACTTGAACCTCCAGAACTGATAGGGCTGAGCCGCCGGGTAATCCAAAACTCTGTATTTCTTTCAGCATCTCGGTAATTTCTTTGCGTCCGCGTAGATGCCAAATAATAATATCGGAGTCCAAAAAAAATCTATTCATCCCCAGTCCTTTTCAGGCGCTTATGATAAGATTGTCTCTTCTCCCTCACATACTTCTCGATATCCCTGGTTGTTCTCAATTCAGGATGGTTGGCGTCGCTCCAGGCCCCTTTGGTCTCATCCAGCACCTTTAAGAACCGCTCCCTTTCCAGTTTTTCCTCGGTCGCTTGGGCGATAAAAAGGCTCCTTTTCCTCTTTCCGGCGATTTGATCAACCTCTTTCAATAGATCTCCGGGGAGAACAAGATGAGCTTTTGTCTTCATAACGGATGCCTCATATGGAACTAATAAGTATACATTTAAATATACCTTTTTAAGGTACTTTGTCAAGCATTTTAAATCCAATTCACTCTGGCCAATTCCCGCTTTATCCCTCTTCTAAAGGATACCTTGGGATAACCCACGATCATCGAGGCCAGGACTTCGTTGCCTTCCGGGATCTGGAACATTTGACACAGGTCTTTATTCTTCTTTACGGCAGGGGGGATGAGGCCTATGGGCGTCACGCAGAGGTCCAGCCTCTCCGGACGGAATTTCACCTCTTCCGATCCCGCCTGTTCGATGATCCCATTCGGACAAACTTCCCCGCATGAGCCGCACTTCTTACAGGTTTCTGAATTGATCCTATGCCTCATGGAGGCCTCCAGTTTTTCTCTTCACTTAAAAATACCATATTTCCTTTTCAAAAATACATTGAATACCCCATCTTATTTCTCCCGCCGTAGGGATAGAATGGAGGTAAAGATATTTGGATGATCTCTAGAATAGGTGATTGAACATATTATGAAAGCCTGGCAAGGGCTCGGAGCGAAAGGCAGCTTGCGCCGCAAGCATCGGCGGGACAGTGCTCTCCTTACTTACCTTGCTTGCCTTCCTCAAAGCCCAGCGGGGGCGGAAAGAGAGAGGTCCGGAGGATGAAAGGACACCCCCGCCTCAGCGAAGGAGAAATACGCGCCTTATGATTGCAAGCAAAATGGCTTTCGTTCCGAGCCCCTGAAAGAGCTGCATATTTTATGTATCAGCTCTTCGACCCTCAACTCATTTGGAGATGATCGGGCAATTTAAAGAACTCCAGTTTGCCGAAACCATTCCGAACGGAGTGAAAGATTGGAACCCTTAGCCAACTATGGAATCTGGTCTCCCTGGGAACCAGGATTTCTTTCCCTTATTATCTATGCCTTTATGGTCTTTGCCCTGGTGGCCATCCTTCTCTTTCTATCCGGTTGGCTGGGGAAAAAGAAGCTGGACCCAGAAAAGCTAAGGCCTTACGAGAGCGGAATTATTCCGACCGGGTCCGCCCGGTTTCGCTACCCGGTTCCTTTTTATCTCATTGCCGTTTTCTTCCTCATTTTCGATGTGGAAGCCATCTATATCTTCTCCTGGGCCATCGCTGCTGACCCATTGGGATGGGCAGGGTGGCTCCAGATAACCTTCTTCATCCTCGTTTTGCTCATCAGCCTGTTTTATATCTGGGAAAAAGGAGGTCTCGAGTGGGGGCCGATCAGCCCAAAAAACTCGAACAGGCCGAAAACATAATCCTTGCAAAAATGGACATCCTGATTAACTGGGCCCGGGAATACAGCCTCTGGCCCATGTTTTTCGGCCTCTCCTGTTGTTTTGTGGAGGAAGCGACTGTTTTCACTCCCCGCTACGATATCGCCCGGTTCGGGGCAGAGGTGTTACGCGGCTCTCCCCGCCAGGCCGACCTCCTGATCGTTTCCGGGACTGTCTTCAAGAAGATTGCCCCGATCGTCCTCCGCCTCTACGAACAGATGGCCGAACCGAAATGGGTCATCTCCATGGGTTCTTGCTCAAATTCCGGCGGAATGTACGACGCCTACAGCGTGGTCCAGGGGGTCGACCAGATCATTCCTGTAGACGTGTATATCCCCGGCTGTCCTCCCCGCCCGGAAGCGGTCCTAGAAGGGCTGGTGATGCTGCAAAAAAAGGTCGTTACGGAAAAGCCCACCCGGGTCGTATTCCATCTTCCCGGAGGGTTCCAGGGAAGCCAGAAATCCATCCTGTTAGACGGACAGACAAAAGCGAGAGATTCCCGCGGCCCGGGCTACGATGACCTCCCCATCCGGGGAACCTCGGTCGTGCCTCCCCAATTCTGGGACAACCGCTCCGACCTGATGTGGACGCCCCCTCCCCACCGCATTGAGCTGGGTGAGAGGGACCGCTCGCTCGCAGCGGCTGTGCAAGAAAGATTCGGTTCTGATGTTCGACAGGTCCCGCACACCTCGGATATGTTGACCCTCCATGTTTCTGAGAAACGGATAAAGGAGGTTCTCCGTTTTTTAAAAACCGAATCGGCTCCCAAGTTCCTCCGTCTGGACGACTTAACCGCCGTGGATGAAACCGCCCGCCGCCTGCGCACTCCAGGCGTCTATAGTGGAACCGTGGGAAAGGAAGTTGTCCTGGATAAACCTTTCCGCCCGGATGAACCGGCTTACCCGGATTACACTTTAATTTATCATTTACTCTCCTTCGAGCCCGCCTGTCGCCTGCGCCTGAAAGTCGGCCTGGAGGGCAAAGACCCGGTCACCCGAACCGTAACCGACCTGTGGCCTTCGGCAAACTGGTATGAGCGGGAAGTCTTCGACATGTTCGGCATCCGTTTCGAGGGGCACCCCAACCTCCGCCGACTGCTCATGCCCCACGATTGGCAAGGCTACCCCTTGCGCAAGGATCATCCGGGCCGGGCCACGGAGATGGCTCCCTACACCCATTCGGATGCCCGGACCCATCAGCCCCTGGATGCCGGTATCATCGCCGGGAAGACGGATGAAGAAGGGGACGAATTTCTATTAAACTTGGGGCCTCACCACTCTGCCACGCATGGCCTCATACGCTACATTCTCAAGCTTGAGGGGGAAGAGATCACCCGTCTCGACATAGATATTGGTTATCACCATCGCGCTGTCGAAAAAATCGGAGAACGGCAATCCTGGCACCAATTCATTCCTTATACGGATCGGATCGACTATCTGAGCGGATTGGCCAATAACCTTTCCTACCTCCATGCGGTGGAAACCTTGGCCGGGATCAAAGTGCCCGAACGGGCTCAGTACATTCGAGTGCTCCTTTGTGAATTATTCCGCTTGAGCAGCCATCTCGTCTTTTTGGGAACCTTTGTCCAGGACTTGGGAGCGATGACTCCGGTATTCTACACCTTTCGGGACCGGGAAAAGATCCTGGATATTGTGGAGCTCATCACCGGAGGCCGGCTCCATCCCTCCTGGTTCCGCATCGGTGGAGTGGCTGCGGACCTGCCGCAAGGCTGGAAAGAGGCCACCGAGGATTTCATAAGAATCTTTCCCCAACGTCTGAAAGAGTACGAAGCTCTGATTACGAAGAACCCCATCTTCAAAGCGCGTACCAGGGGAGTAGGCCGCATCTCTCTGCAAGAGGCCATGGAATGGGGGGTCACCGGACCCAACCTGCGCGCCTGCGGTCTGGAATGGGATACCCGCAGAAAATTTCCATATTCCGGGTATGAGGCTTTTCAGTTCGAAGTCCCAACGGCAACGGAAGGAGATTGCTATGCCCGCTACCTGGTTCGGGTAGAGGAGATGCGCCAGAGCCTGCGGATCATCGAACAGGCCGTTTCTCAAATTCCTTCCGGCCGCCATATTACGGATGATTACCGTTATGTAGTGCCGGATAAAGGGGATACGTTAAAGGACATCGAAAGCCTGATTCACCATTTTATCAACGTCACCCGGGGGCCCAAGATTCCCGCGGGAGAGGCTTACACGTCAACCGAAGCCCCGAGAGGAGAGCAGTCTTACTATGTAGTCAGTGACGGCCTGAGCGCGGCCTACCGGATGCGCATCCGCACCCCTGATTTCGCCAACATCCAGGCGCTGCCGCTAATGGCGGTAGGGGGCTCCATTGCCGATCTGGTGGCCATTCTCGGGTCCCTCGATTACATCATGCCGGATATCGACAGGTAGGAAGGTAGAGGCGCACGGCTGTGCGCCCTTAGGGATTCTATAAAATGGTACCCGAAGAGTTACAAGCTGAATTGCAGAGAAAAATCGTCGAAGCCGAGCATCCCCGGGAGATGGCCATTGACGTCATGGTGGCCCTGCAAACCCATTACGGCTATCTGAGTGACGGAGCCCTTCAGGAAGCGGCCACCCTGCTTGGAATGACCCCCGTGGAATTGGAAGAGTTGGCCACCTTCTATGAATTCATCTTCCGAGGACCCGTGGGGAAATACGTGATTCACGTTTGCGACGGGATCGTCTGCTGGATGAATGGCCGCCAGTCGGTGAACGATTATCTCTCTGCGAAGCTGGGGATTCGCCCGGGAGAAACGACCCCGGACGGGCTTTTTACCCTGCTGCCGGTCTGTTGTATCGGCTATTGCGACCGGTCCCCGGCGATGCTGGTGAACCGCATCGCCTACGGCCCTTTAACGCCGGAAAAAATTGACGACATTTTACGAAGACTGAGAGAGCGGGCCGAGCAGCCCAAGGCAGGATAGGCCGTGGATTTATACCCTCAGGTACTTTTTCAAAATCGCAAACCCAACCGGATTGCCACCATCGACGAGTACCGCCAAAGCGGCGGATATGAGGCTCTGGCTACGGTTCTTAAAAAGCATACCCCCAAAGAAGTCCGGAAACTTGTGACCGACGCCAATCTACTGGGACGGGGGGGCGCGGGTTTTCCCTGTGGAATGAAGTGGGAGGCGGTGGCCGAAAATGCTCCCCATCCGCGCTACATCATCACCAACATCGATGAAATGGAGCCGGGAACTTTTAAAGACCGGCTACTCGTCCATGCCGACCCCCACTTGATCATCGAGGGCACGATCATCGCCGGGTACGCGGTTTCCGCGCAGAAAGGGTTTCTGTTCATAAGACCTTCCTACGAGAGTAGCGCCCGGATTTTCGAGCGGGAATTGAAAATCGCCCGGGAGGCTGGCTTCCTGGGGAAAAATATCCTGGGGAGTGACTTTTCCTTCGAAATCGTCCTTCACCGCAGCGGCGGACGGTACATCTGCGGCGAAGGCACGGCCCAGTTAAACGCCATCGAAGGCCGGAGGCCAAATCCCAGGTCAAAGCCGCCCTTCGAGACGGAGAAGGGGCTCTGGCAGAGGCCCACCGTTTTAAATAATGTGGAGACCGTGGCCAACGTTCCCCACATCCTGCGACACGGCGCTGAGTGGTTCAAGAGTTTGGCGAGAGTCAAAACGGCTGCTGGAACCAAGCTTTACAGTGCCTCCGGAAAGGTGAATCGGCCGAGCTGTTGGGAGCTGCCGATGGGTGTACGGCTGAGTGAAATCATCGAAGAGCATGCCGGCGGTCTTCCTCCCGGATCGGAATATAAAACCTGTTTACCCGGAGGGGCCTCAACCCGGTTTTTGGCCAAAGAGCACTATAACATCGAAATGGATTACGCGCCGCTGAAGGCCATCGGCCACCGCCTGGGAACCGGGGCCGTGATCGTCTTTGATCATAAGACCTGTCTTGTGGGGGCAGCCTTGAACCTGATGGATTTTTTTGTCCGGGAATCCTGCGGCTGGTGTACCCCCTGCCGGGAGGCGTTACCGTTCATCCGAGATCTCCTCTGGCGCATCGAGAATGGCGAGGGACGGGAGGAATTTGTTCCCACACTCCAGGCGATGTGCAAGCATACGTGGAAGTCTTTTTGTGCCTTTGCGCCCGGGGCAACCATGCCCGTAGAGAGCCTGTTGACTTTCTTCGGCGATGAGGTGCACGAACATATTAGCCAGAAGAAATGCCCGTTTAAGAATTGAGGATTGGGGATTGCGGATTGGCGATTGAAGACAGGAAAATCCGCAATCCGAAATCCGCATTCCGCAATCAGGGACGTTATGCCCAAGCTAACGATTGATGGTCACGAAATCGATGCCCCCAAGGGGATGAAGGTCATTGAGGCCGCCGAACGACTGGGCATCATTATCCCCCGCTTCTGCTATCACCCGGCCCTGGGATCGGTGGGAGCTTGCCGGGTTTGCGCGGTGAAGTGTGAAGGCCCGGTCAAAGGGATCCAGATGAGCTGCATGACCGAGGTCCGGGATGGCCTGGTAGTTTCCACCATGGACGAGGAAGCCGTCGATTTCCGCAAACAGGTGATGGAATGGCTCATGATGAACCATCCGCATGATTGCCCAGTCTGCGACGAAGGTGGGCACTGTCTGCTCCAGACCCTTACCATCGCCGGCGGACACGGGGTCCGGCGTTTCCCGGGAAAGAAGCGAACCTTCCGGGATCAACACCTGGGTGTTTTCGTTCAGCATGAGATGAATCGCTGCATTCACTGTTATCGCTGCTGGCGGTTCTACCAGGGTTTTGCCGGTTACCGCGACCTGGGGTGTTTGCAGATCGCCCATCATACCTATTTCGGGCGATTCAGCGACGGTCCATTGGAGAGCCCTTTCAGCGGGAATCTCATCGATTTATGTCCTACAGGCGTATATACGGACAAGCCCTCTCGGTTCACCGGACGCCGGTGGGACTTCGAAAGAAGCCCGTCCCTCTGCATTCACTGCTCCCTTGGATGCAACATCGTCAGCAGCGCCCGCTACCGCGAGATCGTGCGGCAGGAAGCTCGTTTCCATAGAGCAGTGAATGGCTTTTTTATCTGCGACCGGGGGCGCTACGGGTTTTTTTATGAGAACGCTCTTAAACGGCCTAGGCGTCCCAAAATCGGTAAAGAAGAAGCCCCCTGGGGGGAAGCCATATCAATGTCTGCAGACACTTTAACCCGGATCAGCCAGAACAGCGGCCCGGGTTCCATTGCCTGTGTTGGTTCAACCCGGAGCAGCCTGGAAAACCAGGGTATGCTGAAACGTTTTTGCCAGCTGCAAGGATGGAAGGAACCCGGATATTTCGAAACGCTCTCCATAGCGCGCAAAGTCAAGAAGGCAGTGTCGAGGCTGGATGACCGGACAGCCGTTTCCCTGCGGGAGGTCGAGGGGGCGGATTTCATTCTGGCAGTTGGAGCAGATCCGATCAATGAAGCCCCTATGCTGGCCCTGGCCATGCGCCAGGCTTTCAAAGATGGAGCCGGCGTGGCGCCGATGTTTCCCCTGCCTATGGTTCCGGCCTTCATCAGCGGAAGGCCGGTTGCTGTGCTGGACCCCCGCCCGGTTTTTCTTCCCCTGGAATTCGTTCATCTGCCAGTTACACCGGGGGATTTCGATCCTCTTCTGAACATTTTGATAAAGCGAACCGTGGGGCGCTCCGTTGTCGAGGGGTTAAGCTCGGAAGCCCTGCAATTTTACGATGCCCTTCCGTCAGAATATCCTTTTGCTGGCCCCATGCAGGATCTTTTGTCTGGGGTCGAGCAAAAACTCAGGGAAAGTCATAAACCGGTCATTATTTGCGGAACGGATATGATCGGGGAATCAACCATCGACCTGGCAGCAGATTTTGCCCTGCTCTTGAAGGCCGCGAAAGGCTGGGCCGGCCTTTTTTATTTGATGCCGGCCGCCAACACTTTTGGTGCGGCCCTGTTTTCCTCTTCCGACAACTCCCTGGAAGAAATCGTCGAGGGCGTGGAAAAGGGGACGGTAAAAGCTCTGGTGGTGGTTGAAAATGATCCATTCTGGCAATTCCCCGATCAGGAAAGGTTGAAACAGGCTCTCGGTAAACTGAACTTTTTGCTGGTTCTCGATTATCTGCCGTCCCGGATCGCCGATCAGGCCCATATCTTCTTACCTACAACCCCGCTGTTCGAAACCAGGGCTAGTTTTGTAAACCAGGAGGGGCGGGCGCAATTCACTGACTCGGCGCATGTCAGCGGTATCCCTATTCTCCAGACAGGCAGAGGTAGCCATCCACCCCGGCTTTATGGGGTTGGCATTCCCGGCGGAGAAGCGAAGCCGGCCTGGATGATTTTGACGGAACTGGCTGAGGCTGCGACCCCTTTGGGGGAAAAGATATCGCCCCCGAAAACAATTGAAGATCTCTGGCGGTGGATGGCCCAGGAAAACCCTGCCTTCGCCAGGGTTTCAACTCCCTACGGCCAGGAGAAGCATTTGGAAGGAATCCGCCTCATCCCTGATCGAAGTAAGGGGATTCCCTTTGTCCCTCCACCCTCTCCTTCCCTCCGGAGGGAGGAGGATAAGGAGGGCGTGACTTCCCGACTTCCGGAAGAAACGGATGGGGCCAAGTTCCTTGAACTCCGGCTGGTGGATTGGACCTTTGGCACGGAAGAGCTGGCCAGTTATTCTCGCTTTGTTCAACAGGTGGAAAAGACCCCCTGTCTATTCATGCAGGCCCGGGATGCTTCCCGCTTGGGTTTACAGGATAAAGATGAAGTCAGGATCTCCCTGGATCGAAGCTCACTCGACGTTGAATTGGCGGTCGTTGAAAACATGGCCTCCGGGATGACATTTTTGCCCCGGCACCGGCAGATGAATTGGCGGATATTCAAAGAGCTGCCGGCAAAGATACCGGTAGACGCAATTAGAAAGATTTAGTTACTCGGCTCTCGTTGCTGGTTTCTCGTTGCTCGTTACTCGTTGAGGTCGTTCTCTTCGGGTTATTGAAACCTAAATCAAAAGGGTCGCCCCAGGGACTCGAAACGAGTGACGAGAAACGAGCAACCAAAAACGAGTAACAAGGAACGAGAAGTAGGTTGGTTATGGAACTCTGGATCATTGGATTTATCCTTTTGATCATCAAGCTGATCGTTGTGCTGGTCGCCCTGCTCCTGGTAGCCGGCTGGATGGTGTGGGTGGAGCGAAAGCTCCTGGGGCGTTTCCAGGTTCGCTTCGGCCCCAACCGGGCCGGGAAATTCGGGTTCTTCCAGCCCATGGCAGATATCATTAAACTCCTGACCAAAGAAGATACCGTGCCCGGGGAAGCGGACCGGGTCATCTTTCTATTCTCTCCCGCAGTCATCGCTACCACGACCCTCCTCCTATTCGCGGTGGTTCCCTTCGGGGAGGGTTTAACGTTCCGGGGCCGGCTCATTCCCATGGTCATTGCCGATTTTAACGTCGGGATTCTTTATGTATTCGCTCTCCTCTCTCTTGGTGTCTACGGGGTCGCTCTGGGCGGTTGGGCCTCCAACTCTAAATACAGCCTCCTGGGGAGCATTCGCGGGGCAGCCCAGATGATCAGCTACGAAATTCCGCTGGTCCTCTCCCTGGTTCCCGTGATCATGCTTGCCAGGTCCTTCAGCCTGGTGGACATCGTGAATGCCCAGGCCCGCTATCCCTTCATCGTGGTGCAACCGGTTTCATTCGCTCTATTCTTCCTCAGCGCGGCCGCCGAGATCAAACGGATCCCCTTCGATCTGCCGGA
>Ga0187854_10001468_pt1 | contig 23176 bp, 21 predicted proteins | sample June2016WEW_6_15_FD_132445 | JGI IMG/M metagenome (GOLD analysis project Ga0187854, IMG submission 132445) | Peatland microbial communities from SPRUCE experiment site at the Marcell Experimental Forest, Minnesota, USA - June2016WEW_6_150 | ecosystem: Environmental > Terrestrial > Soil >...
AGCCGCAACCAAAAGAAACCATTAACTTTTAGCCAGTAGCTGAAGCTACTAACATTTTTTCTTTAATAATATTTTCAGAAAATGAACGTTAGTAGCGTATAAGACCGTTGTGGATGATTGATTGTGCTGACCTGGATTTTGAATCCAAGGTTAGGAGGCGGTGGGAAATGGATTCTAAGAAAGAGGAAGAGGTCAGGAAGCGGAGAGCTAAGCCGAGCCACGGCCACCTTAATATTTATCAAAAGTTGGTTCTTTTGGGGGGAATCCTTACTCTATTTTTGATTATCGGGATAAGCCCCGGAATGGTTTCAATGCTAGCGGTGGGGGTTATCGGCGCAACCCTGTTGATTTTCTTTTCGCTTAAATACCGTTCGCAAAAGAAAGAAACAGGGAAGAAAGTTGATTTAAGTGATAAACCCCCCGATTCGGAAGAAAAAGCGGTTGAGCAGCAGGAGGTACTCCCGGAGGTGGAGGAAAAGCCCGTGAAACTGGAGGAGATGTTCCCTGACGAGAATAAAGTGGGCGACTCCGAAGAGAAATTCCATGAGGAACTCGAAAAAGTAGGCAAACCACGACCGATATTCCCCGAAGAACAGGGAAAGGTGGTCGTCCGTCAGGATTTCCCTGTTGAGGAGAAAGCCGCCGACATAGAGAAATGGCTTTTGAAATTAGAGGAAAAGGCGGTGGATGTGCGGGAATTGCTTCTAAGTTTAGAGGATAAAGCGGTCCATCTCGAGGAAGCGCTCCTGAAGTTGGAGGAGAAAGCGGCCCACTTAGAAGAAATAGTCCTTAAGCCGGGAGAAAAAATAGACATGCAGATGCTTCTCTCCCAAGATGATTCTTTCCGAATTGGAGGAAAGGCTTGTGGCTCTCCGGATGAGGACTATACTAATTCACCCCCCACATAGGGAAAGAACCTGCTGAAGGTCTCTGCATACTTATATTGATTATTTCCCGAACATCTGCGAGCATGGTTTCCTCTCATCCTTGCTCTTTCCGTGTAGTAATCAATCAAATGCCTCTGGGCCTTAAAAACCTGCATGGCGGCTACTTTCTGCTCGTAGGTTTCGGTGATATCGATCATGACTTCCGGTTTGATGGGGTTCGAACCCGAAGATCCTTGCCTGTTTTGCCGTCGGATAGCCCTCGATTTTCACTCCGTTGGAAATTGAAAGGACGCTCGATTCAAACACGAAGCGCGAGACCCCTTCATGATCAGGGTTAAACGCATCCTGGGGGCCCTGGGTTATGATATGGTGAGGTTTCACTTGTCTGATCTTGCGAACCATTCTGTCCATGCGTTCCTGGATAAATTCCATAAAATAATCGTCGTAATCCCAGATCTCCAGGTTTTCGACGCCAAGATGTATTCTCGCGGCCTCAATCTCACTCCGCCGGATTTTTTTTACATTGTCCGTGGTTTGACCTTCCACATTCCAAAGGTCATTGGATTCGCCTCTAACGCCATAGCTTAAAATGACGAGCGCAACATTCGCACCATACTTCACATATTTCGCGATGGTGCCCCCGGCCCTCCAGACAAAGTCTGCTGCGTGGGCGCTTACAACCAACAGATTCACGTTTTGGTCAATCATAACTTCGCGCCTCCTGGCAATATTCAATCTTAGCCTTCCGCAAGTCACCCCACCCCGGTTCGATTTCCTAGCAGGGTGCTGAAACCTCTTGTCTGTCACTCCCTCGAAAGCGGGAGTCCAGAAAGCATTTAGGAAGCTGGATGCCCGCTTCCGTGGGAATGAGATTATAGGAGGGGAAAAGGTTTTTTCAGCCCCCTGCTAATGGATATGTATAATTTTGGCGCCGTCAAAACCATTAAATCTTGTTGAGGAAGCGATGCTATAGGCTCCGATATTCTCTGTGTACAGGTAATCTCCAATTTTTAAATTTCCGGGAATTTGTACCGATAAGGATATCTTGTCAAAACTGTCGCAGGTAGGTCCGACAACAGCACAAACCTCTTTTTTCCCGCGCCGGAATGAATTAAAATTGGGGACCCAATGATCATAAACGACCCCCGAGAAGGTATGATAGACCCAATCATTCATATAGTAAAAAATCTTTCCGTCTCTCCTGGCTTTTCCTATTATTTCGGTTATCAACACCGCAGCACTGGCAACCATGAATCTTCCCGGTTCGGCGATAATCTCGATATCTTGCGGAAAAAGACGCTGGCATTCGGCATTTATTAATTGGGCAAGCTTTTCGAATTTAGGAACCTGCGCGTCGTAGGGTACCGGAAATCCTCCCCCTATATCTACTATGTTAAGATGATACCCCTTTTTCCTGGCATCATGGAAAATATCGGCCGTGATGGCTAAGGCGGAGGTATAATTATCGAAATTAGTGCATTGGCTTCCGACATGAAAGCTTAGTCCTTCAACCACCAATCCCGCATCAAAGGCGTCGCGTATCAGATTATTTGCGTCTCCCGGCTCTGCTCCAAATTTTGAGCTCATCTCGACCTGCGAGCCGGTATCCGGAACTTTTAACCTCAAAACCAACCCGGCCGTATCACAATGTTCTTTTATTTTCATCAGCTCATCCCGGTTGTCGTAAGTGACCAGGGGCCGGTATCTTTTTATCTTCCGTAATGTCTCCCTGTCCTTTATCGTGTTTGAGAAAATAATCTTGTCCCAAATAAAAAAATCTTTGTCCTTTTCTTCAAAATGTTTTAGGTATTCGTAAATCTGCATAAACTCATTATAAGAAGCGACATCGAAACTCGAACCTTCATTGAACAAGGTTTTGATTATTTCCGGATTCGAATTCGCTTTTACCGCGTAATAGCATTGAACCCGTGGCAGATTTTTTTTGAAAATCCGATAACTCTTCTTGATTTTGTTATGGTCCAGTATGAATAAAGGGGTCCCGTGCTGTTCTATGAAGGCGAGAAGTTTGCTTTTCATTTCAATTTTCCCTTTTTAAGCGGATAGCTTTTTAATGAGCTTTTTCAGTTGTTCCACTTCTCGATTATTTTCAAGGTAGGACTTCACCAGCTTTTTATGCAGTTCCGGCCCCCGGGGATACAATTTTTTTTGCTTTTTCGGTCGGGTGGTCCGCTTAACATAGGCAACCATCAGGGGAAAGGCCACAGTCACGTCGAGATAAGCCGTGACGGTCTCTTCCAATTTCGCAGGATCGATCTTGCCCCAGCTTGCTGCTTCGCTTGGCGGGGCTCCTGATAATCCTCCCGTGTCCGGCCTGGCATCGGTTATATTGATATCATAATCCTGACCTACCTCAGGGATCATGAGGACTTCCTGAATTTGCGGCTCCGTCTGGAGCATGAAATTTTTGGGGCTCCCGCCGCCGATCAGGATGACGCCTGTTTTCCCATGTTCATACCGCTTGGCGTTTAATATGATCGCAGTCGAATCATTGACATCAATGCTCGGGTTTATTTTCAGCTTGAATAAATGCCGCAGCCCTGCTGCTTCGGCTAAAAGTTCTAAACCGGCTACATTCATCCCAATAGTTGAATCTCCCGGGGACGATGTAAAAACAGGTATCCCTTTTCTGTAGGCCGCGGCAATGATACTTACCTCTCCCAAATGATTTTTTTCTTCGTAGTCATTCATGACTTTTCCCAGGCGATGATAAAATTCCCGGGTTCCCATTTCTTTCTGAAATTCGGGCCGTACCAGGATTCTTCTTAATCTTCTGTCCGTTTCCATTAAAACATCTTCATAATCGAAGAGGATGTCGTAAATTCTGGTTACGCCTTTTTTCCTCAAATCGGCGTCGTCAACGACATGGGTGCCTCGATGCATCGGCAGATTGAATGCAAAATGCAGATCGTGATACATATTCGCGCCCGTCGCGCTTATCCAATCGACAAAACCGTGATTCATCAGAGGAATGACTGCGGAAGGTCCCAATCCGGCCGGGGTCAATGCACCTGCCAGGCTTAATCCCACGGTAACATCCTTCTGAGAATACCTGTCTCTCAACAAATGACAGGCTGCTCTCAATCTTCCGCCATTATAGGCGTCCATGTTGTCTATTAATTTTACTATATCGGTATGTCCAGAAATCGGCTCAGGAAGAATTCTTTTCCCGGCGAGATAATTCTTTTTACCTGGACACTCTGATTTTTTGTTTTTCATCTTTCTTCCTTCCCATAGATTGGAGAGATCTTCTGGATAAATAACGAAACTGACTTAGTTTCTGGTCGCCCAGGACACCATCGCCTTCGATGTTTTAGGCTATCATAACAAAAAGACTTTTGTCACGCAATCTGAGCTTCTTGTTGTTGCGGCTTCGACTCAAGCCCCCTTTCATCCCGGTCTCCCAGGGCCCCTCGACGAGTTTTGGGTTTGAAGTGAATTATGAACGTGCTAAAATGTTCCTGGTTGCCCTACCGAACACGAATTCTCGGAAAGGAGGAACAAGCGATGGAGGGGAGCATTTATAACATTATTGAGATTGTGGGGACAAGCAAGAATTCTTGGGAAGAAGCCGCCCGAAATGCTGTGGAAACTGCCGGCAAAAGCCTTGAAGACCTGAGGGTGGCCGAAGTGGTCAAGCTGGACATGACCATCGACAAAAACAAGGTTACTTCCTTCCGGGCCAGAGTCAATATTTCCTTCAAGTACCACCCGGAGAAATAGGTCTTTGCCTAACCTTTCCAGCCTACTGGAGATTCATTTGAGGGTGCGGTATTAAAGCTGGATTTGAGCTCCGAGCTCAACTACACTGTTGGCAGGCAAACCGAAATAGGCCGCCGGAGTTCCAGCATTTCTCGACATAAAGGCAAAGAGCGCCTTACGCCGGTGGGTCATTTTTGAATCGCCCGAAGTGATAAGCGTCACTCTCCCCAGGTAGTAAGTCGTCTCTGCCTCATTGAAGGGAAGTCCGTTTTCTGAAGCCAGCTTCAGGATCTCCGGCACTCTGGGCGTCTGCAGGTAACCGTTGTAAGCCACGACCCGATAGAATCCCTGTCCCAAATACTCGACCTTCACCCTATCTTTAGCCGATACGCTTGCAACGTTGGTCGAAATGATCGAAAGGAGCACCACATTCCCGTTGCTTTTTAAAGGGCGATGGGCTAAAAAGAAGCTAATTTTTTCGCCAGGAGAGCCGGCAAGGCGGAAAGGGAATGGAACCGGAGAGAGATAAAAGGGAAGCTCAGATCATTACCATCGACGGGCCGGCGGGAGCGGGGAAGAGCACGGTAAGCAAGCTGCTGGCCCGGAGGTTGAACTATTTTTACCTGGATACCGGGGCCATGTACCGGGCTGTTGCGCTTCGGGCTCAGAGGGAAGGCGTCGATCCTAACGATGAAGGGGCGCTGGAAAAGCTCTGCCAGAGATTGGAAATCTCTTTCCAGGAAGACAGGGAAGGGCAACGAGTCATCTGCCAGGGAGAGGACGTCACCGAAAGAATTCGCGATCCGGAAATCGGATGGCTGGCCTCGACGGTCTCCATGAAACGCCCTGTTCGGGAAGCCCTGGTTCGTATGCAACGTAAAATTGGCTCCTGGGGGAAAATCATAGCTGAAGGACGGGATACGGGGACCGTGGTTTTCCCCCGGGCGAAATATAAATTCTTCCTGAGCGCGGACCCGCAGGAGAGAGCCCGAAGGAGGTGCCGGGAATTGGCGGCCAGGGGATTGGCAGCTAACCTCAAGGAGATCGAAAGGGAGATGAAAGAGAGGGATGAACAAGATTCATCCCGCCAATTGGCCCCCCTTCGCCCGGCGGCAGATGCCCGAGCGATCAACTCTACAGGGTTGACGCCGGAAGAAGTAGTAGAACGGATGCTGGAAATCATAAGAGAAGATTTGCCCCTTTGAAGAATGAGGGAAAGACCGGGCATCAATATTTTGACACCGGTGCTTACACTATTTCACTTGTGGTTGTGGTTTTTTTTCGATATGATATAATCCAAAATATAATAGTGGTGGGGGGTATTTGAATGTCTGAAAACGAGGCGGAGTTTTTAGCCCAGAAAACGGAGGATCGTCCTCCAACCGAAGCAGCGGAAGAGCCCAGCGAGAGTAAGGCAAGACCCGAAGAGGGGGAAAGCTTCAAGGAGCTTTACGAGGAGAGCCTGCAAGAGGTAGCGGAGGGAGAAGTCGTCCATGGACGGGTCATCCACGTGGGACCGGAGTTCGTGACCGTGGATGTAGGTTTCAAATCCGAAGGCCAGGTTCCCTTGAGGGAGTTTCGCCAGAAAGATGGCACCCTTTTGGTCAACGTGGGTGACGAGATTGACGTCCTAATTGAGCGTAGGGAATCGGAAATCGGGCTGGTTACGCTCTCCAAAGAGAAAGCGGATAAATATAAATTCTGGGATGAGATCAGTCGCGCCTGGAATGAGGATCAGGTGATCGAAGGAAAAATTGTCTCCCGCATCAAGGGGGGCCTCAACGTAGATATAGGGATTCTCGCCTTTTTGCCGGGCTCCCAGGTAGATATCCGCCCGATCCGCAATCTGGAAAAGCTGATCGGCCAAACTTTCAAGTTTAAGATCATCAAACTCAACCGCCGACGGGGGAATGTGGTCCTTTCTCGACGGATTCTTCTGGAGAAAGAGCGGGATGCCCTGCGGCAGAAGACCCTGGAGGTCCTGGAAGAGGGGAAGATCGTCGAAGGGGTGGTGAAGAACATCACGGATTATGGAGCCTTCATCGATCTGGGGGGAATCGATGGGCTGATGCATATTACCGATATGTCCTGGGGAAGGATCAATCATCCCTCCGATGTTCTCACGGTAGGGGCCAAGATCAAGGTTAAAGTTCTACAGTTTGACCGGGAGCATCAACGGGTCTCTCTGGGGCTCAAGCAGACTATGGCCGATCCCTGGGAGAATGTTGCCGGGAGATTTCCTGTGGGGACCCGGGTGAAGGGAACGGTCACTTCCATCACCGATTACGGGGCCTTTATCCAATTGGCGGAAGGGGTCGAAGGTCTGGTTCACATTTCGGAGATGGCCTGGACCAAGCGGGTCAGGCATCCCTCCAAGGTTCTTTCCGTGGGGGATGAGGTTGAGGTCATGATTCTAGATGTGGACCAAAACCAGAAGCGCATCTCTCTGGGTCTGAAGCAGACCACCCCCAACCCGTGGGATACCATTGCCGAGCGCTATCCGGTAGGGACCAAGATTCAGGGACGGATCAAGAACATTACCGACTTTGGTATTTTCATCGGGATTGACGAAGGGATCGATGGATTGGTCCACATCTCGGATATTTCCTGGACCCAGCGCCTGAAACATCCCTCCGAGATGTATCGCAAAGGACAGGAAGTCCAGGCTATCATCCTGAATATTGATAAGGAAAACCAGCGTTTCTCCCTGGGTATCAAGCAAATCCAAAAGAACCCCTGGGAAGACGCCCACCACCGGTTCAAAGTCGGCCAGTTGGTGAAAGGAAGGGTAACCAATGTTACCAAATTCGGAGCCTTTATAGAACTGGAGCCGGGGATCGAGGGACTGGTGCACATTTCCGAACTCAGCAACCAGAGGGTAGAGAAAGCCGACGAGGTGGTCAAGAACGGAGACGAAATCCAGGCTGTAGTCATCAATGTAGAACCCAAGAAGCACAAAATTGGCCTAAGCATCAAAGATATAGACCGATACCAAGCCCAACGTGCTCGAAAGGAACCAACTGCCGCGTCCTATGAAGATGATACTTCCGATTTCGGCCGAATGCTAAAAGAAGGACTGGAGAAAAGGGCCCGGGAAGCGAACAATAGCCAGGAGCCTTAATCCGCCGATGAAGAAAAACCCTGTGCTACTGGGGCTTATGGTTTTCGGGGTGCTGCTCTCCCTCTTTTTGGTCAGCATCTGGGCCTTGTCCTACTTTTCCAACCGGGAAGAAAGCCTCTGGGGCGGGGAAAAGGTCGCCATCATCGAGATTCGGGGGGTCATCATCGATCCCCAGCCCGTCGTCGAAAAGCTGGTCAAACTCCGCAAAAATGAAAAAGTGAAAGCGATCGTGCTGCGCATCGACTCCCCCGGGGGTGCGGTAGGACCGGCCCAGGAGATCTACGCGGAGGTGAGGAAAGCGCAGAAGGAGAAGAAAGTACTGGTCTCCGTGGGTTCGGTCGCTGCCTCGGGGGGATACTACATTGCTTGTGGGGCCGACAAAATCATGGCTAATCCCGGCTCCATCACCGGGTCCATCGGCGTGATCGTGGAGAGTCTAAACGTCGAAGAACTCCTTAATAAGCTCGGCCTGAAATCCGTGGTGGTGAAAAGCGGCAAAGTGAAGGATATGGGCTCTCCTTTTCGCCCCATGACCGATGAAGAGAAGAAACTACTCCAGGGCGTGCTCGACAGCGTTCACGAACAGTTCATCCGGGCCGTGGCCGAGGGAAGGAACCTTCCTCTGGAGAAGGTTCGGGAACTGGCGGACGGGAGGATCTTTTCGGGCGAGCAAGCCAGGGCCCTGGGTTTGGTGGATGAACTGGGCAACTTCGAAGACGCCATCGCGCTGGCGGCCAAGCTGGCCGGCATCAAAGGGGAGCCAGAGGTCATCTACCCGGAGAAAAAAAGGTTTTCCATCCTCGACCTTCTCTTACAGGAGACGGCCAGCAAAATCCTGGAGGGTTTGCGAGAAAATTCTTCCCTGAATTTCTGGTATTACGGGCCCAGCAGGTAAATTATCCCTTTTCATGTCCACTCCTAGATTTGCTTCCTTAGATGTCGGATCCAACACGGTGCGGCTTCTGACCGCCGAAAGACTATCTTCCCGCGACTTCCGGCCCTTGCGGGTGGAAAGAATCATCACCCGTTTGGGAGGAGGTTTTTCCGGGGCCGGGGAACTGAGGGAGTCCTCCATGGAGAGGACGGTTGAAGCGATCCGCAACTTGGTCGATCTTGCAAAGAAGGATGGGGTAAAGGAAATCTTTGCCGTTGGGACCGGGGTTATGAGGGAAGCCAAGAACCGGAAAGATTTTTTGGAGAGGGTGGAGCGGCGGACCGGAATCTCCCTTCGGCTTCTCTCCGGGGTGGAAGAAGCCCATTTGATGCTTCAGGGCGTTCTCTGGTCGTTGAAAGACAAGAGGCTGCCCCGATTGGTCACGGATGTGGGGGGGTGGTCTACGGAAATCGTGTGGGTGGAAGGAGAGGTGCCCCGGGAAACGGTCAGCTTAGGCTTAGGGGTGGTGGCTTTGACCGAGAGATTTTTAAAAGCCGCCCCCCCTTTGGCCCGGGAACTGGAAGAGCTGGAAACTCATAGCCGGAATCTCGTCCGAGAAATCCGTGAACAATGGGAAAACGCGGGGAAGAGCGTCCGAGACCTGCAATCCAATCTTATTGGGACTGCCGGAACCGCTACCACGCTGGCAGCCATCCATCTGGGCCTACCCACCTACGACCCGCAAAAGGTCAACGGCCATTTGATCTCCCTTCACGACCTGAAAGATATCTACGACCTTCTCCGTTCCCTTCCCCTAAGAGAGCGGCAGAAAGTTCCCGGATTGGAGAGGGGGAGGGAAGACCTGATTGTCGCCGGGGCAGTGATTTTTTTAAACCTCCTGGAGGTCTTCGATTTGACCGCTCTTGAAGTGATCGATTCCGGTTTGCTGGAGGGGGTGCTTCTGGAGGGAATAAGACAATTGCGGATTGGCGATTGCGGAATGCGGATTGAAGGATGAGGTGGGGCAAAGATAGAGAGAATAATACAATCCGCAATCCCCAAATGATGTCCACAAATGATGTCCTTGACAACCGGTCCACGCCATAATAGATTATTTTATAATCTCTTCCTTAACCACGAGGAATCCGATGATTTCTGAAAAAGTTTCCGAAAGTCTTACTTTTGATGACGTCCTTCTGGTCCCCGCAGAATCTTCCATCCTGCCCCGGGACGTAGAAGTTTCTACCCTCCTCACCCGAGCCGTCCGCCTGAACGTTCCCCTCCTGAGTTCCGCCATGGACACGGTTACCGAAGCCCAGATGGCCATCGCCATGGCCCGAGAAGGGGGGATCGGAATTATCCATCGCAACATGTCCATCAGCGCCCAGGCTGCGGAAGTAGACAAGGTAAAGAAATCCGAGAGCGGAATGATCGTCGATCCCATCACCATGGACCCAGACCAGAGAATCTATGAAGCCCTGGAGGTTATGAAAAAATACCGCATCTCCGGGGTTCCGATCACCCGGGGGGGAAAGCTGGTGGGGATTCTGACCAACCGGGATTTGCGGTTCGAAACCCAGCTGGACCAGGCCATTTCTGCAGTTATGACCAAAGAGAATCTGGTGACCGCACCCGTCGGGATCACCCTGGAAGAATCGAAGCGCTTGCTCCATAAAAACCGGATCGAAAAACTCCTGGTGGTGGACGAGCAGAATAATCTAAAAGGACTGATCACCATCAAGGACATCGAGAAGACGATTAAATACCCTAATTCCTGCAAAGATCAAATGGGACGGTTGCGGGTGGGGGCTGCCGTGGGAGTGTCTGCCGACCGAGAGGCGCGGATCGAAGCTCTGCTCAAAGCCGGTGCCGATGTCATCGTTATCGATACGGCCCACGGCCATTCGCAGAATGTCGTCGCGGCCATCCGCAACACCAAGCGGGTTTTCCCGGATTGCCAGCTCATTGCCGGGAATGTGGCCACGGCCGAAGGCACAGAAGCTTTGATCCAGGCAGGAGCTGATGCCATCAAGATCGGAGTAGGCCCGGGGTCCATTTGCACGACCCGAGTCGTTGCGGGGGTGGGCGTCCCCCAGATCAGCGCCATCCTAGAGAGCGCCCGGGTAGCGCAAAAGCACGGACTCCCAATCATCTCGGACGGAGGAATCAAGTTTTCCGGGGACATTACCAAGGCCCTGGCTGCGGGTGCCGATTCGATCATGATCGGAAGCCTTTTTGCCGGAACGGATGAGAGCCCGGGGGAGATGGTTCTCTACCAGGGGCGAAGCTATAAAATGTACCGGGGCATGGGGTCCATCGAGGCCATGAAGAGCGGCAGTAAAGACCGCTACGGACAGGATGACATAGAATCGGAGATCAAACTCGTTCCCGAAGGCATTGAAGGGCGGGTCCCTTACAAAGGCCCCCTCTCCTCGAGCATTTACCAGCTCTTAGGCGGACTGCGAGCCGGGATGGGTTACCTGGGGTGCCGGAACCTGAAAGAGCTGAGGGAAAAAAGCCGGTTTACCCGTATCACCTCTGCCGGGTTGCGGGAAGGCCATGTGCATGACGTGATCATTACCAAGGAGGCCCCCAATTACAGCTTGAGTGACATAAACCCCTGGAAGGAGCCCTGAGGGAGGTGAAGGCAAAGGATTTCCAAGGCCGGATTTTAATCCTGGACTACGGGTCCCAATATACCCAGTTGATTGCCAGACGAGTGCGGGAGTGCCACGTGTACTGCGAGATTCACCCGTTTAACCTGAGTCTGGAAGCCATCCGGGATTTCCAACCCAAGGGGATCATTCTCTCTGGCGGCCCCTCCAGCGTGTATGAGAAAAACGCTCCGCTGAACCCGCCAGAGATCTTCCGGATGGGCATTCCCACGCTGGGCATCTGCTACGGGATGCAGCTCATGACCCATGTTTTGGGAGGGAAGGTCGCCCGCTCCAACAAACGGGAATACGGCCGCAGCGAGCTCTTCATCGACAACCCCCAGGATCTTTTCGCCGGGCTGAACCAGGGGACCCCCATTCAAGTATGGATGAGCCATGGAGACAGGATTGAAGTCCCCCCCCCGGGCTTTCAAGCCATCGCTCATTCTTCAAACTCCCCGGTGGCGGCTATGAAGAATGAGGACCTCCAGACCTACGGGGTCCAGTTTCACCCCGAAGTCGTCCACACCCCGCGGGGAAAAGAAATTCTGCAGAACTTCCTCTTCCGCATCTGTCAGTGCCCGGCTGATTGGACCATGGAATCTTTCGCGGTCAAGACGGTCCAATCCCTGAAGGAAGAGATCGGAAAAGAACGGGTTCTTTGCGCCCTGAGCGGCGGGGTGGATTCCTCTGTGGTTGCGGTTCTCCTCCACCGGGCTGTCGGAAAACAGCTGACCAGTATCTTCGTGGACAACGGGCTTTTACGCAAAGAGGAGGCCCGAAAAGTGCAAGAGCTCTTTGGCTGGAACCTGGGGTTGAACTTGAGGGTGGTGGATGCAGGGGATCTCTTCTTGGAGAAGCTGTCCGGGGTGATGGACCCGGAGCAAAAACGGAAGATCATCGGGAATGAATTTATTTACCTCTTCGAACGGGAAGCGCAGAAGATCGGGGGAGCGGGCTATCTGGCTCAGGGAACGCTCTATCCCGATGTGATCGAGTCGGTATCTTTCCGGGGGCCATCGGCCAAGATCAAAAGCCATCACAATGTGGGCGGCCTGCCCGAGCGGATGCATCTCAAACTCGTCGAGCCTTTGAAAGAACTCTTCAAGGATGAGGTGCGCGCCGTAGGGCGGGAGGTGGGACTTCCCCAGGAGCTCATCGAGCGCCAGCCTTTTCCGGGCCCAGGGCTGGCGGTACGGACGCTGGGGGCGGTAAGCCGGGAAGATCTGGCCATCCTCCGGGAAGCGGATGCCATCGTCGAGGAAGAGATGCGGCGCACCGGCTGGTACACCCGGGTCTGGCAGTCTTTTGCGGTCCTGCTGCCCGTTTGTACGGTCGGGGTCATGGGCGATGAGCGTACGTACGAGCGGGTTGTGGTCCTGAGAGTGGTCCATAGCATGGACGGCATGACCGCAGATTGGGTGCCCCTGCCGCCAGAGGTGCTGGGGACCCTCTCCAACCGGATCATCAATGAAGTCAGGGGAGTGAACCGGGTAGTTTACGATATTTCCTCCAAGCCGCCCAGCACGATCGAGTGGGAATAAGCTGAAGGCTAAAGGCTGAAGGCTGAAGGGTTAACACCCTTTACCTTACTAAGGGGTCCATAACAGGATAGACATCGTCGATAAGATGGCCTGACCGTTTGGAACCCTTGGACTGGACTCCGGCTTTCGCCGGAGAGACGAATTTGAAGTATCATCCCTTTTCGTCATTCCGGCGAAAGCCGGAATCCAGTGGTATGAAAGAAGAGTTTGATGTCTACACAATTACGGCCTTGTTAATAAAAGAGGCAATTAGCGCATTTTACACTTACCCTCACACTGAGACTGTTCTTATATGAAACACGCCAATTTTGCCCATCTGCACCTTCACACCCAGTTCAGCCTTCTGGATGGGGCCATCCGTCTGGATGAGCTCTTCAAGAAGGCCAAAGAGTACCGCCTGCCGGCTCTAGCCATTACCGATCACGGAGCCATGTTCGGGGCCATTGAATTCTATCAACAGGCCCAGAAAATCGGGATCAAACCGATCATCGGCTGTGAGGTCTACGTGGCGCCCGGAAGCCGTTTGGAAAAGACCTCGAAGGGTCCTTCCGAGGCCTCCTATCATTTGATCCTCCTGGCCAAAAATCTGACCGGGTACCGAAACCTAATGAAACTGGTCTCGACGGCCTACCTTGACGGTTTCTACTACCGGCCCCGCGTGGATAAGGAATTACTCCAGGCCCATAATGAAGGACTGATAGCCCTCAGCGCCTGCCTCCAGGGTGAAGTCCCTTTCTGCCTGGCCGGCGGAGATAAGAAAAAAGCCTTGCAGGCCGCAGATGAGCTGAAGTCCATCTTTTCGGACCAACGTTTCTACCTGGAGCTGCAAGAGAACAAGATTCCCGAGCAGAAGAAAGTCAACGCCGGCCTCCTGGAAATCGCCAAAGATTTATCCCTCCCGCTGGTGGCCACCAACGATTGTCACTATCTCAAGAGGGAAGATGCCCGGGCGCACGAGATCCTCCTCTGTATTCAAACCGGAAAGACCCTGAAAGACGTGGACCGGATGAAGTTTTCCACGGATGAATTTTTCTTCCGTTCCGCCGAGGAGATGGAGGAATTGTTCTCCTACTGCCCGGAGGCCCTGCGGAACACGGTCGAGGTGGCCGAGCGCTGCAACCTGGACCTCAAACTCAGCGAACTTCAATTTCCCCAGTTCCAGGTCCCCCCGGGGGAAACCCTGGATAGCTATCTGGAAAAATCCGCCCGGAAAGGGCTGGAAGATCGATGGGCTGAAATGAAAGGCGGCGGGCAACCTCCTCATCAGTCCATCGAATTTTACCAGCAGCGTCTGCACAAGGAAGTGGGCATGGTCCAGAAGATGGGTTTCTCCGGCTATTTCCTGATCGTCTCCGACTTTATCCGTTATGCCAAATCCAGGAACATTCCCGTAGGACCGGGAAGGGGATCGGGAGCCGGGTCCCTGGCGGCCTACTGCCTGGGAATCACGGAGATTGACCCGATGGTCAACGGACTCCTCTTTGAGCGGTTCCTGAATCCCGAACGGGTGAGCCCCCCGGACATCGACATTGATTTCTGTATCCAGGGACGTGAGGAAGTGATCCAGTACGTAAAGAATAAATATGGCCAGGACCATGTGGCCCAGATCATTACTTTCGGAAAGATGCAGGCCCGGGCCGTGATCCGGGATGTGGGGCGGGCCATGGACATGCCCTATGGCGAAGTCGACCGGATCGCCAAGATGATCCCCAACACCCTGAACATCACCCTGAAGGAGGCCCTGGAACAGGAGCCCCGCCTGAACGAAATGGCCAAAAACAATGCGGAGGTGAAGAAGCTCCTGACCCTGGCTCAAGCCCTGGAAGGGCTCCCGCGCCATGCCTCCACCCATGCCGCCGGAGTGGTAATTTCCGACCGGCCTCTAGTGGAGGTCGTTCCTCTCTACCGGGGCCAGCAGAATGAAATGGTCACCCAGTATGCCATGAAGGATATAGAGAAGATCGGCCTCATCAAGTTCGATTTTCTGGGGTTGAAAACCCTGACCATGATCGAAGACGTGCTCAAACGGGTGGAGTCTTCCCGGGGGGAAAAGCCGGATTTCAGGAGGCTCCCGCTTACGGACCGAAAGACCTACGACCTGCTCTGTTCGGGGGATACGTCGGGAGTCTTCCAGTTAGAAAGTTCAGGGATGAGAGACCTGGTCATACGCCTCATCCCGGAGCGCTTCGAAGATCTGGTGGCCCTCCTGGCCCTTTACCGCCCGGGACCCCTGAAGAGCGGCATGGTCGATGATTTTATCAAACGGAAGCAGGGAAAGGTTTCCATATCATACGAGGTCCCGGATTTGAAGCAGATCCTGGAGGAGACCTACGGGGTCATTGTTTACCAAGAGCAGGTCATGACGATTGCCACCAAACTGGCCAACTTCAGCTTGGCTCAGGCGGACATATTGCGGCGGGCCATGGGGAAGAAGAATGCGGAAGAGATGGCCATGCAGAAGAAGAATTTCATCGACGGGTCGCAGAAGAATAAGATCCCGGTGAAGAAGTCGGAGAAGCTCTTTGACCTGATGGCCAAATTTGCCGAATACGGGTTCAACAAATCCCATAGCGCGGCCTATGCCCTCATTGCCTTTCAGACGGCCTACCTCAAGGCTCACTATCCAGTGGAATTTATGGCGGCGCTGCTCTCCAGCGAAATGGGAAATTCGGAAAAGATCCTGCGCTACCTGGGGGAATGCCGGGAGAAGAAGGTCGAAGTCCTTCCCCCGGACGTCAACGAAAGCTACCAGGATTTTACGGTGGTGGGAGAAAAAATCCGCTTTGGGCTGGCCGCGGTCAAGAATGTAGGTCTGGCGGCTATTCAGTCGATCCTGGACGGCCGGGAAGAAAAAGGGAACTTCATCTCTCTGGCGGATTTTTGCCTCAAAGTGGACCTGCGCAAAGTTAATAAGCGGGTCATCGAAAGCCTGATCAAGTGCGGGGCCTTTGACAGCCTCGGCTTCCCCCGGGCCCAGCTCCTGGCGGGTCTGGAAGAAGCCATGGAATGGGCGCAGGGGTTAGAACGGGAACGGGCCAACAACCAGATCACGATGTTCGGCGGCCTTCGGCAAGGAGGAAGAAAAGTGGAACCGCGCCTTCCGGAGGTTCCGGAGTGGCCGGAGAACCAACGCCTGACCCTGGAGAAAGAGACCCTGGGATTTTATCTTACCGGCCATCCCCTCAGCAGTTACGCTCATGTTTTGCAGCGTTTCACTACGATGGATACCGTGCGAGTTCAGGAGGCAGCCGACGGGCAAGAAGTGATCATCGGGGGAGTGGTCAATGCCTTAAAGGAGATCAACACCAAAAAGGGCGACCGCATGGCCTTCGTGAGCCTCGAAGACCTGGGGGGGATCGTGGAAGTGATCGTTTTTTCCGAGCTGTACAAGAACTCCTCCCTGCTGCTCAAGAGCGAAGACCCGGTCTTCATCAAAGGAAGGGTGGATGCGGGCGAAGAAAGTGTGAAGATTATTGCCAGCGAAGTCCTCCCCTTTGAGCAGGCAGTGGGCAAGTTGGCGACCAGTATCCACGTGCGATTGCGTTCCGATGGACTGAGGCGGGAAGACCTGGAGGCGATAAAAGAAATTTTTCAGGACTGCCGGGGGAATTCTCCCGCCTATCTCCATTTAATCCTTCCCGGAGAAAAGGAGGCCGTCGTCGACCTGGGCGACGAATGGAAGTTAAGTTCCAACGACCAGCTGGTCCGCCGCATCCGGGACCTCCTCGGGTATGAAGCGGTGAGCTTTCAAGCTTAATGGTCTATTGGGTCATCTAGTCTATTTTGTCTACTTCGTCGTCCGATCTATTTAGCCAAAAAGTAGGGGGACTAGAAAGACCAAATGACCAGATAGACCAGACGACCAGATAGACCAGACGACCAGATAGACCAGACGACCAGATTGACCATTTATGGCCCTCTACTATTTGGATTTTGAAAAGCCCATCGCGGAGATCGATAAGAGAATCGAAGAACTCCGAAACTTCTCCTATCATCCCCCTCTCAGGGTGGCAGAAGAGATTGCCAGTCTGGAAAAACAGCTCCAGAAGGTTCTGGCCAAGGTGTATGGCCATCTGACCCGCTGGCAAAGGACTCAGCTCTCGCGCCATTTCAACCGCCCCACCTTTTTAGACTATGTAGAACGCCTTTTTACCGATTTTATTGAATTCCACGGGGACCGGAAGTTTGGGGATGACCCGGCCATTGTGGGAGGTCTGGCGCATTTCCAGGGGATCCCGGTTGTGGTCGTCGGCCAGCAGAAGGGTAGGACGGTGAAAGAGAAGATGGCCCGCAATTTCGGGATGTCTAACCCTGAAGGCTACCGGAAGGCTTTGCGGATGATGAAACTGGCCGAACAATTCGAAAAGCCCCTGATTACCATGATTGATACCCCTGGGGCCTACCCCGGACAGGGAGCGGAAGAAAGGGGGCAGGCCATGGCGATTGCCGAGAATTTACAAGCTATGGCTACCCTGCGCGTGCCCATCATCTGCGTGATCATCGGGGAGGGGGGAAGCGGGGGGGCCTTGGCTTTGGGGGTGGGGGACCGTCTACTGATGCTGGAGAACGCCACCTATTCGGTGATTTCCCCGGAGGGTTGCGCCGCCATTCTCTGGAAAAGTGAAAAGGAGAAGGAAAAGGCAGCCGAGGCCCTGATGGGAACGGCTGAAGACCTCTATGAGTTGGGCGTGATCGATGAGGTCCTCCGTGAGCCTTTGGGAGGTGCCCATCGAGATATGGAGGAGATGGCCCGGACCTTTTCTCGATCGCTGGCGCGCCACCTGAACGAGCTGCGGGCTGATTCCGCAGAAGATCTCCTGAAAAAAAGATATGAGAAGTACCGGCTCATGGGAAAGGTTTGGGGAGGATAAAACTCTGGTCGTAGAAGAGAAGCTTGCGGGTCACGGTACGGGGTATCAGGAAAGGAGATACCGGAACCTTCTCCTGGAGCAAGGTCTGGTCTCCTTTCAGGTTCAAGTCAAAGAAACCGACCTTTACATCAAAGCTACGCAAAACCTCGAGGAACCTGCCTACCAGTCCATCCTGCACTACCGTTACCAGCTCGAACAGTACATCCTCGGACATCCCGATTTCTTCCATTCCCTGGTTCCGCTGGAGGATGATGAATTTGCCCCTCCCATTGTCCGGAGGATGATCTGGGCGGCTCGATGCGCCGGGGTAGGACCCATGGCCGCCGTGGCGGGGGCTATGGCGGAGGCCGTAGGCCAGGACCTTTTGAAGGAATCCTCAGAGGTGATCGTGGAGAACGGGGGGGACATCTTCCTCCGTTCCTCCAAAGAAGTGAAGGTGGGTATCTTTGCCGGAGCTTCTCCCCTGAGTCTTCGAATCGGTTTGCGCCTCCCCGCGGCCGAGCATCCCCGGGGAATTTGCACTTCTTCGGCGACCGTGGGCCCCTCCTTAAGCTTTGGCCGTGCCGATGCGGTGTGCGTTCTTGCCGACTCTGCGGCTTTGGCCGATGGTGCCGCAACGGCGGTGGGTAATGTGGTTCAATCTCCCCTTGATCTGGAAAGAGGGCTGGAGAAAGCCCGGTCCATTGAAGGATTGAACGGCGTGGTGATCATCCTGGGAGACAAGCTGGCTGCCTGGGGTCAAATTCAGTTGACCGACATCGGACCTGCCGAAGTCGGGCATGGGCCTTGAGAATTTTGCTCGGATATGCTTTGTTTTTTGAAGAGAAAAGAATATAATAGGTTCGCCTGGAAAGAGGATCGAAAGTAAGGAAGATGAAAATCGGGGTTATTTCTGATACCCATCTCACGCAATCCACGCCGGACCTGGCAGAGTTGATGAATGGGCCGTTTAAAGAGGTAGAGACGATCTTCCATGCCGGGGATCTTACCGAGCTTGCGGTCCTGGACGCCTTTGCCGGGAAAAAGGTTCTGGCGGTTTGCGGGAATATGGATTCGCCTGCGGTTCGGAAGCAGCTTCCCACATACCGGGTCTTCCAGACGGAGAAATTCAAAATTGGCCTGATTCACGGCTGGGGTGGACCGCGGGGGATCGAAGAGAGAATCGCCCGCGAGTTTGAGAGAGTGAATTGTATCGTCTATGGACATACTCATACCCCATCCCACCTAGAACGGGGGGGGGTTTTTTTCTTTAACCCGGGCGCCTTCGGAGGCGGCCGGGGGCCCGGCTCGAAGAGTGTGGGCGTGCTGGATTTGAGCGATACTGTATCCGGACAAATCATCTATTTGTGAAGGATCAAAGGGAGCTAAGAATGGCGGAATTTCTCTGGGCCCCTTGGCGGATGAAATATATTCTGGGCGACAAAACGGGAAAGAAATGCATTTTTTGCGCCATGGAAGGGCAATCCCCTAAACGGAGGCTCATCCTCCGTCAGACTTCTTCCTCCCTGATCATGCTCAACCGATATCCATACGCGTACGCCCATCTCATGGTTGCGCCGGTCCGGCACGTGGACCGGGTCAAAAAACTGAAAAAGCAGGAAATGGCCGATATCATGCAGAATCTGGGCCAGGCGATCGAAATTCTGGGGGAGGTTTTCCACCCCGATGGCTTTAACGTGGGGATGAACCTGGGACGGGTAGCCGGGGCTGGGGTCCTTTACCATCTCCATTTTCATATCGTCCCCCGCTGGCAGGGAGACACGAACTTTATGCCGGCCCTCGCCGAGTGTCGGGTGATTCCCGAGCACCTGAATCAAACTTACCAGCGGCTGCTCCCCTATTTCAAAAAATTGGAAAAGTGACGGAGGGGTTATGGGACTGATACGAGGCACGATTTTCTTCCTTCTTCTCCTGGCGGGCATCGGGTTTGCCATCCTGAATGATCAATCCATCTCTCTAAAATATTATTTTGGCTGGGCGAGCCCCCCCTTGCCCCTTTTCCTGTGGGCTTTCCTTTTTCTCCTCCTCGGGCTGATCCTTTCGGGAATATGGGCCTTTCTCTCCAAGTTAAGGCTCCATTCCCGGATTCGTCAGCGAAAGAAAGCCGTCGCCGGATTAGAAGAGAAGCGAAGTCAGTTGAAAGAAGAAAAAGCATCCCGTTGAAGCAGGAAAACTTTCCCAGGAACTCCAGCGCCACCTCTTATCGTTCTTGATAAGGGCGACCGGCGGGTCGCCCCGGTAGTTTCTTCAAGGTATTCTATACTCCCGCATCATACAGTTTGATCAAAACCATTCCTGGATTCCCGCTCCCGGCTTTCGCTGGGACAAGTTTCGCGGGAATGACAAAAAGAAGGTAATGGAATAGTCCGAAGGAAAATCGCCTGGGAAGGGAGTCTGGGGAGGATGGAGGGAAGGGGACTTTTCCTTCCCCCCGAGTTGAATGGGTTAAGAGCGGTTATTTCTCAATCCTGGCGTAAACGACGGGGAAGCCCGCCCCTTCCAGAGCTTTTTTGATGGGCTCAAAATAGAAGGTCTTCAGTTTAAAGACCACCAACCTTTTCCCCGGTTCATCGGCTGCGTCGGTTACCAGACTGGTGATGTTTACGTTATGTTCCTTGATGATCCGGGTGATGTCCGCCAGGGCCCCGGGTTTATCATCCACCATAACCTCCACCCGGCTTCCTTTCTCCTTCATTCCCATGACCTCAATCAGGATCTCCATGACATCGTTTTCCGTGATGATTCCCACTAGATTGCCATCTTCCACCACGGGGAGGCAACCAATCTTGTTGTCATGAAGGAGGGTCGTGGCTTCTTCTATGGATATATCCGGGGAAATGGTAATAACGTTCCGGGTCATGATTTCCCCGACAGTCAGCTTATCCAGAAGGTAATGGAGCTCCCGGATCTCCAGAGAAGTGGCCGGCGAAGCCTCGGCTTTCCGGATATCCATATTGGTGACCAACCCGATTAGTTTCTTACCATCCACGACCGGAAGATGCCGGATATTTTTCTCCTTCATAACTTTTTTAGCAACGGTCATTCTTTCATCTTTGGTGACGGTAACCAGGTCCTTATGCATCTTTTTTCTGACCAGCATACCCATTTCCTCCTGTCCGTTTATTATAAAAAAGGTAATTATCCTTGACCTTAAGGGTAGTGTAATGAATCTAAATTAGGCCGTCAAGAGGATAATTTCCTTATAATTTCCTTAAGAGTAACCCCCAGCTCTGCCGGGGGACTCCCAGAATAGTTCAATGGATTTTTCATTCATAAATAAAGCATTGGGGAAACCCGGCATCGTCTTTCCGGCTCCAATAGAGGGGTTGAATCTGGTACAAACGCATTAATCCCTTTGACGATAATTCGCTTCCCTCTCCCCTCGCGGGAGAGGGGCAGGGTGAGGGGGATTAGAGCAAGGGAAGCTTCACTCACCCTCATCCCATCCCTCTCCCATCAAGGGAGAGGGAGCCCAATGTCAATATACTTCTTGCGTTTGCATTAGTTAACAGTCCGGAAATTTTCCTCTTGATCTGCGCCCTAGGACAATCAGATACTATTTGATATGCGATTGCGAAAAATAATCTACGTAAGAGGTGGATGATGGAAGCGATTAAAGGTGTCTTAGGGATTGTCGGCAGCCCGAATCGGGAAGGGCGCACGAACCAATTGGTTAATGCTGCCTTGGAAGGAGCCGCCAAAGCAGGGGCCCCCACCGAACTGGTACAAATGGCTGACCATGTCGTGGCTGCCTGCAGGGACTGTCTGCCCCGGGTGTGCCAAGAAAATCAGAAGTGCACCTACGAGGATGAGGCCTTCGAGCATCTGAGCCAGAAACTCCTAAACTGCGGCGCCCTGGTCCTGGGCACACCGGTCTATTGGTGGGATACGAGCGGAATGGTGAAATATTTCATCCTGAAGATGTTCCGCGTATATGCTCCCTCGGCCCCTCTCAAGGGACTGCCGGCCCTTGGCATCAGCATTGCCGGAGGTACGGGCAACGGCTTGATCTCCGGATTGCGGCCGGTGTACCATTTATTCCAGATGCTGCAAATGCGGGCTCTGGAACCGTTGCCCGCCACTCGCTTCAACTTTGACGCTGCGGTAAAGCGTGCAGGTGAGCTTGGCAGTCAGCTCGCCCCCATGATCCAGCGGCGTAATCCTTTCACCAGCCTGGAGGACCGTCTATTGTGGTACGATTCACTCCCTTACCTTGGCCTAAACCGGGCCGAGGAGCGGCGTCTTCTGGCGGACCTCACTACATTGGCCCTGCCCTCCAATACGCAACCCACTGTACCCTTTGGCCTGGCCCGGGCCGACGCTTTGAGCGCGGCAGGCCGGCTGCTGGAGTCTTTGACCGAAATTACCCGGGTCTACGAGGCTGGCGTCAAGGCTTTCGAGGGAAAGTGAGACGTCACCCGAAAGTTTCCCTGGCCCGGGGGCTTTCCAAGCTGGGGTATTGCTCCCGGACCCAGGCTCGGACCCTGATCAGGGTTGGGCGGGTTCGGGTAAACGGCGCCTTGCACCGCGATGAAGAGACGTGGGTTGATCTGGAACGAGATCGAATTGAAGTGGATGGCCAGCCCGTCACTTCGAAAACCAAAATCTACCTGATGCTCAACAAACCCAGAGGAATGGTGACCACCAGATCCGATGAAAAGGGGAGGGAGACGGTATATGATTGCCTGAAGAAGGCAGAGCTCCCCTGGCTTGCCCCTGTCGGGCGACTGGACAAAGCGAGCGAGGGTTTGTTGCTGTTCACCAATGACACCCGATGGGCAGCCGGGATCCTATCACCCGAAACCCACCTTGACAAAACTTACCATGTGCAGGTCGATCGTTTAGTCCACAAGGACCTATTGCGGCAGATGATGAAGGGAATAAAAACGGAGGAGGGAGACCTCCTGCGCGCCAAGCACATGACCTTATTACGTCAAGGAAGTCGCAATAGCTGGTTGGAAGTGGTATTGGATGAAGGCAAGAATCGACATATCCGCCGCCTATTGTCCGCGCTCGGGGTGAATGTCCTAAGGTTGATACGGATCACCATAGGTCCCCTAAAATTGGGAAGTCTGGGTAAAGGAGCTTTCCGACACCTGACGGATGAGGAAAAAGATTTTCTACGAAAAGCCATTGTAACACCAAAGAAATGAAATTACCAGGGAGTCCATAATAGGATAAACATCTTCGGGATGAGGGCCTGCCCTTGAAACCCGCGGACTGGACTCCGGCCTTCGCCGGAGAGACGAATTCGAGAGAACATTTCTTTCCGTCATTCCGGCGAAAGCCGGAATCCAGTGGTATAAGAGAAGAATTTGATGTCTAAACAATTACGGCCTTATTAATAAAACATCTCCAAATTCGTTGATCGAATATTTGGGAAACCCCGGTAATGGCCGAACATTTCGAACATTCCAACTTCTCGGCCATCAACGAATTTGGAGATGACCCCGACTTTATAATGAACTTGGAGGCCTGGCTAAACATGAACCTCATGAAAGATCA
>Ga0187854_10001481_pt1 | contig 23030 bp, 17 predicted proteins | sample June2016WEW_6_15_FD_132445 | JGI IMG/M metagenome (GOLD analysis project Ga0187854, IMG submission 132445) | Peatland microbial communities from SPRUCE experiment site at the Marcell Experimental Forest, Minnesota, USA - June2016WEW_6_150 | ecosystem: Environmental > Terrestrial > Soil >...
AACAAAACTTTTAACCATAGGCCAAAGATCAAAAAAGAAATCACTGCCGCCAAAGCCGCGGTGAGCAAACTGGTTGTCCAGGGCCGATCCTCCACCCAGCGGATTTGCACCAACAGGAGGAGCAGCGTGGCAACGATATAACCCAAGGGCTCCAGGATGAAAACATAGCCAAAAAGGGTTGCCAGAGCCATGGCCCACTTTCCCCACCGGGGGATGGATGCGGAGATTCCCCGGGTCTGGGGTTGCGGGCGAAAAACGAGCCAACCGCCGATCAAGGATAGGGTAATGGCTAAGAGGAAGGGCCAGGCGCCGGGCCCCGGTATCCTCCATTTCCCCAAATCCAACTGCCAGCTGAAAACAGCCAGTACGATCCCCCCGGCAATAGAACCGATTCCCACGATCCGGTCGATGCTCGGCACCCTGCTCTCCCCTTTTGGACTTTATTGCTTTAACGCTCCACCGATTTGATCGTACATGAACCTTAAGGCTTTTCCGAAATCCTCGCTGCTCATGTAATTTATCTCCAGCTTCACCTTGTCGAGCGAGTCTTTGAACCCCGCATCTTCGTTCATCATCTTCTTTACTCCATCATGAATCTTTAGAATGATTGGCTTCGGGGTTCCCTTGGGAGCCACGAGACCCTTCATGTTCTCCATAAAAAAATCATATCCCACTTCTTTTAACGTAGGAACGTTGGGAATCAGCTTGGACCGTTTGCCGGAAAAAGTTACCAGGGACCTCACCCTTCCTCCCTCAATGAGGGCATAGGCTTCATCGGGGGCGGAAATGGCAACGTCTACATGGCCCCCGAGGAGGGCGGATAAGGTTTCTGCGCCTCCTTTAAAAGGGACATGTCGCAATCTTATCCCCGTGTTCTTTTCCAAAACGAGTACCGCCGCATGGTAGAGACTCCCGATTCCTGAAGTAGCATAAGAATATTTCTCCGGGTTTTTCTTGGCATCCGCTATGAACTCTTGAATCGTTTTCCACGGGCTATCGGTCTTAACACTCAGGCCGATCTGCTGTCCCACAATGCAGATGACCGGCTCAAAGTCGTTTAGAGGGTGGAACGGAAGTTTGCGGAAGTGTCCCGCCGTGGTCGTTTCGCTCCCCCCAGCGGTGAGCAAAGTGTAGCCATCGGGTTTGGCCGTGGCAACATATTGGGAAGCAATGGTTCCCGATGCCCCTGCCTTGTTGACCACGATAAAGGGCTGGCCAAAATACTTCGTGGCGTAATTGGCGACCGCCCGAGCGGTTAGATCCGTCCCTCCACCGGGGGCAAATCCCACGATGACCTCAACCGGACGGGTTGGAAAATCCTGCGCCCCGGCCCATCCCCCCATTCCAAGCACGATCAGCGAGACAAGGAAACCCGGGGATAAATAGAGGATCCGACGGAGTCTTTTACTCATGTTCTCCTCCTTTCAAAATGGCTAACCCGCCTCTTGCTTTTTCCGTGAGCATCGAAACTCGAACCCGAGGGGCCTTTCAACCTTCCCAAGGCATGACTTGAGCTATGAAATATATGAATATTCAGGATTTGTCAATCGAAAGATGGGAACCTTCCGCCTCACAGTCGTCGATGTTTTACCCTTGCTTGGCTCAGGTCCGGTATTCACTGCAAGGCCACGATTTTCTGCTTACTGCCTAAGAATGAAATTAGCCTGGACAAAGAAGGCAGGCTGAAGGACGCGCAAGGAAAAGGCCGCGTTTAAGGAGGGGGAACCAAATCAGATCTTTCAAGAAAAGCTCAAGGCTGGAGAGAAGAACCTTCGAACTCCTCTCTCCACCCTGCTGAAGTTATCCTGAGGGAGAGATTTCCCTGATCAGGGGATCAATTCTTCCCCTCGCTCGGGTTTTCCTTCTTTTCGTATTTCCCTTCGATGCGGGGGCGGTCTTCCATCGAGTCCTTGAAGGCTCGAATGGACTGGCCCAGGCTCTTGCCCATTTCAGGCAGACGCTTGGCACCGAAAATGAAGAAAGCAATCAACAAAATGATCATAAGCTCCTGCGAACCAATACCAAACATATACATCCTCCTTTAAAAAAACTGGGGTTCGGGAAAAGGAATGAAAAGAAAAAAAGAAGCAGAATTGAAGAAATCTTTAACAGCGTAGAGGGACAGACAAGCGGGCAGGCAAAACCGGCCGTAGAGAAAATTGAAGAAAGGGTTCTGAGAAATTGGACCGTTCGAGAATACCCAGGGCAACGAGATTCGTCAGAAATGCTTTTCCTTTGCTCTGTTGGTCGGCCGGCAGATTTTCCTGATCGGGATTTTCAAAAATCAAAGTAGGGGAAAGCACGTCTGCTTCTCCCAGGCTATCATAGTAGAGGTAACCGGTATATAAAGGGAGCCATAAGGAAAAAACGATGGCCAGAATTGATAATTTTTTGCACATTCTCATCACGTTTTTGGCCCCGATGGGGTTCCCGCAGTGCCCGGTAATATAAACTATTTTACCTCTCCCCGGACCGATTGGCAACTCATTTCCTTTCGCTCGCCTCCTTCCCTTTCATGATTTATTCTTCCTCTGAAAGAGGAGCTGGCTTGAGGCACGGGCCGGGGAACGCTGAACCTTTCTCATGGGGTTCTACTCCTTGGTGTAAAGTGAAGAGGGGCCAATGAGTTATAAGGCCTGGATCCATAGTCGGAGGCTTTGGCGGTCGAATGGCGGGGGTAACTTTTTATAAAGGGCGCTGCCAAGGAAGTAACAGAAAGGGGGCAGGAAAATTCTTATCCTTGACCCGTCCGCTGGGTCAAGCGGCCGGCTACCACCTGAGCCAGGTTGGACATCACTTTGACCCCCATTCTCGGTTCTTTGTGAATGAGATAATAAAAGTCTGGGCTCTTCATCACCAAAAGCTTCGAGCGGGCTTTGGTTTCGGCCGAGGCGGTATAAAGATGGGGCGGAACCAGAAAGGACCACCCGAGAATTTTCCCGGGCCCATTGATATGGTAAGGTTCCCCCCTGGGGAATTGGATCGAAACCTCTCCTTCTTCAAGGATGAAAAGTCGGTCGGCCTTTTGGCCTTCTTCGAAGAGGCTGACTCCCCCGGGTATGTTTTCTTCCTTCAAAAACTGGGCAACGATTTTCAGCTCCCAATCCGTGAGGCTCTGGAGGACGTCGACCTTTCGAAGCCGATCGATGCTGACCGTCTCTCTTCCGCCTTCCGCCAGCTTCTTCTCTATAAATTGGAGAAGTTCTTCCAGGGACTCCCCTCTCTTTTTAAGAAAATCCCGAAGTTCCTTTCGTTGGGTATAGGCAACCTCAACTCTGAGATTAGAAAGATAATTTACCAGGACCTCCCGCAGCAATTCCGCCTTTTGTTCAGTAAGTTCCACCTGAACCACTGGTATTTCCCTTTCGATCCTCATATGATACCGGGCTTGGGTCCGACCCAGGAAATTCTGATCTGAACGTCTTCCGCCTAACTTTCTATTCTTTTAGAGGGGACGGTCAACTACCTACGGAATAATCGCTAGGAAGATAGCAAATCTTCCCGCCGCCGGGGTTCAGCGGCTGGGGGACCCGATTACAGAAATTTTTTCCCACAATGAGGGCAGAATTCCCAATTCGAATCCCTCACCTCCCCGCACCCGGCGCATTTATCCACCAGGACATACCCGCAATAGGGACAGTTGGGGAAGTCTTTGCGAACCGTCTCGCCGCAACTGGGGCAGACAAAAGCGGTGTCCTCCTCCCTTACATAGATGACCCGCAAAAGTTCAGCCATGGTGGTGACTCCCTGGTTCACTTTCTCGATCCCATCATCGCTCATGTATCTCATGCCGGTATCCAGGGATGCCTTGAGGATGCTCTCCTCGCCGGAGTCCTTGGCAATGATCTCCCGGATGGCCGGGTCCACCTTCAAAACTTCAAAGACCCCAATCCGGCCCTTGTAGCCGGTATGATTACAGGCGGTACACCCTTTGCCCCGGTAGAATTTCAAATTGCCGGTGTCCTTCCACCTCAGCCGAATTTTGGTCAGCTCGTCACTGGAAGGCTGATAGGGTTCTTTACAACGCTCACAAATTCTTCTTACCAGTCTCTGGGCCACAACCCCGTTCATCGAGGTTGCAATCAAGTAGGGAGGAACGCCCAGATTTTTCAGACGGGTGATGGCCGCCACCGCAGTATTGGTGTGCAGGGTCGATAAGACCAGGTGGCCAGTCAGGGAGGCTTCGACGGCGATATTGGCCGTCTCACTGTCTCTCATCTCCCCCACCATGATGACGTCCGGGTCCTGCCGCAAAACCGACCGCAAAGCATAGGCGAAGGTCATCCCGGTTTTTTCATTGATCCCCACCTGAGTGACCCCTTTCAGTTCGTATTCAATGGGGTCCTCCAGGGTAACGATGTTGATGGCTTCAGTCCGGATATGGCTGATCATGGCATACAGAGTGGAGGTCTTGCCACTCCCGGTGGGGCCGGTGATGAGTACGATCCCCTGGGGTTTCTCAACAATACTTCGCACCCGCAGGAGGTCCTTCTTGGAAGGCCCCATGTCTTCCAAGTTCAACTGCAGGGCCGCGCTATCCAGGAGCCGGATGGTGATCTTTTCCCCGTAATGGCTCGGTAGACTGGAGACTCGCAGGTCCAGGTCTCTCCCCTCTACTTTGACCTTAATCCTCCCATCCTGAGGGATATGTTTTTCCGCAATGTCCATGCGGGCCATGATTTTCAAGCGGGAGGTAACCGCACCCTGAACCAGCTTGGGAAATTCAAAGGCCTCCATAAGAAGACCATCGACCCTCTCCCGGACCCGGAAATCTTTTTCCCGGGGTTCAAAATGGATATCACTCGCCCGGTTCCGGGAGGCGTGGAGGATGACGCTGTTGACCAGCCGGATGATGGGAGGAGAATCCACCTTCCTGGCCACTTCTTCCATCACTTCGGCGTCGTCGGTGCTATCCTTTACGGGTATGACCTCGATCGTCCCTCCCTTGATCTCCCCCAGGATTTTTTCCAGCGGATGGGAAAGGTGATAGAATCGCCGGATGGCGGCCTTGATCTCCTTGATGGGGGCAATGGCCGGTCGGATTTCCCGGTTGGTGGCGAAGCTGAGGTCATGGATGGCCTCAAAATCCAGGGGGTCGGCCAGAACCACGGTAACAAATTTACGATCCACGCTCAAGGGAAGAGCCAGGTTTTTCCGGGACACTCGTTCCGCAAGCAGATCGATAGCCTCCGGCTCTACGACCACCGTATTCAAGTCTACGTAGGGAATGCCCAGCTGGGCTGAGAGGGCCCGGGCCAGTTTCTCTTCGGTCACAAACCCCATCTCGGTCAAAACTTCTCCCATCCTCCGGTTGGTTTTCTTCTGTTCCTCGATTCCCTTGCTCAGCTGTTCCTTGGTAATGAGGCCATAATTCAGAAGGATTTCCCCCAATTTCTTGCTTTTAATCAGAGTAGGGATGGGCGGAACGGTTTCGGGCATGAACCTCTCGATTTGGTCGGCAAGCGCCTGGTCCAGTTTCTCTTCGGTCACAAACCCCAATTCCGTGAGAATTTCTCCCAGCCTCTTCTTACTAATCTTCTGTTTCTCGATTCCCAGGGCCAGCTGATCCTCGGTAATAAAATTATGGTCTATTAAGATCTCTCCGAGTTTTTTCTTCATTTCGGAAGCCACTAAATTCTCCTTCCCTGCCCTACCCGATCCTTGTTGCAAATCGAGAACCCGATCCCGGCTTTTCCGTATCTCCGGGAATCCTTTCTCTTGGGTGCCCTTTTCCGGGTTTCGAATACAGAACCTATCCTCTCCCGGTACCTGGCCCCATTCTCTCCATTGGAATTTACTAAATTAACGCCGAAGAGTCAAATGGAAAAAATCGACCAATCGACCCTGCCCTGTTCTATGGAGGCCGGCGCGAGTTTTAATATTCCCCCATGGGAAGGCTCCGAATTCCACTGCAGCCAGCTTCGCCGCTTCTCCGAAGAAATTAGAGCCTGCAGCTCAATATCATCCCTTTTGGTGGGGCTTTTCCCAGGGTCTAGCGTGAAGAGCAAGGTTGGGGGGAGGGATCCCCCGCCCGAAACCCGGGACTGGAAGGTGAGAAGGGAAGGCAATTAGGTTCAAATCTTTAACCTGGATACCCCAGGAGGAGGCCTTTGAGGTATCCAGTCCGCCTATGTTGGCCAATCGCTATTTACTAGACGGCAAGGGAAATCCAATTCTCTGATGCCATCTTTGCACCCCTGGAAGAAGGGGATGATTCGATCCGGTCGTCCGGGATCCTTTATCGGTCCTATGGGGATACTGAATCTATGCCTTCTCTCTTGAATTCATACCTCTGGACCACCCCGTCCTGAATGAAAACTTCCAGGGTGGTCTTACGCACGACGTCTTTTGTCCAGAACCTCGGTTCTGTAATAAAATAATTATAAACATACTTCATCTGACCCGCTCCAACGGTTTCTTTCTTTTCCGGTTGACCTAACATCTCTACGACCTTGTCCTCACTGGTGGTACCAGGAATGATTTGATCTACCTTGGCTCTATCAACGGGAGTCCCGACCATATAAGGTTTGCCGCACCCGATGGAGAAGGCCATTACAGGAATCAACAGAAGCAACAGATATTTCATCATTTTTCTCCTTTCTATTTTTGAGTTTCGCTGCCCATTTACAAAATTATAAAGTTAAAAGTGAACACAAAAAATGGGGTGAACTACGTATTTTTATCAGAAAAGAACAGTATCTTGCTGGGGGTTCCTGAAAACCGCGGGAGGATGTTCTGTCCGGGTCGATGGGTCATTTCTTTCTCTCTTAGGAAAAAACTCTCGACTTTCACTCCACGACCTCCGACAGAGCCTCCGGAAGGACGGGAATCTTCTGGAAAAGGCGCTCTTCCAGCAAGAGGCTCCGCCGTTCCAAATCTTCCAGCCAGGCCATGGCTTCGGGGCTTTTTCCGTACCGCCTTTTGAGGTCCTGGAATCGTTCCCCTAACGGAACGATGGTCGTGTGTTTTACCCGCTTATCGGCGTAATGGACCACCTCAGCTTCCGTGATTCGTCCATGATCCGTTCCCGTGTCCAGAACCACATGCTGACGGACGATCTCTGCAACTTCAGGAAACCCCAATTCCCAAAGCAGGCGGGCCCCCGCTTGGGCGTGGTTTCCTCCGGTTTCCAGGGTTCTCACCTTGGCAATATCATGGAGCAGAGAGCCTGCTTCCACCTGGGCCTGATCGAGCCGCTCGCCATGACGATTGAGCAGGCGGCAAAGGTAGAGAGCCACTCCGTGGACCCTCCGATTGTGGGCAATGACATGTCCCGGGACTTGGAATTTTTTCAAGAGGAGGAAGCACTCCTCCGTTGTTGGTACCATCTTACTTTCCTTGTTTATCATAACATTCAATTTGGAAAATGGATCCAGGATATTCATTTTCAAAATTGTTTAGTCACAGAGGTCACAGAGCTATAAGAGCACAATAGGGAAAAGAAGCTAAACAAAGCGACATGAATCGCGGCAAAGGGGGTCATCACCGCGAAAGCGGGAATCCAGAAAGAAACTGGAATCCGGGTCAAGCCTGGAATGACAAACCGGAAAAGAATTATGGGGTCATGTATATTTCTAATTTTTAGACTGGGGGTGGGCCAGCAGTTCCCGTTATTGACTAATCCTTAAGGATCTGCTAATTTAGATAATAGTGCTTGCCAGGAAAAATCGACAAAATTGAAATTAAAAATCCCTTGGTAGATTGCCAGAATAGAGGAGTCTATGAAGGTACAGATCGAGAATACAGGCTCTTTTGAAAAAAAGATTTTCTTCGAAATTCCAGGCGACGTAGTCTCCAAAGAGGTGGAATCTACTTATCGGGCCCTGAACCAAAACGCTAAGCTCAAAGGGTTCCGCCCCGGGAAAGTACCCCGCTCGATCCTGGAGCGGTATTATAAGATCCAGGTAGAAAATGAAGTTATCGCCAAGCTGATCGAAGATTCCTATGGAAAAGCCGTGGAGGAGCATCATCTAACTCCCGTCGCCCCCCCCACCATCCTGGACCGAGCCTTTGAGCCCGGGAAAGACTTCAAATATACAGTTACCGTCGAGGTCAAGCCCGAGATCACCGTTGAAGGATACCTGGCGCTGGAAGTGGAAAGACCTCCGGTCGCGGTCACCGAGGAAGAGGTGGAAGCCCGGCTGAAGGGTCTGCAGGACTCCCATGCCCAGTTAAAACCGCTGGAAACCGACCGGCCCGTTCAGGAAAAGGACTTCGTCATCGTCGATTTTACCGGAAGCCTGGACGGGAAGCCGTTGGAGGGCTGGAAAGTCAATGACCATCTGGTAGAGGTGGGCTCGAAATCCTTAGTGGGAGGCCTGGATGAGCGATTAGTCGGCTTCCCCCGCAATCAAGAACGGGAGATACCCCTCACCCTTCCCGAAAATTATCCCCGGAAAGAACTGGCCGGGAAAGAGATCAATGTCCGGCTGAAGGTGAAAGAGATTAAAGAGAAGATCCTTCCCGCCCTGGACGATGAATTTGCCAAGGAAGCGGGGGACTTTCAGACCCTCCAAGACCTGAGGGCCCGTCTGCGGAAAAATCTGGAGGAGCAGAAGCAGGCCCAGGCCGACCAGACCGCCAAAGAGAGGCTCCTGGACCTTCTCCGGGAGAAACATCCTTTTGCCATTCCCAAGAGCCTGATCGAGCGACAGGTCCAGCACATTATGGCCCGGACCGAACTCCAGATGGCCCGGCAGGGGTTGAAACTGGACAGCGCCGGTATGGACAGCCAAAAGATCCAAGAATCCCTGACTCCCACGGCGGAGAATGAAGTGCGCGGAAGTCTGATTCTGGAAAAGGTGGCCGAACTGGAGAAGCTTTCCGTCAGCGAGGATGAGGTCGAGCAGAGGCTCCAGCGATTGGCCACGCAGCTGAACCAACGAGTCGAAACGGTGAAGAATTACTACGAGAAAAAAGACCGCCTGGAAGACCTCCGGGCGCTCATGCTCGAGGAAAAGACCCTTGATTTCCTCCTGAGCAAAGCTAAAATAATCGAGGGACGGTCCACCCCGGGGGAGGCCGCTGGAGAGGACCGTCCGGAGGAAAGAAAATGACTCTCATCCCCATGGTTGTTGAACAGACTTCCCGCGGTGAAAGGGCCTATGACATTTACTCCCGCCTGTTAAAGGACCGGATCATTTTTATCGGTACCCCCATCGATGATCACGTGGCCAACCTGATCATCGCCCAGCTTCTCTTTCTGGAAGCGGAAGACCCGGACAAGGATATCCACCTTTACTTGAACTCCCCGGGGGGACTGGTGACTGCCGGCCTGGCCATTTACGATACCATGCAATATGTGAAACCCAAGATTTCCACCCTCTGCATGGGCCAGGCGGCCAGCATGGCGGCTGTTCTCCTGGCAGCCGGAGAGCCGGGAAAGCGTTTTGCCCTCCCCCACTCCCGGATCCTGATCCATCAGCTCATGGGGGGAGTCCAGGGACAAGCAACGGACATCGCCATCCACTCCAAAGAGATCCTGCGCATGAAAGACGAAATCAACCAGATCCTCTCCGGTCACTGCAATCAGCCCCTGGAAAAAATTGAGAAGGATTCGGAACGGGATTTTTTCATGGACGGGCCACAGGCCAAAGAGTACGGCTTGATTGACGAAGTCATCTTTAAGAAGCAGCTTCCTCCTATCCAATAAACCTGAGAGGGATCCCCATGGTGGAGGGAAAAGAGAAGGAAAAGATGGGAACTCTCTTCTGTTCCTTCTGCCGTAAAAGTCAGGCGGAGGTGAAGAAGCTCGTTGCCGGCCCGGGCGTGTACATTTGTGACGAGTGTGTGGCCCTCTGTAACGATATCATCGTCGAGGAGGTGGAGAAGGAGGAAGCGGCCCTGCGCAAACTGGCCGTTCCCAAGCCCGCGGAGATCAAGGGCGTCCTCGACCAGTATGTCATCGGTCAAGAACGGGCCAAAAAAATTCTGGCGGTAGCCGTCCACAATCACTACAAGCGGATCGGCCCACGCACGGAGCTGGACGGGCTGGAGCTGCAGAAATCCAACATCCTCCTCATCGGGCCCACAGGCACGGGAAAAACCCTTCTGGCCCAGACGCTGGCCCGCATTCTGAACGTTCCCTTCACCATCGCCGATGCCACCAGCCTGACCGAAGCGGGCTATGTGGGGGAGGACGTTGAGAACCTCATCCTCAGCCTGCTCCAGGCCGCGGATTTTGACGTGGAAAAAACCCAGCGGGGGATCGTCTATATTGATGAGATCGACAAAATCTCCCGCAAATCGGAAAACCCCTCCATCACGCGGGACGTCTCGGGAGAAGGGGTGCAGCAAGCCCTGCTGAAGATCATCGAGGGGACGGTGGCCAACATTCCCCCCAAGGGCGGCCGGAAACATCCCCAGCAGGATTATATCAAGGTGAACACCCAGAATATCCTGTTCATCTGCGGGGGAGCCTTTGTCGGCCTGGACCGGATCGTAGAGCAACGCATCGGTTCCAAATCGATGGGTTTCGGCGCAGAAATCAAAAGCAGGACGGAAAGGCGGGTGGGTGAGCTGCTGGCCGAGGTACAATCCGAGGATCTTTTGAAGTTCGGTTTCATCCCCGAATTCATCGGCCGTATGCCGGTGATTGCCAGCCTGGACGATCTGGACGAAGCGGCTCTGGTGGCCATCCTGAAGGAACCGAAGAACGCCCTGATCAAACAATACCAGAAGCTTTTCGAATTTGAGAAGGTAAAGTTGCGCTTCACGGAGGGAGCCCTTCTGGCCGTCGCCAAGGAAGCGCTGAAACGGAAGAGCGGGGCCCGGGGTCTGCGCTCGATTCTGGAGTCGATCATGCTGGAAATCATGTATGAGCTGCCTTCCCAGACCAACATCCAGGAATGCATCATCAACGAGGATACCATTACCCACAAGGAAAAACCCATCGTCCTCTATGCCAAGAAGGCCGAATCCGCCTGAAAACTCTCCTCGGCCCCCATCCCTTCCGCGGGTTTCAAGCCCCGGATCCATAATCAGGAAACCCTCTATTTTGCTAACCCAAAGGATTTGAATTTACTTGACAACCTTTCCAGGGTTGTTATCATGGGTTAACTGTTAATCCTCAAATTCCTGAATCCAGCCAAACCACTAGCCCTCTTGGGGGTAAGATGAATAGGATCTTCCATAAGGTGCCTCTATGGTGCCTGCAGGGGGAATGATCTGCGCCCCTGCAGGTTTCTTTATCCCATAAGCACGATAGCAAATTGATTCAGCTAAAATGAACCCAGATGCAAGTCGAGTTACGCCTTTATGCTTCCTTAGGTCGTTATCTGCCCGAAAACAGAGAGGGGAATTCCTGCATCATGGAAATCGACCCGGGGACCACCGTTCAGGAATTACTGCATAAATTAAATATCCCCCCTGAGGCCCCTAAGGTGATTTTTTTGAATGGAATTCATACCCGGGGCGATGAAGTGCTGAAAGAAGGAGACCGGCTTGGGGCTTTCCCACCGGTGGCCGGAGGATAGACCAATTGGAGGATAGTCTCTCTCCAAAATGAATCCAAACAAAGCAACATCTAACTCAAGGAAAGGAGGGCGTCCACATGAAAATCCTGAGAATCAACATGGGAGCACCGGGGGGGCCAAAGATCAGTGAAGAACCCTTGGGACCCTATGAGGGACTGGGAGGAAGGGCCTTAACATCCGCCATGGTCGCAAAAGAAGTGCCCCCGCTTTGTCATCCTCTGGGCGCGGATAACAAATTGGTGATCGCACCCGGTTTGCTGACTGGAACTCAGGCGGCCACATCCGGACGGATATCGGTGGGTTGCAAAAGCCCGCTAACCGGGGGCATCAAAGAGGCCAACGCCGGGGGACAACCCTCCCAGATGCTGGCGATGTTGGGATATGCAGCCATCGTGCTGGAGGGGAAACCGAAGGATAATACCCTGTATAAGGTGGTCATCCAAAAAGACGGGGTGAAAATAACCCCGGACAACAGTCTCCGCATGCTGGGAAATTATGATCTCGTCGAGAAAATGAAAAAGGAGTATGGCGATAAGATCGGCTGCATCTCCATTGGGCCCGCAGGAGAGATGAAAATGTCCGCTGCCTCCGTGGCCTTTACGGACATGGAGCTAAGACCCACTCGTCATGCTGGACGGGGGGGAGTCGGCGCGGTCATGGGAGCTAAAGGGGTAAAGGTGATCGTCATCGCCGATCCCGGGACGGCATGGCGAACCCCGAAAGACCCGGATAAATTCAGAAAGGCGAACCAGAAATTTGTGGAAGGCCTCAAAAAGCACCCGGTCACAGGGGAGGGGCTCCCAGCCTATGGAACCAACGTCCTAACCAATGTCATCAATGAGGCCGGAGCTTATCCAACCAAAAACTTCATGTGGGGCCGTTTCGGAACCTGCCAGAAGATCAGCGGAGAAACCCAGGCCCAAACCGAGATCGCCCGCGGCGGTCTGGCCACTCATGGGTGTCACCGGGGCTGCACGATCCAATGCTCGGGCACTTATATGAATAAAGACGGGCATTACCTGACCAAACAGCCGGAGTATGAAACGGTCTGGGCCCTCGGTGGAAACTGCGAGATTGATGACCTGGACGCCATTGCCATGCTGGACCGCCTCTGCGATGACTATGGCCTGGATACGATCGAAATGGGGGCGACCATCGGTGTGGCCATGGAAGCCGGTCTGGCCAAGTTTGGAGACGCCGAAGCTTCCATCAACTTGATGAAGGAGGTTGGAAAAGGAACCCCCCTGGGAAGAATTCTGGGAAGCGGGGCTGCCGTGACCGGTAAGGTGTTGGGTGTGGAGAGAGTCCCGGTGGTTAAGGGACAGGCCCTGCCAGCTTATGATCCCCGGGGTATCCAGGGCATCGGGGTGACTTATGCGACCAGCACCCAGGGCGCTGACCATACCGCCGGGTATGCCGTGGCCACCAACATCATGAAAGTCGGGGGCTATGTAGATCCGCTGAAGCCGGAAGGCCAGATCGAACTCTCCCGAAATCTGCAGATCGCCACGGCCGCAGTCGATGCCACCGGCATGTGCCTCTTCATTGCTTTTGCGGTTCTGGATCAACCCGAGACCTTCCAGGCGTTGATCGATATGCTGAATGCTTTCTACGGTCTGAGTTTGACGGCCGACGACGTGGCTGCACTGGGCAAGAGGATTCTCAAGGAGGAAAGGGATTTCAATTTCAGAGCTGGCTTTACCAACAAGCAAGACCGTCTGCCCGACTTTTTCAAAAAAGAGCCCCTGCCCCCTCACAATCTGACCTTCCAGGTTAAGGATGAAGACCTGGATACTCTGTATAACTGGTAAAGGGTAAGGAGCGATCAGCAGTCAGCGGTCCGTAGTAGGGGCGATTCATGAATCGCCCCTACAGATGTGATAGCCGATTAAATGTCGGCCATTCCCCCAACCGGGAAATTTGCTTATGGGAAAAGCTCCCTCCACCGTTTCCCTCCTCTTCGGCCTCGATAAAAAACTGTTCATCCTCTTCACCTCCCTCTTGCAGCGAGGAGTTATGGTGAAAGTTCAGGTGGGGTGCAGCCTTTCGGCCCTGCTCGTTGAACAGCTTGGACTGAAGCCTGAATATGTGCAAGAACGGATAAAAACAATCTTCCTGGAGGGTAACCCCATGGATGATCTGGGGACGACCCTGGTTAAAGATGGCTCCGTCCTGGCCCTCTCCGCAGCCATGCCGGGTTTGGCCGGGGCGACCCTGCGGAGAGGAGGCGTTTTTGCCGGTTTGCGCAGCCCGATTCCCCAACGGGAAATGAAAACTCCCATCTTGCCCGAAGAGGGATTCGTGGTGGTAAAACTCTTTAATCTTCTAATCCGCGAGCTAGGCCCGGTCTTTCTCGATCGGGGCGTTCTTCTCTCGAAGAATGATTTCGGAGAATTCCTGAAAGGCCTCCCGGACGAATTTTGGAGAGGATGCCAAGAGATAAAGGTGAACGGGGAAGAAAAGGATGAAGTTCAATTACGGAGTCTGAGCTGGTTGAGTCGGGCGAATTGGGTATCGCTCTCCGTTCATTTTTCTCTCTGAGCTTGCCTTCCCATCTGCTTTTTGGTCATTTTTTATAAGCGCTGAAGAAAGATTTAAAAACCAATAAGGCTATAGTAAGGCATACAAATATTAGGGCAATCATGGAAACCACTTCGAGAAACGTTAGTCCTCTTTTACCAAAGTTCTTTATCAAATTCCTTGAGATAATAAAAAAGAAATTTAATATAGTAAACATTCTATATTCCGTACTTGGCTATTCCTAGGGACTTGAAGAAGATAATCCGCGACCGGAAGAAAATTATTTGATCTCGCCAAATATGGTACATCAGGGGATCATTACCAGACATCCTTGATGAATTTAACCATGATCAAAGTAATCAAAAATATCAAGTAAAATCGGAGAAAATAGAGAGCTACTTTGGCCATGGGGGTAATCTTGATCCTGGGCATGCTTCACCTCACATTTTAGCGCGGGCTACCAGACCCTGCATGATATCTTTATGTTGAATAACCCCAAGGATATGGTCCTGGATATCCACGACCGGGATCATTCGAAAGTGATATTTGGCGAATAGCTCTACCAGGTCCTCACGCTTATCATCTTCCTCAGCGGAAACGACAGGAGAGGCCATAATTTCACCCAAGCGCGTGCCGTCCGGGGAGAGGAGCAACTCCCGGACGTCCACGACGCCTTCCAGTATACGATCTTCTTCCGTCACCACATAAATATATGAGATACTGCCTTTTTCCCGCCGCGAGCTGCGGATGGCCTTTAGGACTTCTTCCACCGTCGCTGTTTTCGGGAAAGTCACGTAGTCCGTTGACATTAAGGTACGAGCGGTCGATTCCCGCTCGGAGATGATCGTTTTGATCCTTTCAGCCAGCTCTGGCGGCAGAAGCTCCATCATTTCCACCATGTCGTCATGAGGCAGCACAGAAAATAAATCGGCCAGTTGCGGGATGGACAACTCCAAAAGAATATTTCGCGCACGCTCCCGCCGCAGGTCGGCGATCAATTGCCGCTGGACCCTCGGCTCCACCTGACTCAGGGTTTCGGCAGCTTTCTCCGTATCCAGGGCGGAGAAAAAGGCTTCCTGCTCTTTGCCGGAAAGCATCTCCAGGGCGTCGGCCAAGTCCTCGCTGGGCAAATCCTTGATTTGCGTGCGAGTCACCGAAAGGGATACTGTATCCCTGGCGACAGCGTCTTCCAAAGAGAGCGGCTGGACGTATCTCCAGGAGATAAGTTGGTCTTTAATCCAGCGTACTCCTCTTAGCCCCCATTGGCGCAAAAATCCATTAAAAGAAATGTCCACATGGACGATAAGCATCCTTCCTCTGGACATCAGCAGATGGACGTCGTTTACCACCTCGATTCTCCGGCCATCCATGTCTAAAATCGTCCGGCCCATCAGGTGTTGATTCACCAGGAGCCATCCGGGCTGGTCCACAAACGGCGGATAGGAGTTTCCACCTTCCGGTGGCTTGACGAAAATAGCGTCGGATTCGATCTTGACCAATCGATCCCATGGAATAAATTCAGTAGGTTTGCCCCAGCCATGCTCCACGTAAATCCCGACCGCTTCCGGGTAAGGTTCGCCGAGTCGGAAAACCAGATCCGTCAATTTCCCCAATTTATTTTTGATGTTTCCCGCGCTGATGCGGCGCTTGAGGAGCTCTGAAAACCAGAAAGTCTGGAAATCCTTTACGTCAATCGAAGGTTCTGTCGTTTTCAGCATATGGTTTTGATTGGCCATGTCCCCTCCTATGAACCCGATGCAAAAAGGTTAGGGAAAAGAACGGAAATTCCAAACAAAGTAGACATAACGATCACAAAAAGGGCGATGGCCCAATTGGCGATATTCTCCCAGGTTGTGTTGACGCGCTCGCCCATCAAAGGCTTGTCGTTCAAGAGAAGGATCAGGAAAGTCAGCGCTGCCGGCAGCAAGGTTACGGCCACGACTTGAACGAACATGGTGATCATGACGAGCGGGGCCTTGGGAATCAAGACCACGGCTCCTGAAGTAAGCAGACAAAGGAGATAAATGACGTAGAACCAGGGGGCCTCCCTGACACCTTTATTGAGGGAATGGGCCCAGCCGAATACCTCGCCCACAGCCCAGGAGGTGGCCAAAGAAATGCATAATGCCCCCAGGAAGCCGGCGTCAAAAAGGCCAATGGCAAACAGAACTTTGGCCCATTGTCCTTTCCCGTCGGGCATCAGCGGAACCAGGGCCTCGGCGGTCTGCCGGGCATCCTCCACAATGATGGGCGGATTATGATGATAAAGGGCCGCGCCCGTGGCGATGATAATGAAGACCGCCACGAGGCAGGTGATAAAGGAACCCAGAAATGTATCTATTTTCCCATATTTGATGTCGTGGATGTCCATGCCCTTATCCACTACCGCGCTTTGCTGGAAAAAGATCTGCCAGGGGGTGATGGTTGTCCCGATGTTGGCCATGATAATAAAAAGCAGTTCGGGCGTAAATCCCTTGGCGAAGGCCGGGTGATAAAAGCCACTCCATACCTTGTTCCAGGATGGAGCCGTGGAGGTATTCATAGCCCAGATGGCCGCCGGGATATAGACCAGGTTAAAGGCGCAAAAAAGGAGGGTGATCTTCTCGAAGGTCCAATACCGCCCGGTAATGACGACTGCCATGAGGATGGCCGTCACCACGATGTAGGTCAGATAGGGAGGGATGCCAAAAATGGACATCGCCGCTGTCATGCCGATGTATTCGGTAACCAGGGTAAGCCAGTTGATCAGAGCCAGGTCAAAGATGGAAAACCAGCCCCAGAAAGGCCCGAACCCATCAAAAATCGCCTCCGCATGCCCACGTTTAGTGACCGCCCCGAGCCGCACCGTCATCTCCTGCACATAATAGGCCATTGGCAGAAGGATGAAAAAAACCCAGAGCAGGCTGAACCCATACTTGGAGCCGGTGACCGCATAAGTGGAAATGCCACCAGCATCGTTATCGGCAACCATGGTAATAATTCCCGGCCCCAAAACAACCAGGAGAATTCCCAGCCGGTAGCGCAGCCTCCCTAAACGATGAATGGTTTTGCTGATCCAGTACATGCTTCTCTCGGCTTTCTAGGTTTGGCTACTTCCAATCTTCTTATTTCACCGAATGGGCTCGGGAATTAGCCCGGTTCATAAATAGATTCGAAGGCGCAAGCCGTAAACAGTTACCGGTCCCCGGTCCCGGTTGAACCCAGGGTTCCAGATATACTGGAAATCCGGCGTGAGCTGGACAAAGCGGCCCAATTGGATGCGATAATACACTTCGAAGATCTGCTCATTTCCGTAATTCAGGTTCCCGTCCCCTATCAGCATGCCGATACCCCCGGCAGCCAGGTAGTCCCGATGGGGGACCGACAGCCCTTGAATGGAATAGCCAATTCCGAAACGATCTTCAGTACGCCTCCAGTGTACCCCACTAACTTGTAATCCTGCGCTGAGGTGTTGGTCAACTTCTGTGTAAGACCAGGCGGAAGTATGCCCATCAGACCAGCCCGCCCGGGCAAAGAGCCCTGTTTCGCCATTGTCAGCCAGGGGTTGCTCCAGATTGATACCAAAACCATACTTAATGTGTCCTGGCTTCTCATTGGCATGGACATCCGGCGTTGTCGAGGTAGCCTTGGCCAGGGCCAAGGCCTCTCCGTAGTCGCCCATTCGCCCCCAGTTAAGATAAGCCAGAAAACTAATTACCGTGCCAAACTCGTTCGGTCTTAATGTTAGCTCTATGTTATCTCCTCGCGCTCTATAGATTTGTTTGTCCATATAATATCCATTCGATGTCGTGGGTGTCATATAGCTGCCCCACGCCAATCGCCAGGAGGGATGAACAACCGCCACGGAAATCCCATAACTATAGCCCCTGGTGTCCGACGCGTAATCCCACGCGGTGTTGAAGAGGAATGCGTAATTGAAGAACTGTGTCCGCTGGTTGTTGGCATACCGATTCCAATCCATGTTGTCGGTGGGGGCCATCTTGCCTGCTTTTATCTCTATTTTGCTCGTGGGCTCGCGAGACGGTAGCTGATCCATACCACGTTCAGCGATCTCAGTCTCCTCTGACAAAGGAATGAGGTAGCGAAGATAGAGCCGGGCTAAATACGGATCCTCTCCCAGGTTCGCCGGACCGGCCCTGATGACGTCTCCATTCGTATAGCCTCCAAGACCAAGTCCTTCGCTTATTCCCTTACCGCGAAACATTTCAACATCAAGATAAGCCTGCAGGTAATCTGTCAACTGCGAACCGAAATAGACGCCATACGTTTGGGTTAGTTGTCGTCCGAGACCACTGTCATAAGTAAGACTTTTACTCCCTTCATACGGGTTGTTAAAGGTGGGCATGTATTGATAGATTCCAGTGGCCTGAGCCCCGAGCAACTTGGGTGCCCAGCTCGGCAACTTGGATGCCAAGGTCGATAGGGTAGTAGAATCATCATCTGCCGCCACGGCCAAGCCGGGAATCAGCAAGACCAGCAAACAGAGCACACCTTTCGCAAAAAGGTTCGAAGAAATTTCTTTTCTGTGCACCATCCATCCTCCCGGTTGAGATTATTGCCGGCTTTCGCGTTAATCACCACCTCTCCAACCAGAGATTTGGGCGAATCGCCTAGATTCGACGGGTTTGGGAGGCAGACGCCGAGCCGAATGGAAGGAGCAGAAATAAAAAAACCATTCCACGAAGGGGAATGGTTTAAAATCCGGGTCGGACAACCATTTTGATTGCCCTACCCATAAACTTCCTGCGTTCCCCACTCGTTCAAGCTTTGGCACCGCGTACCGTGAGAGGCCCAATGGCCTCAGCCACATTGAGCAAACCCTTAAGCCGGGAGTGCTTGGTCAACCTGTTCGGATAACTTCTCTCGAAGCTTCCGGGCAGTGGCCTTTGTGTTTCGCGGGAGCCTCACCTACCGAGGATCCGTTTTCTAATAATTTTTGTACCGCTGCCTGAAAATTTTGTCAAGCAAAAAATTATCAAATAATGTGAGAAAAAAATAATCTGAAATGAAACTGGCTGATTGGAAATCAACTCTAACCCTTACCGACACCTCCTAAGTCGTTTTTAATGAGAGTTGTTTGACCGCTTATCGTCTTCTTCGCCCACGCGCCTCGCCTCCTCGGCCTTGGGCAGGGGATCGGTGGGTCGGGCCCACCAGACGTAAAAGGTCGGCAGCAGGAAAATGCTTATAAGAAGGTCAGCGACCAATCCGCCGACAATGACGATGGCGAACGGCCGTTGCGAATCCGATCCGATGGCATGGGACATGGCCGCCGGCAGTAGGCCCAACGTAGCTACCAGCATGGTCATCATAATCGGCCGGAGCCGTCTTGTCGCTCCTTCAATGGCGGCCTCGGTGATCGAATATCCTCTCGCCCGCAACTGGTTGATATACTCCACCATCACGACGCCAATTTGAACCGAAACGCCGAACAAAGCCAGGAAACCCACCCCCGACGACACACTGAAAAACGTCCCTGTCGCAACTAATGCCAGGAGTCCTCCGATGGGGGCCACGAGGATGCTGAGCATATTGAGGCAGGCCCACTTGGGTGAGCCGAAGGCTCCGTAAATGATCATGAAGATGAGAAAGACCGTCAGGGGGACGATGATGAGCAGCCGGGCCTCAGCGCGCTTTTGGCTTTCGTACTCCCCCAGCCAGCTGAGAGAATACCCCGGCGGCAATTTCACCTGTTTGTTGACCTTCTCGATCGCCTCCTCGACGGTGCTGCCGAGATCACGGCCCCGGACGCTGTACTTGACTGCCACATAACGCCGGTTCCCCTCGCGATAGATCGTCGCCGCGCCATCCCGCGTCTCCACCTGGCAGAGCTGCGCGAGGGACACCCGTTCTCCGGAGGGTGACAATAAGCGGATCCTCTCCATCGCTCCCCTGGTGTCGCGGTAAGAAGGAAGATAGCGCATGACGAGGTCATACCGCCGCTCGCCCTGCAGGACCTGGGTGAGGGCCTTGCCGCCGACGGCAGTCTCAATAGCATCCTGCACATCGGCGACGTTGATCTGGTACCTGGCGGCCTGTCTGCGGTCCACCACGAAATTCAAGTTTGGCTGGCCTACGGCGCGGAAGAGGCCTAGGTCCCGGATTCCCTTGATAGGCCGCATAACATTGACGACCTCCTGGCCTGTGGCCTCGAGCACCATAAGGTCATCGCCGTAGATCTTCGTGACGATCTGCCCCTTGATCCCGCTCATCGCCTCTTCCATGTCGTCCTGAATTGGCTGGGAGAAGTTCCAGATCACGCCGGGGATCTTCTGGAGCTCGCGGTTCATGGCGGTGATCAGTTTCTCCTTATCCTGGTGAAAGACAGGCCTCCACTCTTCCTTCGGCTTCAGATCGACGCAGTATTCGGTGTTGGAGAATCCCACAAAATCCGTTCCGTCATCGGGTCTTCCCACCTGGCTGACCACCTGGGTGACCTCGGGGAACGAGGCGAGTAAGACCCTGACCTGATTCGTCACCCGGGCACCTTCGGTCGGTCCGCTGCTCTGGGCGAGGGTCCCGCGGACCCAGATGGCCCCTTCATCCAAATGGGGCAGGAATTCCGATCCGATATGGTCGCTAATCACCAGATAAACGCTTCCGACCAGGGTGAGCGCCGCAACGCCGACCATTACCCAGCGATGATGGATGGCGCAAGTCAGGGCCTCCCGATAGCGTTTTGTAAGCCACGTAATCACTGGATTGTTCCACTCGGTGGTCTCTTTGCGGAACAGGAAACTGGCCAGGATGGGCGCAATCGTGATCGAAAATATCATAGCCCCCAAGAGAGCAAACCCGACGGTCCAGGCCATCGGTTTGAATAACCGTCCTTCTACTCTCTGCAGAGTATAAATGGGCAAGTAGGCGCTGATGATGATCGCAATAGCGTAGAAGACGGGCCGTTGCACTTCGTGCGCGGCAGATCGAATCCGATCCGCTACGGATGAAGCCGGGTCCCGGTGACCCAAATGGCGAACGATGTTCTCGACCATCACGACCGCCCCGTCCACGACCATGCCGAAATCCAACGCGCCCACCGATAGCAGGTTGGCCGGAATGTCCCGCAGGTTGAGACAAGTGGCCGCGAATAATAAGGAAAAAGGAATCGTCAGGGCGACGATGAATGCACCCCGGATATTTCCGAGAAAGAGAAGCAGGACGACCGTGACAAGAAGGAAACCTTCCGTGAGGTTGCGCAGGACCGTGTGGGTCGTATAATTTACGAGATCGCCCCGGTCGATGAAGGGAACGATCTTCACGCCCGGGGGCAGGATCTTTTCATTCAGTTCTTTCACCTTATTCTGGACGCCCCTGATCGTTTCGTCAAAAGGAGCATCTTTCCGCATGAAGACGATGCCTTCGGCGACGTCCGCGTTGTCTACGATTTTTCCGTCCGCGCGATGGATTGCCCGTCCAATCTGGCCCAGCCGGATCTTGGGGCCTTGCGAGACGATGGCGATGTCTTTGACCCGCAGCGGCGTGCCGTTCTTGGTCGTGACGACCGTATCTTCGATGTCGTGCACGGTGCGGACCAGGCCGACCACGCGGACATTGACCTGCTGCATGCCCACCTCAAGGAAACTCCCACCCGCGTTCACATTGTTGTTGGCGAGTTGCTGTTCTACCTGGCCGATGTTGAGGCCGTAGGAGACGAGTTTGTCCGGATCGACGCGCACCTGGTATTCCCGCGTGGGAGCGCCGAAGACCGAAAGGTCTACAACATTCGGCACCGACTTGAACTGTTTCACCAGCACCCAGTCCACCAGGGATTTCAGTTCCATGGAGTCATATTGGGGATTCGTGCTCTTCAGCGTAAACCAGTAGACTTTTCCGAGCGGGCTGAAGTCGGGGCCGATCTGCGGCTGCAGATTAGCGGGGAGCGTCACCATCGATAACCGCTCCAGGACTCTCTGCCGGTTCCAGGAGTTATCCGAATGGTCGTCGAAAATGAGGATTACGACCGAGAGCCCGGCAATCGATATGGAGCGCAGGTGCGTGCGATACGGTATCCCGTTCAACGCGTTTTCAAGGGGAATGGTGACCTGCTGCTCCACCTCCTCTGCGGCCCGGCCCGGCCACTGCGTGATAATCCAGGCGTATTTATCGGCGATGTCAGGATAGGCCTCAATGGGAAGATGATGGAACTGAATGATGCCTAGGCCAAACACAAAGATACCGAAGGCCAGCATGAACCAGCGGTGGCTCAGGGCGAAGTCAACAACCGCGCGAATCATCTACCTTCCTGCTCTCCTTTGCTCCTGGGTCGGCTCGGAATGAATCTCTTCCCTTGCGGTCCTTTTATGCCTGATCCTCATACGAGCCCCCCCAACGAATTTCGTGCCGACCTTTTTTGATCATTGAGCGTATCCTTATTTCCAGAACAATGATTATTCGGAGAGATGGCTGGATTTCTCCCAAAGGGTTTCTTTGGTGAATTTCTTCCCCTTCGGCAAATCCGTTAAATTTTTCAGGGTGCTGATGGTGAGGAGGGACGAAATGCCTCAGCAGCGCAAGGGAGAATAGTCTTTAGAAGATGAAAGGGCCTGGAAGAGGACCGGATAAAGGTTGAAATTGGAATTTTCGGAAAAAATTTGGGAATGATCAGCAACCCCGAATCCTTCCCACTTTTTCTCCAAGTTGGCCAGATGGTCGCCTAAGGGATGATTTTCGACATGGGCCGTGCGGAAAACATCAGCTTCCGTCAGGTTATAAAAATGGACATAGGCAGGAAACACTGCGAGACAGGCACCCATGCAGACCGTAAAAAAAACTTTACACGCTTGAGCTAATCGTTTCATGAAGTTTCCAGAAAAATATCATGTAGGAACCGATTTTCGCGCTTTTATTTTAACATAATTCGGCGATAAGCGCCCAAAAATAATTTATATGGATAAAATCTTAAGCAGCTTGCTCCTATTGATCCAATCAAAAATAACCTTGGTGCCCGTTCACCGCAGCCTGGCTTGCAGGTCCCCGACCGCCGAGCGGACAGTAAGCTCTGCCACCCTGCTCACGGGAAGGAACATGTTTCCTCCC
>Ga0187854_10001482_pt1 | contig 23025 bp, 25 predicted proteins | sample June2016WEW_6_15_FD_132445 | JGI IMG/M metagenome (GOLD analysis project Ga0187854, IMG submission 132445) | Peatland microbial communities from SPRUCE experiment site at the Marcell Experimental Forest, Minnesota, USA - June2016WEW_6_150 | ecosystem: Environmental > Terrestrial > Soil >...
GTATTCCCTCACGGTATATTCATTCACCTGTTGAAGTCCTGGATACTGAAGATATTGAAGCCGGTGTAAAATTGCTGGTTGCGGCACTGAAACAAAAACCAGCACTATAACATCTTCCCTTTTGCTTTTTGCGTGCACATTGTCAGCAATAAAAATTCCTGTTATCCGAGGGATCATAAAAAATGAAGATACTCCACTGCACAAGTGAATATACCATTGGGTTCAGGAATGCGATGATTTCAACGGACGAAAGGTTAACCGGGAGAATGGATAGTACTTCAATAGCATGGGATCTAACAAAACGTGGGTAAACACATAAATTAACCCGGACAGTGTTCGATACAATCTGAAGCTCAACAGATTATGAGAGACACGTCATCGCTGACCGGGGCACCCCGACAGTTAACGTGACGAATGCATCTGACATCCGGTATAGTCATTCTGGTGTATTATTGTTTTTTTGGAAAAAAACAGGCACCCTTATCATCCTGCCTGAACGCACGGGCGCAGACTGAAATAACTTCAGAGAGAGCAGGAAAAACATAGTAGGTATCAATGAGATCCTGAATATTCAGCCTGTTTTTAACAGCGAAATATCCCTGCTGGATTATCTCGGTGGCAATTGAAGAACAGATGTGTACGCCGAGTATACGCTCATCATCTTTATCCGCGACGATTTTTACGATTCCCCTGGTATCACCGATCATTTCTGTTCTGGACATGATATTCATGAAAATACACCGGCAGATCGTAGGATGGCCCGCACGGTGGGCCTGTTCTTCTGTCATTCCGACACTGGCAACCTGCGGGCTTGTAAAGATCCCCCGGGGTAATTCTGTTGGATCAAACTGCCGGTTCATCGCAGAAACAGCGTTTACTGCCGCAATTTCACCACCATATCTCGCAGCGGTTTCGAGCATCGGTTCCCCGGTTACGTCCCCGGCGGCCCAGATATGGGGTGCGGTTGTTTTTAATGTTTTATCAACAATAACTGCTCCGTTCTTCCCGATATGGACACCTGCCCGTTCAGGATGAAGTTCAGCTGAATTCGGGAGACGTCCGGTCGCAAGAAGCAGGCGTTCCGCCGAAATTTTTTGCTCTTCCCCGTTGAATATAATAGTAACCGTGACAGTATCATCGGTTTTTTCGACTTTTCGTATATCCACGCCGGTCCGGATATCAATGCCTTCCTCGGCCAGATAAGCCGTCATGAGAACAGCAATTTCCGGTTCTTCTTCCGGGATAATCCGGGAACTTCTTTGAAGGAGGGTCACTTTTGTTCCAAGATGAGTATAGAGCTGAGCAAACTCCAGTCCAAGCGACCGCCCGCCAATAATAATAAGAGATCGCGGAACGCGTTGCGGACTGAGTGCTTCCCTGTTGGTCATAAAGGGAACAGAAGTTATTCCTTCAACCGGTGGTATTGCAGGTGAAGATCCGGTTGCAATAATGAAACGATCCGAAGTTACTCTACGGTCACCGATTCTTAATTCCCCGTCAGATACGAATTCCGCTTTACCCCGGATAAGCTCCACACCGAGACGGGTAAGAAGATGATCTGCTTTTTTCTGTACTAAACGGGAAATGAATGCCTCTTTTTCTGCAAGTACCAAGGAGAGATCGAAACTGCTGTCGACTCTGATACCCTCATGGTTATGATTTTTATAAAAATGATAGTCCGCAAGGGCAAGCAGGAATTTACTCGGTATGCACCCGACGTTCACGCAGGTTCCCCAGAGCGTCTCTCCCTCTACCATGGCCACGCGGGAGGCTCCAAGATGGACAGCCGTACTGGCTGCCGTTGCGCCTGCAGCTCCGCTCCCGATAATGATCAGATCATAGACAGTCACCGGAATTCACCTCATCATTGTTTAACTGCAATAACCTGGGCGGGACAGAGATCGATCGCATCCATTACGGACCCTTCCAGTTCTGGCGGGGGTATCCCGACTTCCTTATCCTTGTCCAACCGGTACTTCTCAACGATCTGGCTGAACAGATCATTCGTGTTCTGTTCGAAGAATGCAGGGCAGGTTTCGCAGCAGGTTTTGCAGCTGACACAGGACAGCCGATCGATCACCACCTTCATACTGTTCCGGCCCCCTTGTTTTTCCGATACATTCTCAAAGCAACAGTTGCATCGTTTCATTCATCGCGGGAACCGTGAGCAGAAATGAGCCCTCTATTAAGTTTCTGGCATTTCAATTCATTGATAAAATCACTTTTCAATCCTGCTTCTAGGGCAAAAGCGGGTGAAAAAATCGCTCCATCCAAAAGAAATGATAATAGATGCTCCATCTTCACATTCAGGGTCACCCTTACCCGATGAGCCCGGTACAACCAGACCCTTTCGATAAGAACCCGAAATCCGTTCTCGTCTGAATTCCCCTTGAAAAAACTTTCCCGCTGAATCATACCGTATCTCATGTCTGAACGATTACAAACTGGTCTTTTCCGGCTCCGCATTCCGGGCATACCCAGTCTTCCGGAAGGTCAGAAAATTCCACACCGGGTGGGATCCCGCCTGCCGGATCTCCGGCTTCCGGGTCATAGATATATCCACAGACAAGACATTCGTAAAGGTCCATTCCGTTCTCCAGAATGTTGTTATTATTATTTTGTCGTCATGGATCAGGGGATTTTTGCGTTTTTCCCTGCAAATAAGCCACACGCTCCCTGCGCAAAAAGATTTTTTATCCTCGATCCCTGAATACGTGCGTTTAATCCATCCTTTAATATTTTTTCAGGCTTTAACCTCCTGAAGATGAGGGTATACCACTGGCCGGTTCTGGTAGATGATACTGCGTGCATCGCGGAAATTGAACTTTTCGATAATAAGATGATGTTCTTTGAGTTTCTTTAACGCATAGCGTACGGTGCGCGATGCGAGATGGGTTTTTTTCACAATGTCTTTGTGCGTCATTTCACCCCCCGCCTTAAGTACTTCCAGGACCTTTTTCGATGACTGAGGTAATTGTAGGGTAGTCATTGCCAAAGGACAAGGATTTTAGTCGCAGCTTGTCCCACATCCCTCCTTTAATCCCTTGTCAGACTCTTCCTTATCCGCAAGAATACTCGCAAGCGCCTTGTCTACAAAATCGTCAAAACTATCCATCTTTCCCCAGTTTTCGATCGAATAATTCTCTGTGATCTCCGGTTCTGAAAAAACGAGAACATTTCCTTCTTCGTTAAGTCCCGATATGTATTTTTTCGCCCGGTGCAGATGGTGCAGACTGTCCTGTTTCTTTGGGATCCTTGCAACAACAAACCAATAGGACTTTGCATCCTGTGCATCGACGTAGATTTCGTGTTCCTGTTCAAATTTTTTCAGACGATCTTTAACCTTTTGAAACACTCCGTGCACCTCACATTTTTTGTGTTCAGCTAAATTCCTCCTTATTTCAACGCACAGATTGCCTCCGGCGAACGGATAAAAAGTGCCAGGCTTTCGGTAACCTGGAAATCCAGACCATCACCAACTGGACCGTTATAGCCGATTATCATATCCTGCCCGATAACTATTGTGGAATACTGGCGGCCAGAGGCGAGGATCACTCCGCCTTTTTTCAGGACTGGTGCCTTAATGACACCTTCTGCGATAATCGTGCGGATATGATCCAGTTCCGTGCCGTCTCCTTGGGGATACCGGCGCAACAACAGGTTATACAGTGAAGGGGCAAGGGCCATGCAATAGGGTCCGTGGAATCCGGTGTCATCCAGCTTTGTGACAGCTTCTATGATCTGGTCTGCTGCTGTACCGACCTTATCCCATTTTGTCAGGGTCTGGGAACTGGTGCCTTCAACATTCAGCAATCCTGCGGAACCCTGGGTCCCATGGAAAAGGATCTGGTCTTCTTTTGCAGCGCAGTCAATCGCTGCACTTGCCACCGGTCCTGCATCAAAAGGAAGTCCGTCTTTTTCATATGCTGCCAGGTCACGTTTACCAAGACTGAAACCTGATTTTATTATATTGACCGGGACAAAACCGCTGCCAGAGATGCCCTTTTCAAGTTCACAGTCACTTGTGGGTACTGCCTTCAGCCCAAAACCAAACGGCCCGTCAATAGCAATGATCCGGCGGCCGGCAAGCTGGCTCTTTGCCGCTTCAACCAGAGTACTGTCAAGCAATTTCCAGGTATCCGACCCGATAGGGGCTTCTTTACGTCCCAGATATGTGTTTTCCATTTCCTCCACCTCTTATCCTGATTTCAACGACCCGATAGATGGTACTCCCTCACCGGCAATTGCCTGCACAGGGTGGGCAATCTTCTTCACCATAGTATCAACCTCAGCCGCTCCCTTTTTAAGAAATTCATCTTCTTCTCCGGTAAGGATTGATAGGAGCCGGACAAGTTCGCCGACGTGGACACGCTCTTCATTCGCGATATCGATTAGAACTGCCTTTGCAAGGGGATTGTCCGTTGCATCGGAATGGGCCATATAACCATGGATTGCTTCAAGTTCCCCGGCGACATCAAGACGGATAGCCCGCACAAGTTCTTCCATCGTCATTTTACGTTCCGGGACCATCCCGCTGAACGGGTTAACAAATTCAGGCATTTTTTACCTCTTTTTACATCATCTGATCATAATGTCTCCTGTATGTCCCGGAAAAAGAAACACGTCTGTTCTTATCCAGGCATCTTTTTACAGGTGTTCATGCTCATTTCTTCAACAAGTCAAACCGGTTGCTTACCATATCCCAGTTCACAATATTCCAGAATGACTCGATAAATTTTGCACGGTCGTTCTTATAATCCAGATAGTACGCATGCTCCCACACATCAAGCACCATGAGAATGGCAAAACCCGGAATGATATTCACGTTATGCTTCTCCAGCTGGAGGATAAGAGGTCTCTGCGTTTTTTCACAGAAAGTCAACACAGCCCACCCGGAACCTTCGACGCTCGATGCAGTCTGGCTGAACTCTTTTTTAAACCGATCGAATTTTCCGAACTCTGCATCGATTGCTTTTGCCAGTTCACCCTTTGGGGTTCCTCCACCACCCTTACCCGCCGGAGCCAGATTTTCCCAGAACCGGTTGTGCAGGCGATAACCTCCGATATGGAATGAAAGTTCTTTGAGTGTCGCTTTCATGTCAAGATCGGTGTTATCCTTACGCGCCTTGTCAAGTTTTTCCAGAACTGCATTTGCACCATTGACATATGCCTGGTGATGTTTCTGGTAGTGCAATTTCAACTGTTCTTCAGAGATATAGGGTTTCAGGGCATCGAAGGCATAGGGCAATTTCGGTAGTGAATACAACTTATTTATTTCCATCCTTTCCACACCTCCTGAATCGTTTTATGGACTGTTCAAAGGGATTTTCCCATCCCCGTCAGGGGTTCAGTATGAGATTTTAAAGAGTCTTGCCCAAAAAGCAGATTTTGATTTAAAATTTGAAACAATCAGGGAAAATTTAGCGATGCACGGATTTGTTTTTTTTTTAAATATCCAACAAGTATTAGTAAATAAGACGCTCTTAAAAAAATAGTGCAGGGAAAATATGACCGTAAAACCGCAAGATTCCTTTTTCTATTCTCAAAATAGTTCACCATTCGATGGGGTCACTTTCCACCCAATGCCCGAACAATCGTGGAGCCATGCACCGGACAGTTGCCGATGTTAAAAAAACTGTTTTATTTTTAATATTGGGTAATCCTTTTTTTATTCTGTAGTTCAGGAAAATCGTGTAAACGACTCGCAGGCACCAAATTGGGAGGTTTATCCGGAAATTTTGATAAATGAGAGGATAACAGAAAAGATCTATGTCCAAATCTCCTTTTATTAATAAAAAAATAAAAGATTCCGTCAGAGGAAAAGAAAATCGGAGGTTACATCTTGTCCATTGCGGCTTTGATCATCTTCATTGTCTCTATCTTGTGCTGCAGATGCTTGATCCATGCTTCCTTCATCATAATCTTCTCCTCAAGCATCCGCGACATAACCATCTTCCTGGTCTTCTCGTCAAGTTTTTCCCACATCATTTTCATGTGATCTGTTCCCTGTTCTCCTCCCATTCCATGTTCCATACCCATTTTTCCTTCAGATGGTCCCATCACAATCTCCTGTCCAATGAGTTTTTTTCAACACATCAGACAGACTGTTTAACCCGTTTCTGAAAATATATATTTTTTGGCAAAAATTTAATCTTGAATCTCAGATGAAATCAAACCTTTATCAAGATCACGTGGAAAGCCATAAATAAAAAGTGGTGAACAATATCCTGGCAGTTTTGACTGGTTTGTAAACTGATGCTGCCAGACTGATCACAATAGTGAACAAGAAAAATATAGATAACCATGGCTCACGGGAAGAGAGAAGTCAGATAAAAATTTCAACTTGTTCGCTGCTTCAGCGCAAAATAAATGCACAGAAAAACGATTGCAAGGAAAAAGAATACCCTGCACAAGACTATCTTGGACATAGTGACCCTCATACCAGACAGGAATTTTCCTTGAAATAAAAAAATCGGTTCTTGACCGTCAGGGCTGAGGTTTTAGAGATATCCCGGTATACACCAGCGAGCACGCGTACCCGCCAACAGATTTAGCTCATTTCTCCATTATTGGCATTATCAGCGTTAGATTGAGATTGTGTCGGTATTTGAATAAGAGCTGGTATGCAAATTGACCCGTTACTTCGCGGGGGGTTGGATTATTAATTCAGTTCCTTTTCCCGAGAAATATTTTTTCCGTTTTTTTTATATTTCACACGAAACATGATAACGAGCCATTTATAAGCAGACACCGCAATTTGTATTCTTCAGATTCTTAGTGTTACTAAATTTTTATCACAACAAACGGTTAAGAATTGCAGGGGAATGTGAAGATGGCTAAAATCACACAATATAGCGCGATAAACCTCATAAGGGAAAGCCAGGTGGATCCCCAGAAATGGAATACTGTACCTACGGATGAGGTTGTAGAAAAAACGGTGAAGGCCATAGAGAGTCGTGGGATAAGAGTCGTCATTGCAGGAAGTGCGGATGATGCCCTGGTGGTCCTCAAAAAAGTCATCCCTTATGGCGCGGAGGTGATGAATGGTTCTTCAACTACTCTGATCGAAATAGGGTTTGAGGATTACAGTACCGGAAGCCAGTCAGGCTGGAAGCTGATGCACAGTGTCATAACTGCGGAAAATAATGATAAGAAACGAGCAGAACTGCGGAGAAAATCCGTTGCTGCCGATTATTTTATATCCGGTGCAAATGCAATTGCCCAGACCGGAGAGATAGTTGCATGTGATGCAAGCGGAAGCCGGGTCGGAGCATGGCCGTTTGCCGCTGGTCACCTCATACTGGTGGTTGGTATTAACAAGATCGTGTCAAACCTTGAGGATGCATTAAACCGGGTCCGGCAGTATTCCTATCCGCTTGAAAATGCACGGGCAAAGAGGGCATATGGAACACCGAGCGTAATAGGGAAATGTGTCATACTTTCCCATGAAAAAAACGAAGGGAGGGTTTTACTCATTCTCGTCAAAGAGGCACTGGGATATTAACGGGAGATTTGCCACGGTCATCTGCAATTTTTCTGATCATGTCTCAATTTTTGAAGATCAGGGAAAGTTATATCAGATTCTTTGATATTCTATCGATATGTATTTTTAACAAAATTCTTCGGAAAGAACATCGATGATATCCCTGCTGCATCAAGATACTGATAAAAAATTCCTTGAAAAGACCCGGCGTTACCTTGAAAAACAGGGTAATTTCTCAATGTGCTCTGTTGTATCTTTACAAGATGCACTGACAATTCTTGAAACCCTGACATTTGATGTCATCGTATCCGGATATACATCTGTTCAACCAGATGGAATTGAATTATTGAAAGCCCTGAAGACAAGGGGGATTTCAGTTCCTTTCATTTTCTTTTCTGTGCCAGGAGGAGAGAAATCGGTCATTGAGGCATTAAACTGGGGTGCAGACTATTTTTTATTAAAAGGGGATGAATCAGAGACAGAGTTTGCCCAGCTTCAAAAAATAGTCGAACAGAATGTTACGCGATCGAATGCAGAACAGAAAATCCAGAACAAAATTCCGGATCAAAATCCAGATCCTGTGATAAGAGTCTCAAAAGAGGGGGTTCTTACCTACGCAAATCCCGCCGCGTACCCCATGCTGGAAAGAGGGGGTATTACTATTGGTCAGGTAATGTTTGATGTTGACAAAGGAACTGTCAATAAAGTGCTTATGGGGGGTACTCTGTTAAGGACTGAGATGGAGGCAGGAGAGGGATCGTACCTGTTCACATTTAAACTAATAGAAAACGAAGATGGTGTAACTATCTATGGTCATGATACCACTGAAAAAAAGAAGACAACAGAACTTGCAAAGGCCAATACGGCGCTGAAAGAAGAGATCGCGCAGCGCAAACTAGCCGAATCAACTACCAAAAAAACGCTGTCCTTACTGAATGCTGCTCTCGAATCAACAGCTGATGGTATTCTTGTCGTTGACAGAGGGGCAAAGATCACCAGTTATAACAGAAAGTATGTGAATATGTGGGATATACCGGATTCAGTCCTGGAATCCCAAAAATATAATGCGATAGTAGAGTATGTAAAAAGAAAATTAAAAGATCCTGATGGTTATGTAGCCCGCGTTAACGAACTAATTGAACATCCGGAACGTCAGAGCTACGACATGCTGGAATTGAATGACGGAAGAATCTTTGAGCGATATTCAAAACCCCAGAAGATCGGGAATGCCGTAGTTGGCAGGGTTTGGAATTTCCGTGATGTCACCGATAACAAGCAGGCGGAAGAAAATCTCCTGGCGTCTTTAAGGGATAAAGAGGTGATGCTCCGGGAGATCCACCACAGGGTCAAAAATAATCTTCAGATTGTATCCGGTTTGCTCGATATGACGCGGAAGCGATCCCCGGATCCGGTTACTTCCGGCATTTTGATGGATATGATGATGAAAATCGATACTATGGCGCAGATCCATACCCGCCTGTATGAAAGTAAACAGTTCAATAAAATTGATATGAATACCCAGATACGGGATCAGATAGCTGCTTTGTCAAACATTTATTCATCTAAAGACTGTGAGATCTTTACTACAATTGAATCTTCATCGATATTCCTGCCTGTTGATCAGGCTATTCCGTGTGCGCTCATGGTGAATGAGATCCTGACCAATGCTTATAAACACGCCTTCAAAGGACGACAACGTGGCACTATAGAAATTTCGGCGCTACAGGAAAAAGGACATATGTGTATAACCATACGCGATGATGGTATCGGAATCAGCGGGAATCCAGAGACCGTGCATGCCAACAGTCTGGGATTTAAGCTAATCAGGGCATTAGTACAATACCAATTAAAAGGGTCATTCACTATTAACAACGATAACGGTACCGAAGTAGTGGTAAAATTTCCTATCCAGAGAGTGAGTATCTGATGTCAAAAATTCTTGTGGTAGAAGATGAAGCGATAATCCTGCTGCAGCTGGAAGAGATACTCCATACTATTGGATATGTTGTTGCAGGTCTGGCTGCATCCGGAGAAGATGCAATTGAAAAAGCACGACGCTTGAAACCCGATCTTGTACTGATGGATATAGTAATGCCCGGAAAGATAAATGGTATTGAAGCAGCAAAAATAATCAATGAAGAACTGGATATCCCGGTCGTTTTTGTAACCTCATATGCCGATGATACGATTATTGAAAAAGCTAAAAGTGTTAAACCTTATGGCTATATTGTAAAACCGTTCAATGAACTGGTGATAAAAGCTACTATCGAGGTAGCCTTGTTTCGTAAAACTTCAGAACAAAAAGAACGGGATATGAAAAAGCCCTCCGGTATGATGCCCGATGGAGAATCACAATACCTGGATCTGCCGGAAATCAAAACTGTTCTTTTGAAAGATATTTTCTCTGATATTATCCTCTTCCTGTATACTGAAAATAATATTAAAGAGCCTGTCTTTAAATTTGCGATAGAATCGGGTATAAAAAAAGGAGGACGTAATTTTTTCTCATATTCCCGTTCCACGGTACAGAAATACTTTTTAAAAGAGATACAGAAGCAGGAACTCTTCACACACCGGATAAAAAGAAACGAAATACATACACTTCTGCCAATTCTGGAAAAGTGCACTGAGTCGGTGCAGGATAGTAAGGCACCAGGATCTTTGCAAATCCTGATTGATTTTTCCGAAACCGAAGAATTCGAAGATATAATTGCTGTGAAGAAATTGATCATCTCAAAAAAGGAAAAAGGTATTCCCGTAACAGGAATTATTGCCATAAATATCGGAATGATCGATCATACCCGTATCCGATTATTTGCTGAGGGCATATCGAAAATTATTGTATCAACCGGGAAAGAAACTACACTCTCCTTTGCTCACCACACATTCCCTGCCGAATCAGTTTCCATTGTCCCGCAGGCAACCATTGATGATGTTGTAAAGAAGTCACTTGAACTGGTGGTTCTCTCCCTTCTCGATAAACCGATATCCGGGAATGACATTGTCCATGAAATCCATAACAGGTATAACGTTCTTATCCCACAGGCAAGGGTATACATGCTCCTCTATGATCTCGAACAGAACGGTTACATGGAAATTAAGATGTCAGGAAAATCCAAGTTATACTGTCCAACGGAAAAAGGCAGGAAATATATCTCACAAAAATTAAATGACATTAAATTGGTTTTTAAGCATATCCTGGGTGGAGGGATTGATGAAATTACGGGCATCCGTGATAAAAATTAAGTATTCTGAAACCCGGCAGTGTAATCGCATGCCGATGGCCCTGTAGATGATTTTGTAATTTTGCTACTGAAACGGATTTAACTCCAGGATTTCCATCAGCAATCCTGCCTGCTCCATTTAGTATCGGATTTCCGGGAACCGGGCTCCTCATCCAGAAAACCCAAAATACATTTTCTTCATATATTCATTCGCACCCCGACCCTTTCCTTTGCCCCGGTCTTCTGGCGCAGCAGTGGGTATTCCTGCACTTTGCGTGATTGTCATCTGCATCGTCCAGCCTGCACCACTCTGAAGAAACCTTTATGTTCAGTAGCCTGCCACGTGAGCAAGAATTGCAAAGGTAGTTCCTGTCAGGATACAATAAGGGGCAAAATAGTATAAGCGATTCTCCTCAAAAATCTTCATTAACACACCGATACTTGCATACCCGGCAATAAATGCAGCAATAATTGCGACGACCAGCAGAGTGAACCCCGTCCCGCCAGCGGGTTCTTCCAGAAAGGTCAACACAGCTGCGACAGTCATCGCGGGAATCCCGATGAGAAAAGAGAATTCAGCCGCATCCCGGGGTTTTATCCCTAAAATAACCGCAGTCCCGATGGTGGCACCTGACCGCGAAATGCCCGGAGCAACGGCAATGCCCTGGGCGATACCAATAAGAAGGGCACTTTTCGCGGTTATTTGTGCAGTCCGGTTTTTTTTCCATGGCCATGATGCGATGAAGAGAAAGATCCCGGTTATAACAATACATATGCTGACAATAACCGGATGGCCGAACAGAGATTTGAAAAACTGCCTCCCGGCAAAACCGATAATTCCGGTAGGAATACCGGATATTATTATAAGGGTGACGTAGTTGATGGCGGTGCGATTTCCTGCCACGGTGCCCGTGAATAAGAAGACGATTTTCTTACGGAAATACAGGATCAGGGCCGCTATAGTTCCTGCCATGATTACGATATCGAAATCCGAAGGAACAGATACATCCAGGAGAGTCTGGATAATAACGAGGTGCCCTGAACTTGATATGGGTAACCATTCTGTGAGTCCCTGGACCAGTCCCAGAAAAAGCGACTCCAGGATCGTCATCTGGTGCAGCATTGTATAATCATGAAATTATACAATATATATGCTGATTGAATTGTTAATAAAAACAGGAATGCCCTGAAAAGACAGTCGGATGTTTATGAATAAAAAACATTCATATTCGCGTTTCGTCGGCAGATCGGGGCAGTCTCTAACATATTTGTTTAAGACCATTTCACAACGTGTCCAGTATTCTATTCTTTTGAATCGGTCAAGAAAGGAGATCATGAAATCGTATCGGTGTTTAAAGAAAAATTCAATAGTAGATCTCGTGAAAAATCCAGAGAACTTTAACCCTGAACAAACGCCATGCATCAAATCCGAATGTGCTTTGTGGAATGGGAGTGATGCTTCAAATCTGCAAAAAGGGAAAAAAAATAATTCTCTTTTTTGAGATATCCGCCAATGAATCAATAAATAGTTCATAGACACAGCTCTTACAAATTCGATTTCGTTGCATCTTCCATCAGCCAAACACGGACTGTTTTAAACAAAAGGGATACAGTTATGAGGGTAATGCAACGCACCGGTGCCTCGCAATATTATATTATAAGGCAATTCTAACAATTCCCCCAATAGACATGTATCAATGTGTGCATAAGGAACGGGTTGAATGAAAAAAATTTTGGTCGTGCCATTATTATTATCGTTATTCCTCTGCGTTGGTATTACTTTTACCCAACTCGATCAAGGTAACCAATTCGATCAAGGAACCCAACTCGATCAAGGTAACCAACTCGATCAAGGTAACCAGAGCACTCAAAATAGCCAAGGCCCTCAAAGTAACCAACTCGATCAAGGTAGTCAAGGCACTCAAGGTAATCATGGCACCGCTCAAGGCGGCAGCCAGAGCAATCAGGGTAGTCAAGGTAGCACGGGTACTCAAGGCGGCAGCCAGGGCAATCAAGGTAGTCAAGGTAGCACGGGTACTCAAAGCGGCAGCCAGGGCAATCAAGGCAGCCAAGGCGATCAAGGTAGCCCGGGCACTCAAGGTGGAGATTCAACGCCGATATCCACACCTGAATTTCCCTCAGCAATCCTGCCTGCCACATTTATTATCGGGTTCCTGGGAGCCGTGCTGCTCATCCAGAGAAACGACAAACAGTAACTTTTTCCATCCGGGTGCACCCATCCACCGTCTGAGCACTTTTTCTATTCCATAACAAAAATGAAATGACAAAAATAAATAAACAAATTTTTATTTTAATAATACTTATCGTCCCATATCCTCTTGCTATCCGGTAACGATTTCATTACTCTCAATTCTCAAGATAATACAAGAGCGACGGCGTTTTAGACTCATAGAGAATCGCTGACTTCATTTGAATCATTCGTTACAAGACATCGGGGAACGCGTAAGAGAGAAATTACATCTGAAAAAAATTCGCTTTTAAACGATGGATTATGGTATCGTCAAAAAATTTTCATTCAAATGAGGGTAAAGAAAACTCATAACCTTCAAATTCGCGTTCTGTAGCCAGATCGAGGGAGTATTGGTAGGTCAATATCCTCTCTTTTCGTAAATCTTTTCAGCACGCAGCCGAAGGTATCTCCGATACAGATCTTCAGCGTCAACAGCCGGGACAACTGGCTCCCTTTGCCCCCTCTTTAAAGATTTCCGGGTAAGTTTCATGCATATCTCCAGATACTGGCTTGTTCACCTACGTCATTGACTGTTTTTTCATACCAATAAAAGTTGGCAAGGCACCGGTGCATTGCAAGATTTTATTATTTCATGAGAATCGGTAGTCATGTAAGGAAGACCCACATAGTCCTCTTGTTGACAGAACACCTTTCATAGGGTCTTCCGTTTCCTTCTTTTCATTTTTTTTTGATTGCAGGAAACTGAACTTCATAGTGTTGATTTCCGGGCTCGCGGTGAATGGATTCTCATTCTCGTCGTATTCAGTATAGATTTAATCATATGGTACAAGACGAGAATCAGTCCTATTATAAATTCATGGTTTTTTGCTCCACATTTCAGATAGGTTCATTCAGAGTGCTTGAAGTCAGGCATTAAAGATACAAATTTCAAAACGATTCAGTTAATCGGACAAAGATGCCGGGGATATTTCCCGTAAGCGGGTGGAACAATACACAACACAGTGTTAATGCCTTCTGGTTGAACTATGCAATAAAAAATTAACAGATAGGTAGATTCGCATTATTTCTAAATTTGAAACAAATACTGAAAAATCCGGATAGCTATATATTATCTATAGAACTATTGTGTTTCGTGGGTGTTCCTATCCCACAATAAGGTGGAATGACATAGTCGGGTGACACATCCCTTATCTGCCCTTGTCAGGATTTCAATAGAAATCCTGAGAGGAAGGTGACCAGAAACAGCTTACCTAGGGGAATTTCAAAACCCGCGATAGAATTTCACCATATCAATTGCTCCAGAGGAAACAATGCCTGAGTACACCTTTGCAGTCAGAATCAGAAAACCTCTGCTCAATCCCGGAGGTATATCCTGCTGCCATTCAGCCTATCGATCGGTCAAAATTTGCCTTATCCGATCATTTTTTTGGTGGGTAGCAGATGATTGATAATCCTGTAGAAGATGGGATATGCAGAAAAACAGCCTTTAAAAGATTCGGGGGGGTCTAAAAGATCATGGTACTCCAAAGGAAAAAAGAAATCCCGTCAAAGAAAATCGTAGAGCCGGTTACAAATCTCCTTGATGAAGGCAAGTATTTCCGGGTCATTACAGAACTCCCGGGAATATCTGAGGAAAAGATCCGTATTGATCTGGAAAAGACTGTGTTGGCGATCTCTGCAACTGAAGCAGAATCAGGAAAGAAGTATAAAAAAATGATCGAACTACCCTTTGAAGTGAGGCTGGACAAAAAGAAGTTCCAGAACGGAATTCTGGACATTACCCTGGAAAAAACCAATTCCGGATATGAGTGATAATGCTATTTTTTTCCGGAATATTCTGTTGGTTCAAAATTTGTATCAAAATCTGTTATTTGAGAAAGAACCTATAAAAATCCCTATTCAATACACGAAACGGTAAGGATTATTCCGGTATCTGGAGTTTCCGGTAGTATATTCAATACTAAGAAAGAGATAACTTATTTCTGGAAAAATTATCATACTATGCAGGGTAATCCAGATAGCCGGAACGCGACTGTTTTTCTTCGGAAAGGAACAGGATGCCCGGTAAGCGGATGTACCCGTTGCGATGTGTCTGATTGTTTCTACGCAGATTTTATTCATGTGTACTGGGGTTGCCCGGGGAGCGATTGATATATATAGAGACAAGCCGGATGGATCGGTAAAATCATACAGGCAGTTGCCTGAATCAGTAAGGTTAAACAAAGTGAAATTTAAATTTCAATACATAAATGCCTTGTTGGAAATCAGAGGTTGAATTTACCCATGTCAAAGGTATACAGAGGATATGATGGGCAACAGTTTCCCCATGGGAGCATCAAAGGCAATTGTATGTGTCAAAGCGATCGTCCATCGCACGGAATGCCCAACGTTTATTTCCGTATGAGAAATCCGGAACTTCTGATTGGAGGAGATTGCTGTACCGAGGGGGTGTTTTAACGGGAGACAAAGAAAAATTGTCGGAAGAGATGGAACGGTTAAAAAAAGATCTTGACGAACATACGCATCTAGCAGAAGAACGACTCGACCGACTGAAATATCTTCAGGCGGATTTTGATAATTACCGTAAATGGACTGAAAAAGACAAAGCGGCGATCATCGCAATGGCAAATGAGAACCTGATTAAAGATCTCCTCGTCATCCTGGACGATTTCGACCAGGCACTGCCTTCTCTTGAACAGGAAAAGAACAAGGAAGGGATGGTGATGGTCCGGAAAAAAATGCTGAAGATCCTGAAAGAGTACGGGTTGCAACCCATTGAATGCAAGGGGAAAAAATTTGATCCGCATTTCCACGAGGTGATCTGCACGGAGAGATGCAATGAAGAACAGAACACTATTCTCGAAGACATGGGGAAGGGTTACCAGTTAAAATCAAAGGTCATCAGACCGTCGAAAGTAAAGATTGCAGAACATATTACTGAAAATGAAGGTGAGAACAATGGCTAAAGAGAAAATTATCGGAATTGACCTCGGTACTTCCAATAGTGAGGCTGCGGTGATGCTCGGCGGCAAACCGACCATCATCCCTTCAGCTGAAGGTGCAACAGTTGCCGGAAAGATGTTTCCCTCGTATGTGGCGTTCACATCAGACGGCCAGCTTCTGGTAGGTGAACCAGCACGACGACAATCTGTAAGCAATCCTGAAGGGACGGTAACGGCTGCCAAGCGAAAGATGGGAACAAATCACATTTACAGGATCTATGGTAAGGAATATACACCCCAGCAAATCTCCGCATTTCTCCTGCAGAAGATAAAACGGGATGCCGAGGCATTTCTGGGAGAACCGGTAACAAGAGCCGTAATTACCGTTCCTGCTTATTTCAATGACAATCAGAGGACAGCAACCAAGGATGCAGGTAAAATTGCAGGGCTTGATGTGGTCAGACTCGTGAACGAGCCTACCGCAGCATCGATGGCATATGGTCTGGATCGTGGCGGGGAATACAAGATCCTTGTCTTTGATCTTGGCGGAGGCACGCTCGATGTCACCATAATGGAATTCGGCGGCGGAACGTTTTCCGTACTTGCCACTTCCGGCGACACTCAGCTGGGTGGCACTGATATGGACAACGCAGTTTTTGAATGGATTGCTGATGAATTCAAAAAACTCGAAGGTGTAGATTTAAGAAATGATAAAATGGCAATCAACCGGCTGAAAGAAGCTGCAGAAAAGGCAAAAATTGAACTTTCAACTGTGCTGGAAACTGAGATAAATCTTCCTTATGCCACTGCTACCCAGACCGGTCCCAAACATCTCTCCATGAAACTGAGTCGGGCAAAACTCGAACAGCTCGTAGAACCGATCATCAAACGATGCATACATCCGTTTGAACAGGCATTAAAGGATGCAAAACTGTCAAAAGATGATATCCAGAAAGTAATCCTCGTCGGTGGCCCAACCAGAATGCCTGTTGTCCAGAAATTTATTGAGGATCATATCGGAAAGAAGGTTGAAAGGGGGATAGATCCGATGGAATGTGTTGCAATCGGTGCTGCGATACAGGGTGCTATCCTCGGGGGCGAGATCACGGATATGGTCCTTCTTGACGTAACGCCCCTGACCCTCGGTATTGAAACACTTGGCGGTGTCAGAACCCCGTTGATTGAAAGAAATACAACGATTCCTACCAAGAAAAGCCAGATATTCTCCACTGCAGCGGATTATCAGACCTCGGTAACCATCCACGTGCTCCAGGGTGAACGTTCTATGGCAAGTGACAATGTAAGCCTTGGGCAGTTCAACCTCGTCGGGATTCCCCCGGCACCCAGGGGTGTCCCCCAGATAGAAGTCTCATTTGATATCGATGCATCGGGGATTCTCAATGTATCGGCAAAGGATCTTGGTACAGGTAAAGAACAGAAAATGACGATCACTGCTTCGACAAAACTTGGAGAGACCGATGTCAAAAAGATGGTCAACGAAGCTAAACAATTTGAAGAGCAGGATAAGCAGAGAAAAGAAGAAGTTGAGATTCGCAACACCGCTGATTCCCTGATGTACACTGCGGAAAAGACAAAAACTGATCTTGCCGATAAACTGAGCTCCGATCTGGTCGATAAGCTGAACGCGGCAATCGTGGCGGTAAAGTCAGCTCTGGAAGGAAAGGATACCGCAAAAATCAAATCGGAGACAGAAAAACTCCAGAAAGTTCTTGGAGAAGCCGGGACTGCCGCATACCAGCAGGCTGCACAGCGTCAGGCTCAGGAACATGCCGGTTCACAGGGTACTGCAGGGGAAGAACAAAACCACCAGGAGGCAACCGGCCCCGGCGGAGAGAAAGTCGTTGATGCTGACTTTAAAGTCAAAGATGAAAAATAATCATTTTTCAGAGATCCTATGGAAAAAGGGGACTACTATGAAATCCTGGGCGTGAAAAAAGACGCGTCGCAGGACGAGCTGAAAAAGGCGTTCAGGCATCTTGCGCGAAAATATCATCCGGATCTCAATAAAGGCAGCAAAGAGGCCGAAGAAAAATTCAAAGAAATCAATGAAGCCTACCAGGTACTGAGCGATCCCCAGAAAAAATCGCAATACGATCAGGTCGGACACGCCGCATTCAAACCGGGTGATTTTACCGGGACCAAAACTCCCAGCTATGATGATCTATTCAGGGATTTTGGCTTAGGTGATATCTTCGATGCGTTTTCCGGGGGTTCCCGGAGGGCTCGGGTCAGGGCAGGGGCAGATCTCCGGTATGATCTCGAGATCTCCCTTTCCGACGCCTTTTACGGCACGAAAAACACGGTTGCAGTCCCTCATTATTCTGAGTGCAGGACCTGTCACGGAACAGGTGCACAGCCAGGTTATATGCGGGAATGTCCCACGTGTGAAGGGACGGGAGAGATAAGGAAAGTTCAGAAAATCGGCAACCGCCCAATGATGAATATTGCCCAATGTCCTGATTGCGGCGGGAGCGGGAAAATTATTGAAAAGCCCTGTGAGACCTGTCACGGCAGAGGAACGATACAGAAAACGAGAAGAATCGAAGTGTCCATCCCACGGGGTGTCGAAGATGGACAGTTGCTGAGGATTGCCGGTGAGGGTGAACCCGGCGAGAATCAGGGGCCGCCAGGAGACTTGTACGCCGTCATACACCTTAAAAAGCACGATATCTTTGAAAGGCAGGGTGCTGATCTCTACAGTACCGCAGTCGTCAGTCTGGTAACAGCCCTGCTGGGTAGTGAGATCAATGTACCAACTATCACGGGAACAGCAGCATTGAAAATTCCCCGAGGGACACAGAGTCATACACTCTTCCGGCTCAGGGAGCAGGGTATGCCTTACCTTAATTCCGACAAACGGGGAGATCTTCTCATAAAGGTTATTATAAAAATTCCGGAAAAACTGACAAAAAAACAAGAGGATCTGGTAAAAGAGGCCTTTGTCGGTTGAAGGTAATGAACAGATACCGAGGATGAAAAGAGTATCATCTTTTCTCCTATGCGAAAATTGTATATGGTGGAAACAGGAGGAAAACAGATGCATAAGATTGAAAGTTGTACGAAGTATCAAAATGGAATCCAGATTTTCTGGACCGAAGAGGAGAAAAAATTTGCCGATTTTTTCCCTTACGAGGAATTGATCGACATGAAAATTAATGTACTCGATTTGCTGAAAAATCCTGCCATATACAGGATCGATGTAAAAAATCATAAAATTGAGTCATCAGTATAACCTCCCCTGGCAGGAAAACGAATATCTGGATTATCCGGTGCGAAGCAGAAAGATGTAACACGAATGAAATAGGGTAAAAAAGTGTACCAGCGCAATTCTGATTTGCCGCTTGTTGTTTTCCGGATAACCCGGGGATTACCCGTAGTAAATACCGGAAATTTTTATTCTGGTACTATAATCAGATAAATTATAAAAAAATACCAGTTCAAAGAGAGTGATGAAGAAAATGGCGGTAAAATATGAAAAAAAGGATAATTCCCACAAAAGTCCGTCCGATGAAATAAAATTGACCCTGATGAACAAATACAAGGAGACAATTGTCGATAAACTTACCCAGCAGGAACTCAGGGAACTCCAGTTTTACCTGAAGAACCAGTTTAATGAAAAACGCCAGTTAAATGCAGAATACAAATTAAAATTCGAATCCAAGTTAAGACAGTATTTTCACGAAGAGGTCATGAGGCGGGAAATTGTCAGCATTGAAACCCTTGTCAGCCTGTTAAAACCCGAAGATGTGAAAAATTAGACGAAAACGGGATTCACATGAATATTGGATTATTTCAAAATTTATTACAAAAACTGTTTTTTAAGCAATAGTTGATAAATTCCATTCACAATACATGTCACGGAAAAGGGGTGATGGGATACAGGATATATCCTTCTGTAGTGTTCGCTCTTGGAGAATGCTACGGACTGAAATATACAATATTTCAGATCATTATCCCTTACCGCGTGAACTTCATGGTCGAAAATTTGGGGGAATTTCCTCTTGGGCTGAGAAAGAACATTTTCATCCGTCCGGGAAAATTATCGTAAGGAGGGAGTTATGGTAAGATGGTATTACAAGTCAATTTTTGATGAGCTTGATGACATGAGAAATTACATGGACTCTTTGTTCCAGCAGATGTATGAGACCAATCCGACAGCGTTGTTACCCGCTGCCAAGGATGTTACTACGAAAATGTTGCCCGCACAACGGGCTGATTTCCGTGTCGACGTGACTGAACAGGGTGATGAAGTAATCGTAACAGCAGATCTTATTCCCGGTGTCTCCAAAAAAGACATTACTCTTACCCTTATCAACCCGCAGACACTGGAAATCTCCTGCGAACGCAAAGAAGAAAAAAAGGAAGAGCGGGAAGGGTATTATCTTCGTGAGCGCAGTTTTGGATCCATGACGCGGTTCATTCCCCTTCCAAAAGTGGTTACTGAAGACAGGTCGACCGCATCGTTCAAAAACGGGATTCTCGAAGTACATCTCAGGAAATCATCGAAAGAGGCGAAGGGAAAAATTACCATTGATTGAATTTCCGTTTAGGATGAAATTCCGGCGAATCGAATCGAGAAAAGTGAGCAAGGAGTATGAAAAAAGAGTGCAGATCACCAAAATGGCGATGGCAGTGATTGTCGAACATTCAGAAAAAGGGTGAAAAACATGGACAAATTTGAACAGATGATGCAGGACATCAGGAAAATTTCTCCTAAAGATATGGCGATGGCAGAGGAAAAATTCAAGGGTATGTGTAAATGCCCAAGCTGCCCCACACACAACAAATGTGCAAAGAATGCAAAAGAGTTGATCTTCTGTATAAAAGGGAAGAGTTTCATGTGCATTTCCGAAGACAAGGGCTGTATCTGTCCGAGTTGCCCGGTTACGACCGAGTGCGGATATAAGAACAAATTCTTCTGCATTAAGGGTGCGGAGAAAGCCCAGCGCTATGAACACGCGTTATGGGGAACAAAGATGGTTTAAGAGTGTATGGTGAGGGGAACATGGTCCTGATAAAAAAACGGGATGGCCGGAAAGAACCATTTGTGCCTGAAAAAATTATTGTAAGTGCAATAAAATCCGGTGCTCCTCCTGACTATGCAAGAACAATAGCGCAGGATATAGAAAGGAGCACCAGAGATGGTGCTACCACTCATGAAATCAAGACGAAAGTTCTCTCCATGCTTAAATCAAGAAATCCGGAATGGGAGAGGAACTGGGTGGTTTATGATTCTGCCGTGAAAAAAAGGACAACTTAAAAGCAAAAAAATAATGCAACCCTGTCATTTAATACAATTTTCAGATGAGATAAAAACCGAAACGGAGATGTCAAGGATGGATATTTCAAAAGAAAAAATTTCCGCGCTTATTAAAGATCTTTCTGATAAAAATGAAGAAATCCGCTGGGCTGCTGCCTATGCTCTGGTACAAACAGGCACGCCTGCGATAGAACCGCTCATCAACGCTCTTGATGCCCGTGACAGCGTCGTAAGGCTCAGAGCTGCCTGGGTACTTGGCCGGATTGGTGATCCCCGCCCGGTTGACCGTTTGATTGCAACGCTTCGCGATGGCGACTGGGCAGTAAGGATGCGGGCCGCCGAAGCTCTCGGGAAACTTCGGGCGCATAAAGCAACGGATGCGCTTATTCTTGCATTACGGGATGAGAAAACCGATGTCAGAAGGCACGTGATTGCCGCGCTCACACGGATTGCAGATCCCGCCTCCGCTGACCGTCTCGGGGAATTATTGAAAGATACTGACTGGCGTGTCCGCATGGGAGCTGTACTTGCTCTCTCTGCTATTGGAGACGAAAAGAGCCTTCGTCTCATCCAGACAGAAACCAACGATAAGAATGAATATGTACAGAAAATTGCCCTGGCAGCGACCAGTAAAAAAAGGTGAGAAGCGATGGTTTTTTTTTAGAAGAGATTTCGACCTGGAAAATTTTTACGCCCCGGCCGGGACTTGAACCCGGGTCAAAAGATCCGCAATCTTCTAGGATGTCCACTACCCCACCGGGACACAAAAATTAATGGCTGTTCCGCCTTACTAAAATTGCTTTCATCGCATAAATACCTCACCGTTTAAAGACATAAAGAGAAAAATATCAAAAATAAAAAAACGATAAACTCAGATTAAAAAATTTAAAATAATGATTTAATTGGTATTATGCCGATCTTCAATTTTGTAGTATATACGTTGGTGTTGCTGTGGTGGTTGCCGTTGCGACTGCTATCACATTTCTGGGATTTGCCGCGAAATAGGCACAATCTGTCGTCATATTAAATTTTGTCGTATCATTGAAATTTCCTTCCGGTTTTACCCACACCATTGCCGTTGCAGTAATATTATTACCACTGAATTCTATCTGCAGGTTATCCCGGTTAAGGACTTTGAGAGTACGATTCAGATACGTTGTATATTGCTGAGTTCCAAATCCATCCTGAAGATATATTTCTCCGGACGCTTTGCTCAGCACCGTGACAACAAACGTTGAAATGGGACTGTACGTATCGATGGTGAGTTCTTGTTCACCCTCTCCGACGATTTTGGAATCAATTACTTTATGAATAGTTACATTCGATGGCTTTACGGTATAATTAATATACATCGGGGGATTCTGGAGGTTAAATGCAATTGCCGTTTTGTTATATGCATAGGTATTCGTCGTTGAATAAATGCGGCAATAGAGATCCCCGGGTATCGGGGTAGGGGGAATTGTCTGGAATCCACTTGCCGATGTAACAGTTTCAAATGGTGTCACCTCCGTAACATAATTTGGTGTTGAAGTAGTCTGCGAACCGGGTTGATTGGGATTATAGATATTCCCATTTTTCGTTGATGTTGCATTTTCTTTTGGTGGTGCAACACATCCTGCGGCTGCAACAACCAGGATAATAGAAATACAACAAACGATACGGGCTACGATCTCTTTCATAAATCAATAGTACAGTGATTCATAGTAATTAAGGATTTTTAGATACAATTCCTCGGCGTTTTAATTAAAATTGCAAATATCATCTTGAATAACATTAAGGGAAAACACGCTGAGATTTATGAGCAAGGAAAAGCGAGAGAAAATGCGAGGGATGGGATTCGAACCCAAGAACTCCTGCGAGATCAGGCCCTGAACCTTACGCAA
>Ga0187854_10001483_pt1 | contig 23004 bp, 20 predicted proteins | sample June2016WEW_6_15_FD_132445 | JGI IMG/M metagenome (GOLD analysis project Ga0187854, IMG submission 132445) | Peatland microbial communities from SPRUCE experiment site at the Marcell Experimental Forest, Minnesota, USA - June2016WEW_6_150 | ecosystem: Environmental > Terrestrial > Soil >...
CAGGAAGCTATACGTACTATAATCTGATTTTCTTATTGATGTTAATGTGTTGGACGTTGTTTAAGTTTTCATGTTTTTGTTCTTTCGTCAAGGATTATCTGGGTTGCAAGCCGTTCTTTGCATGATCACCTCCATGGCTTTAAAGTAATCTCTCTGTACTTTGATGTTTGATACACGGCAGTACCGCTGTGTGGTTTTCACATTGCTATGTCCTAAGAGATCCTGAATGGTGGAGAGATCGGTATCGGCATTCAACATCTGTGTGGCCATCGTATGCCGGAGATGATGGCAGGAAGCTCTGACCTTCGCTTTGCGGGCATAATGTTCCATGCGTCTCTGAATGCCGCGGATGGAGATGGGCTGTCCCATGCATGGCCCCTTTTCCGCCAGAAAGATTTTTCTTGTCTTGGATGCAGGTCTAACCCTCAGATAGGCCGCAAGGCACTGAAGCACATCATTGCTCATGTAGACGATCCGATCTTTCGCGCCCTTGCCATCTTCAATCAAAATAGTCCTGCGTTTGACGTCTATTACACCCATGGTAAGATTGGCGACCTCTTCCACCCTTAAACCGCAACGGAGCATCAGCATGAACATGGCTTTATCACGACACCCTTTTACAACCTTAAAAAAGTCTTCCACCTGCTCATCCCTTAAATGCCGGGGAAGAGGCCGGGACATCTTCTGCGTGTGACTCTTCCTGACGGGATTGGTAATGACCACCCCTTCCTCCTCACGCAGATAATGATAGAACTGGCGGATGCAGTTCAAATGGCAGTTGACGGTCTTGGGCGCCAGCCTCTTCCTCATGAGATTATCAACATAATGTGAGATCGCTGTGTGCGCCGCATCCTCCACCTGCACGTCCAGCCAGATGACAAAGTGCTTAATGATGTTCAGGTAGTTCTTCACGGTATTCGGCGAGCAGTTTCTCCTTTTCAAAAACCGCCTCCAGTTCATGATCACGTCGGTCATCGCCATTCCTGTCCCTCCTTTCTATCCTGGACATGGCTTTAAAATACTCCTCCTCTCGGGTCTTATCGGTAAGCCTCGCATATCGCTGCGTCTCTTCTATACAACGGTGCCCCATCAATACCTGGAGACACTCCAGGGGCATCCTGGCATTGAGAAGCTCTGTGGCAAAGGTATGCCGAAGGGTATGGACCGTATATCCCTTGTGGATAAGTCCGGCCTTCTGAAGATAATTTACAAAAACCAGACGGGCAGTACTGTAGGACATCGCTTCTCTGCCCCTCGCGTAAAAGAAGAACTCTTTATTAGAATCTCTCATCTTAAGCCAAGTCTTCAATGCATCCATGGCATCATCGCTTACGTACACAACCCTCCCCAGACGGTTCTTCTCGGCTTCGTAAATCTCGATCCGACGCTCCTTGATGTGTACATCAATAACCTTCGTCGTGAGCACCTCTCCAATCCGCATTCCCGTTCTCAACAGCATGAGAATCATGGCCCGGTCACGGGTATCATCAATGACAGAAAGCAGTTTCCGTAAATCATCAGGTTCCATAGCCCGGGGCAGCCGCTCCGGTAACTGCAAACGTATCCTCCTGCCAAAAATATCCGGGGAAACAATCCCTTCTTCCACCAGATAACGGAGAAAAGCCTGAACGCTCACGAGGCTCGTCCTGATCGTCGTAATCTTATTGCCCCTGTCCTGCTCATGCTCGACAAACGCCTCCACATCTCTTCTCGTGACTTCTTCAAGACATGTCTTGCCGCCGTCTCGTATCATGCCAAGAAAAAGAACTATGGCGCCCCATCGACTGTATAATGTCTTCGGCCTGCGGTTACGACGGGTCAAATGGCGAAGATAGACTTCCACATGATCCTTCCCCGGCAGTTCCATCTTTCCTAACCGTATCAGAATCTTGTTCAGCGCTTCTATACTGCTGGTGTGTGATCCAGAACTGAGATCAAAAGGTGAAGAAAATTTTGGTGGAGAACTCTTGAGAGAGTCTGTGGAAAAATCTTCAAAACCGTCAGACAAAATAATCGTCTGTCGTAAATCTAATCGACTACTGGTCATCTCTGCCTCCTTACTGCTTAAATCAATAAGAAAAACAGAGAGATGATGACCAATAACTCTTTATCTGTCAAACATCACTTTGGTACGTATAGCAGGAAGTAGTTCGGAAATTGGTTAGGTGGAAGAACCATATCTGCTTTTTTGCATGTTACATACGGCATTCAATAGACCTTCGAAGTGCCGCTTTGTCCGCGTTCGTATTTGATATAAATAGAAAGAATTGTACGAATGAAACGCCGTAAACAACACTCCCAGTTATCAGTATTTCAATAATTACATTTTTCGTTGCAGAATAAAAGGCGTGAATAGAAAGGTTTCATAAATAAGGGCAAGAAATTTTCAAAAATTTAGGAAGCATAATTTGGCCGCTAGGTGCTTCTCAGCATGTTTTACATCAAAATAATGTTAGTGGGGAAATTCAAAAGAAATATTAAGGTGTTGCTCGAAATAGCGTCTCTTTAATGCGCATTGTGAATTTTCAAAAAAACAGGAAGCATATTTTGGCCAATGCCGATTTGGAAGCATATCTTGGCCAAAGCGGTCAAATTATGCTTCCTGTTTCACTCACTTTGGCAGCAGTGTCTCCACGAGAGTTGCCCAGTAGCTTGCGCCCACGGGCAGGATACGGTCGTTGAAATCATACAAGGCCTGGTGTAGTCTGCCAGTTTCCTTTGGATTTCCGCCACCGATCCCCATGTATGCTCCCGGTTTCTCCTTGAGGAGAAACGCAAAATCCTCCGAGGTCATGACAGGTGTGATGTCGGTGAAGACCCGATCCTGTCCCGCAACCAGGGTCGCGGCCCGGATGGCATCATCAGTCTCCCGATCCGTATTAATGAGAGGTGGATAGCGTCTCTCATAGGCCATGTCAACGGTAACGCCAAAAGAGGCTGACACGCCGCCGCATATCTCGCGCATGCGTTCTTCCACCATATCCTGCACCATATGGAGGAAATGACGCGTTGTCCCCCTGAGTCTGACCGCATCGGGAATTATGTTGTAAGAGGTGCCGCCGTGAATTTCTGTAACACTGATAACCGCAGCCTGTACCGGATTAATATCGCGGCTCACTATGCTCTGAAGAAGGTTCACCAGATAGGCTGAAGCGAGGATAGGGTCCTTCACATTCTGAGGGGTGGCGGCATGTCCGCCCTTCCCTCTTAATTCTATATCGAAGACATCGTAGGCTGCCATCATGGGGCCTTTGCAGATGGCAAACGTGCCTTCCGGTAAAACGGGAAAGTTGTGCAGGCCAAAGACGGACCGGACCGGAAACCGGTCGAAGAGCCCCTCCCGGATCATTCTTCCCCCTCCCCCCTCGTTTTCCTCGGCAGGCTGGAAGATGAAGTGGGCCGTCCCGCGAAAAGTATCACTACCGGCAAGATACTTCGCCGCCCCGAGGAGCATGCTCATGTGGCCGTCATGACCGCAGGCGTGCATCTTCCCTTCATTGCGAGAAGCGTAAGGAAGACCGGTTGCTTCCGTAATGTCAAGAGCGTCCATATCGGAGCGGAGGCCTATGACCGGAGAACTTCCCTTGCCCCTCTGGATGGTTGACACAATACCCGTACCGGCAATACCCCGATAAATATCGAGACCGAAGGAGATCAATCTCTCGGCCACGTAGTCGGACGTCTCCTTTTCCGTAAAGGCCGTTTCCGGGCAGGCATGGAGTTCACGACGCCACCTTGTCATTTCCTCCGTCATCACCCCAATCTTGTCATGGACCGCCATCGTTTGCCTCCTATTTTTCCCTTAACTCAATCGCCGCATCGCTCTTTTAGCGCGGCAATGTCGTCCGGAGCGAAGTTGAGTGAATCCGATTGCATCAGCCTGTACATTATGGACTTGGGATTATCGTTATGCTTCAATCCCAATGCATGGCCGAATTCGTGGGCCAGCACCCGTACCAGTCTGTTCTCATCGTCAAACTGGTAGATTGTAATTGTCCGCTTGCCGTCCTTGCTGACATAATCTCCCCCGCAAAACTCGCTGCCCAGTCTCTTGCCCGTATCCAGGGATTTGACGACGTCAAGGTTATAGTTGGTGGCAATATCATTTATAACAATAGTCATGTTGTTGAGGATATCCGCGATCATTTTCACTTCTTCCTGGCGCGCCCGCAGGTTTTCGCGCATGTCATTCAATTCTCCCTTCTCCGCCGTCATCCGCCTGTAGACGGCTTCTGTTAATGCGCCTCGCTGACGCCCGGCTTCAAGTTCGGCATTGTAGGCGCCGAGACGTCTATTGTAGGCGTTAGAGTCATCCGCTAGGGCTGAATTTTTCCTTTCGTATTCCGCCTTCAGGTTTTCAAAACGAACCTTCATATCATCATATGTGCCTTTGGTTGTCCCAATGGAGTAGTGGAGTTTTTTAAGTTTGTCCGCAGCCTCCTGCCTGTAGTCATAGACGAGATTGATCTCTATCTTGCCGTCAGGTTCCTCCCGGAAAAGCGCGCGGGCGTACGGTTTTCCCCAGATTGACGCAGCCTTCCCGGCCGAATCGGCAAACTCCTGGCGGCTCAATCCGAACCTTGCATCTACTGTGCCTATGCGGTAGGTCAGCGGCTTCTGGCACGGGCGGGGCATGCGATAGTATATTATGACAAGGACAATCAGAGTGATAAGAAGGAGATAGACCCTCAGACTGCTTCTTCCTGATGAGCCCAGCATTCCAGGACGGCTGATTGCATGTTTCATAGCATTCGCATTTGATCCCGGCGAAGGCAGTAATCCAACAATTATTCCCTGGTTCCCCACCGGGACCTGACTCGACTGTGATTAAGATGCGTTATCTCGCCCGCGGAGTATAATGGGAAAGATACTGAGTGTCAATTGTAAATGCCTACCCCGGCAGCTAGCCCATAAGCTATTTCGGCAGTGCCCTGAATTATGACACGATAGTCGAATTATTATTGGGTAAATGAAAAGATAGCGTCACTAAAATACTGCATTCGTTAAAAATACCCTGTCAGACTGACACTCAGACTGATGCTTGACATAATCAACGGGGCATCATATAGTAAATTAACTTTTAGAGCCGGTTATTGTCCGAGTCCCCTACCCCAGAGCTTAAAAAGGGCACTGGGTTTTTTTAGGGCTGAAAGAAATTTCCTCACAAGCGGCATAGACCACGCCGTATGAAGGCAGGTTGAATATGGCAAGGCAAAGTCAAAACAAGTTCATTAAGAGGCAAAAGGAACTTGAGCGCATGCGAAAAGCAAAAGAAAAGATGCTGAGGCGTCAGGGCAAAAAAGACAGGGTGATGGAACCTGATGAGGCGCCAGCATCAGGCGAGCCGGCAGATCAGCCCTGAAAGCCCCATGCGATTGAATATCAGCAGTTTGACAAGTGCCCTTAAACAGTCTCCGCTGCCGCAGATATTTGATTCCTACACCGGTGATAGAGCCTGCTTCAAGTATTCTGCACGGACCGCGGTATCCATAGAAAAAAGCGCCTGTCTTCAGTTATTCCCCATTTTATATAGCGAAAACAAGGCAGTATCCGTTATTTAGAAAAGCAAAAATTTAAATATACAAAATAAGAATAAACGAATATAATGCCCCAAATTAAATGAAGGAGATGTTATGAATATTTATGTAGGGAACTTGGCTTACACCGTTACGGAAGAAGATTTACGTCAGGCTTTTGGAGAATTCGGGCAGGTAGAGTCCGCTTCTATCATTAAGGACCAGTCCAGCGGCCATTCCAAGGGATTTGGATTTGTGGAGATGCCGGGGGCGGAAGAAGCACAGGCGGCCATCAGCGGTCTCAATGGCAAGGAAATGAAGGGACGGAAGCTGAACGTGAATGAGGCTCGTCCCCGCACTGAGGATCGCCGCGGTAGTGGTGGCGGTGGAAGACGTCCCGGCGGTAGACCACGCTATTAGTAGAATTCCCATACTGCTATTAAGAGCTTTGAAAATTTCCCGTCTTGTCATTTCGACCCCTTCGGTTTACTCAGGGTAAACTCCGGGAGAAATCTTATTGACCGTTGACAATCATAAGATTGACACGTCGCTGCCCCTTCGCGTCGCCCGGGGCTGCGGCTCATCATGGCAATGAGACCAGGAGCAGATTTTCGAAGTTCTCAAGTGCAAGAAAATATATTGTGACTATACCAATCGCGGAGTTGATTGGCGGAAGTGTCCCCTATATCGCCTCAACTATCTTATGCCATGAATAAGCGCCAAACTTTACTTATCTTTCTTTTGCCGGTCATTTTTTCCACCGGTTTGCTTCTTACTTCTTGTATGGAAGAGGGAGAAGTTATTTCCAAGCCGGACGAATTCAAGCACGTCTATGAGGCCAGCGAAAATAAGCTCCTTCAGGCTATCGCACAGGTATTCAAAGACAAGGGATTCGGTACTACCGCGATAAATCAGGAGACGAACCAGGTGGAATCGGGTTACCTGATTCAGGATGACTGGAGGACCAAGGGCATAGCCCATGTAAAAAAGATAAACTGGAAAGAATGTGAACTTGTGCTCTCCGTCATTACCGAGAAGAAGATCTCAAACGGCTGGGAAATGCGGAGGCTCCTCGGGAAAAAACAGTACGACAATTTTTTCGACGCCATCGAGCTTCAGCTTTATCAAGAGATGTATAAGGTCAAGTAGGGAGGCGGCAGGAACAGGCATATCACCTGTGCCAATGCTTTCTGTTGTGCGTGTGAAATTGCTCGACGATACGTTCCATTTCATGGGGAGCGATAATCTTGCGATCGATAAAAAAGCTGCCGATGAGGGGCTGCAGCATTCTCTGTCTCGCGAGCAGAATGGTCAGTTGATAACTGCTGATGTACCCGCAGCGAAGAGCGCATTCACAGAATTTCTCGCCTGTGCGTCGCATAGAGATAATTGACCGGATATCGTTCTGATCCAACCAATCCCAACGTACGGCAATGTTGCCAACCATGGGCCGCTTGCTTTTTTGCCACACAATAGCCTCGATCAGGTTTTTCATCGATATGATGCCGCTATAGTAGAGAAAACGACCAAGAAGAAGCTGTTTTCTCGGAAGCCCCCCCTGCCATAGATGTTCACTCACGCCCTGATACCTGCTTCGATGAGCGCTGCTTCCCGTCCTTCTTTGATCATGCGACTCATGCGTTCTCTGCCTCCTTCTTGCTGACTCATAATCATGGGCCCGGTGGGCGACACAACCGCTATGCGAGTATCTCCAGGCACATTCAAGAAATGTGTTCAACTGATTGTAGGCGAGGTTCACTTCTCTGAAGCGCTCTGCCAGGCTTAAGGGCGATTCGGCAAGCGCTGTGGCACGATCAGGGTGGGTCTCGAAAGCCCTTTTCCGGTACGCTCTCTTCAGCCTGGAAGCCTTGAGGTATTTCAGGAAATCTCCGGAAACATTTGCATCGGTTCCGAACAAGATATTGCAGGCCCTGTAAAGGTCTGATGATGTGGACGCCGTCTTGTCCTGCATTCTTTCTCCCCATTCGATTGCTACCGATTCGTTCGATATGTGAGCAAGAGAAATAACGACGGCTTGAAGCTCTCCGCAAGAAGCTGCGGAGAATGCGCTCGCTACCGAATTCAATTAAGGATGTTCCGATCAACCTGATTTCTATTTATCATGGACAGCGCCAAAATCGCAAGAAGGAAAAGGGAAAGAGGATACCATGACTGGATTCAGAGGATACTGCATTTATCAAGGGTAAAACGGTCAGTCACAGGGAATTAAACCTCACCCATCCAGCTTGCGGTGTATTCGTAAAGGCTAGGCGGCTTTTCGATCTTAGGCTCCTTAATGTCCCACTTGCCTTTCAACCCAAGTTCGCCCGCGGTCATCTCGAAATGACACATGGCGATGCCCATATCCACCCGTTGCAAATCCGCTATGTTTAAGAGTTTGAAGGCAAGGCTGTCGCCGTACCCCCTGGTACGCTGCATATAGAAGTGCCAAGAATCACCATCTTTGATAATTCTCCATGGTTGCTTGTTTGAAGCGGATGGCCCTATACGCACCATTTCGAGAGACGCTGCATAGGGACCGGCTTCATCAGGCGAGAGAGGAATACCAACTTTCTCTCGGAAGAACAAACTCTCCCAAGGCCGCCGGTTATGTCCTCCCACAAGCTGACGTATTGTGACCCCAGTTTGCCCCTTCTCCAAAATATATCCAACGGAAGTTACGGCAGGCACAAGTTCTTCAACAGTCGCGGAAATCTTTTTTGCAAAGCTGCCCCTAGTGAAACTACCTCCCAGCCAGCATGTGCCGAGCCCAATGTCCGTCGCAAAAAGAATTATGCTCTCCATCATGTAGCCATAGTCTTCTAGGTTCTTCGGAGAAGGCCCCACAGCGCCCACGATAAATCCTGTGGCGCCCTTGATAAATCCGTATGTGCCCAGTTCCTTCAGGGCCTTTCGGTCCTGATCCATTGCTGCTATAAGTTTAAAGCGCACCATTGCGCCGAATGGTCCTGCGCCGATCGCAGACAGAAAATCGGATAGCCGCTCCCTCTCTTCTTTCGCGATGGACTTATCAATATATGTCCGGCAGGAAAAGCGTTTACGGATGATCTCCGTTACGGGTTCACTGTAAAACATGATTTCTCACCATTCACTTTAGTTCCCGATTATAAAATCCCCCCAACCCCCTTTATAAAGGGGGCGGACGGGTAATTTCACCTAAATAAAATGGATAATCGAATTCTGAATTCTCATCATCATGGGAATGACTAGTTGAATATACTCATCTCAGACGCTAAGCTATGTGCCGGACGCGGGCTGGCGCGCCGGCACAGTTACGAACATACCGCCCACGCATAGGGCGGCGGCGAAAAGCATAACGCCGCGATACCCCCATCCCTGGGCAATGATACCGCCGAGGATCGGACCTACGGCATTGCACAAATTAAGGGTAGACTGGAAGATGCCTCCGGCAGTACCCTTTTCTTTCCCGCCTCGCAAGACAATCAACAGAGCGCCGACATATAGACATGACCACGCCACTCCCAGTACCACCTGCAATATAACCAGGGAAAACCGGCTTGTGAAAAAAGCATACGATAGGAACACAAAAATTGAAAGCACTTGACCATAGAAAAAAGTCTTGAATTCGGAAAACCTCTCGAGCTCGCGCATGACCAGAAATTGCACGACAAAATTAATGCCCCATAAAAGACCGATCCAAAAACTATTGAGTCCTATGGAAACCAGATATAGCGGGAAAATGACCCATACCGCGCTCGCCCCCAGGTGCCTCAGAAATACGGCAAGATAGACCTTGTAGTCCCGGCGCATTACGAACCACAGATTGGGAGGTCTGGAGAACTCATGCGAAGATACTTTCCGAAAGGCCAGGGAGATAAAAAAGGCCAGGAGGCAAAACAGAAAACTCAGCCAGAAAAGAATTTTGATATCGCCAACGAATGCTGACGCGGCGGCTCCGAAAATCCATCCCAGTGACCCGTAGGAGCTATACTTACCCATATTAGCGCCGCACTCAAAGGCATAGGTGATAGTTGCCGCGACCGCAATGCCGAGGGCAAATCCTACGGCTGCCCGCACGATAATTAATTCCGGGACACTGTGCGCCATGAGCTGGGCTGCAAAGGCCACGCTGCTCATCAGAAGCCCCCACCGGAGAAACACAAGCCTTCCGAGATGGTCGGACTTCCATCCCGAAATCAGAGAAGAAAATAAGAAAGCGATCCCATAGGCGGAGCCCACAAGGCCGACTTCAAAGTCGGATGCCCCAAACTGTGCACCCAGGAGGGGAATAAAAATAAATGAACTCATCGTAGCGAAACTGAGAAAAAAATTAACGAGGCCTATGAGCCACCGGTAAGACCACTCCCCTGCCTGATCTTCTTTCTCTATAATAATATTTTGTTCCAACATGATGGTTCTTTCTCGCATAAATGCGGGTGTCAAATCAATTCGTGCAAAAACAGAAAAACCCCGGAAGTGCCTCCGGGGCTCATTTTCTTAATCGCCGGGAACATATTATCTAATTCATCGCTCTTATATCCCTCTTGTCCTAATCCCGATCCTGCAATGTATCCGGCTTCTTCGGAATTATGAGCCACGTGTCAAAGTAGGCGGGAATTGCAAACCCAAATGATAATATGACAAGCAGAGTAAACTACCACCGACCTTGTCGGTGGCCTTAAAAATGCGGCAAGCCTACAGACAATGTCCTTCGCCTTGCCTGATAAGGATTGAAACGACTACTCTAAAATATTGTTCACCAATATTGTTGGTTCACTTAAGATTTGGGGACTCCGCCCCCACGCCCTACCGCTATGTCAGCGGTTTTGACAGATAAATAAAAATAATTCTTATCAAAGTGGGATCCAAGTCGGGATACTCTCCGATGCCCCCGCAGACGCCGCCTATTTTTTTTCAGCATCCAAAAGATATAATCTTTTCATTTCAGCGCCATTTTGAAATCAATTAATCATCTTTTGCAGCGGCCGACACCTTGCTTTTCGAACGGGTCTTTTGTTCCTTCATGATGCGCATCGTTTCGGCTATTTCCTTGGCTGTGACGCCCTTTCTGATCTTTTCCATCTTCTCCATGACCTCTTGAAAGCGAAGTCCTTCCGCCGCGCTTATCCACTCCAGGCTTAGCCTTTCTGTCCGGAGGCCCATCTTTTCCATCTTCTTCCAGATGCGTTTGATACGCCGCTCCGTCCACTGATTAGCGTTCATGTAGTGGCAGTCGCCGATGTGACAGCCGGATACAAGCACCACGGGAGCACCTTTGGCGAAGGCGCGCCAGATAAACTTCTCGTGCACCCTTCCGGAGCACATGGTCCGGATCAGGCGGCTGTTGGGCGGGTACTGAAGCCGCGAGACACCGGCAAAATCGGCGCCCGCATAGGAGCACCAGTTGCATGCGAAGACCGGCATCCTCTCGGCGGCATTTCCTTCGAGGACGGCGTCAATCTGAGCCTCTATCTGCGCGTCTGTAAAATGATTCATCATAATGGCCATGGTGGGGCATTCGGCCGCGCATGTACCGCACCCCGCACACGCTGCTTCGGTCACTTCCGCTGCTATTTTCGCCTTTGTATCCACGCTGATGGCATTGTACGGGCATACCTTTGCGCACAGGCCGCAGGAGTTGCACAGTTCGGAATCAACTGCTGCTGTGATCGCCTCCACAGTGAGCGAACCGGGATTCATGAGGCGCATTGCCCGAGCAGTGGCTGCAGAGGCCTGGGTGACGGAATCTTTTATGTCTTTAGGACCTTCGGCGCAACCGGCAAAGAAGATCCCCCGTGTTGCTGAATCCACGGGCTGCAGTTTCGGGTGGGCTTCCATGTAGAAGCCGTCCGAAGTTGTCTGGAGGGACAGCATCTCCTGAATAGATTTCATGTCTGATGTTGGCTCCAGGCCTACGGCGAGGACAACCATTTCCGTGCGGTGGCTCTCCAGCTCATTTGTCGCCGTGTTTTCCACTGTCAGTATCAGATCCCGCGTTGCGGTGTCCTGCTTTATGTCACCGGGAAGGCCCCTGATGTAACGGACACCCATACCCTTGCTTCGCCGGAACAGATCCTCGAATCCCTTGCCGAAGGCTCGGATGTCAATATAGAAAACCTTCACTTCCATGTCCGGATAGTGTTCCTTGAGCATGATCGTGCTCTTCACAGTGTTCATGCAGCAGATATTCGAGCAGTAAGGCCGGCCCCGGCGCTGGGATCGGGATCCCACGCATTGGATGAAGGCGACGGACTTAGGAATCTTGCCATCCGTCAGGCGGATGACCTTGCCGCTCGTAGGCCCGCCGGCATTGATAAGCCGCTCCAGCTCCATGCTCGTCAGCACGTTCTCATAACGTGTGTAACCATACTCATCAAGAACGGTAGGATCATAGGCCTCCATGCCCGTGGCCACGATGATGGTGCCGACGTCGAACTCCATTTCCTCATCGTTCATGTCAAAGTCGATGCAGTGTTTCTTGCATTTTTCGATGCACTTTCCGCAGATGATGGGATTGTGGCCCAGGCACCGGGTGATATCCACGGCATATGCCGAAGGCACTGCCTGCGGGAAAGGCGAATAGATGGCACGGCGGGAACTCAAGCCCATGTTGAACTCATCGGGAATAATAACCGGGCAGACCTCAACGCAGTCGCCGCAGGCCGTGCACTCCTTCTCTTTCACATACCGCGCCCTCTTCAGAATGCGCACATGAAAGCTGCCCACGAACCCCGTGATCTCTTTTACTTCACTCATCGTCAGCAGCGTAATGTTGGGATGCCGACCGGCATCCGTCATCTTCGGCCCGAGTATTCAGATGGAGCAGTCCATGGTGGGAAAGGTCTTGTCGAGCCTCGCCATAATGCCGCCGATGCTCGGTTGTTTTTCAACGAGTATGACCTTGTAGCCCGAGTCCGCAAGATCAAGCGCTGCCTGAATCCCCGCCACACCGCCTCCTATGACAAGGGTTGCAGGCGTAACGGGCACCTCCATTTCTGTTTGTGCAGCAAGCAGGCGGACTCTCGCCACGGCGGAGCGTACCAGATCCTTCGCCTTGGTAGTGGCCTCCTTGGCGGCATGGCCGTGCACCCATGAGCATTGCTCACGGATATTCGCCATCTCCAAGAGGTAGGGATTCAGTCCCGCCTCACTGACGCACTGCCGGAACGTCGCCTCGTGGAGACGCGGTGAGCATGAGGCAACCACTACCCGGTCGAGCCCGTATTCCTTTATGTCATCCTTGATCTGGTTCTGGCCGGGCTCGGAGCATGTATAGACCTGGTTCCGGCAGACCGCGACGTCCGCCAGCTTTCCCGCATACGCAGCTACTGCGTCGCAATCGACAACGCCCGCGATATTCGATCCGCACTGGCACACATAGATGCCTATTCTGATTTTGTTATTTTGTTTTGACTCTTCCATTCATCATCCTCTTTATTGAAGCTCTCCGCAGCAAGCTACCGGGAATGCGCTCGCTACGAATACACACATCTATATTACTCGATCTGATCGGCCAGAACGGACACCAGATCCCGTATTTCCATTTGTATCTTCTTCCCCTGCATCAATGGATCACGTATGGTGCAGGTGAGATGGATCATGCATTTGGGACATGCCGTAACGAGCATGTCCGCACCGGTTGCCCGCGCCTCCTGGAGCCTCTGCACCTGAATCTGTTTTGAGGAGGCATCGCAATTGATAAAGCCGCAATTACCGCAGCACAATGCACTCCTGCCCGAGTTTTCCATTTCCTGGAGTTCCATCTCCGGAATGAGGCCGAGCAACTCCCTCGGTCCGGCACAGCGGTTCAGCATGCGCCCAAGCCTGCATGGATCCTGAAAAGTAACTTTCCGCTTTAGTGGCCGGAAGGCAATGCTGCCCAGCTGCATTTCCCGCTGGAGCAGATCTATGAGCAAGGTTACTCTAATGTCAAACCCCGGTATGACACGCGGCATGTGTTCACTTAAGACCTGGAAACACTCAGGGCAAGAGACTATGATTTCCTTCACCCCGGCATCCTTAAAGGATGTATAGTTCAGCTGGCAGAGCGCTTCAAAATTTTCGATATCCCCGGACCAGAGCAGGTCGTGTCCGCAGCATCTTTCATTCGGCAGGAGAACAGGTTTGATGTCCAGGAAGTTCAACAGCCGCACACTGTCTCTCGCTATAGCGAGGGTATCCACATCGATGCCGGCAAAGAAGACATTGAAATAGGGCGCGCATCCGGTGAAAAATGCGACGTCTCCCGACGAAGCCACTTTAATGCCCGTATCCAACCAGTCAAGACGATTCTGCTTGAGGTGCGGAGCAGTCATCATCCTCATCCAGGAATGAATGGCGCCGTCGTGGGCGCGATAGCCCTTCAATCCTTTAGTTTCAGCCAGCATTGTGCGCATTTCCAGGATAAAACGATTGAAGTCCACGCCCGATGGGCAGCGTTCACGGCATACGCCGCAGGTCAGGCATTCCCAGACCGAATTTTCGATGTAGGCCTCATCCTCGCGCTCGGAGATCACTTTATGCGCCAGTAATCTGGGGGAGTATTCCTTGCCTGACAGCCTTCGCGGGCATGAAGCTGTACACTTGCCGCACTCAAGGCACTGATACAGCGACATATCCACGATCATCTGATCGATCTTCTGATCGTTCAACTCTTCAACTCCTCCAGCTTGCGGCCGCTCTTTGACATAAGGGGACCCACGGCCCCCATTTCTTCCGTGAAATTCCATAAAGTCCGAACCAGCTCTTCTTTTTCATGGGCGCCGAAGGTGCGCTCAACAAGCCGTTCCTGGCAGATTCCAAGAAGGTGAAGTATCCTGCGGACACGGTGCACATTTTCATGGCCCACCTCAGGTCCCGGGCCGTAGCGGCAATCCTCATCCCTGCATTCCAGTAGTATTACACCGTCTGCGCCAAACTCAAAGGCTCTCAGGATCAGAGCCTGATTGATGCGGCCGATGCACATCACCCGTATCAGGTGGAAGTTCGCAGGCATGTTCATCCCCGTCATACCCGCTGCGTTGTAGCAGGCGAAAGGACTCCAGTTGCAGCATATCCCCAGGATGCGGACAGGTTCCATATCATAACTCCCTGACCAGCGCGCCCGCAACGATCTCTTCCAGGAGGCGATTGGTAAAGTAAGGCATGTCCATGGCAGTAACCGGACAGCGTCCCACACAGCCGCCGCACCCGACACAGTTGTAGCGCAGCACCTGCGCCGTGTAAAAGCCGCGCTCATTGCCTACAAGTCTGACGGCGTCAAAAGGACATATCTCGACACAGCGGCCGCAACCGCGGCATCGATTCCTGTCCACCTTGGGACTGAGCTCATGGTCTTTCAAAAAGGCCTCTGCCGCCGTAGTCGCCACGTGTGCGGCCAAGGCAGCTCCTGCCTGGAAAGCTGTCACTCTCTTGAGTGTTCTGGGCATTACGCGGTAGACACCAATCTGGGGGCTATTGAAAAATTTAAAGTTGTAGCGATAAAATTTCTTGAGGCCGAACATCCCCGCGGGAATTGCTAGAGGAAGGACATTCATGTCAGCAAGACATACTATATCCGCGTGGAAATTCTTGCGAACACCATTTTCACGCACGGTTACAGTAAAGTCGCCCAAGTGTCCTTTGATTCCTTCGATAAGGGCTTCTTCTACGTGCGTGATAGAATCCCCGGCGATACGGCTGACAGGCCTTTTACGGATCTCAGAGGGCACTTTCCTGTCATCCTTAAGACTGCAACGATGGACCAGGCGCACCTTGAATCCCTGCATATTCAGGTTAAGGGCAGAGCTTAGGCCCACTTCCGAACCGCCCAGAATCAGTATCCTGTTCCCAATCTTAGTTGTGCTTTGGCGCAACGGCCCCATGACACGGGCACGAATGAAGGCCTCCCTCAGAAAATTACGCATTCTTTCTACAAGCATCTCTTCGGATACATCAGGAGAACCTAGGTGATCTCTGATGTTGATTGTCTCAAACCGGCAACGGTCAAGGCCATTCCTTTCAAACAGTTGGATGCGGGCACGGTTTCTTTGATCGTTGCAGGAAATGCACTGAAACTCCAGGGGGCAGCATACGCAGGAGGCCAAGATGACTCTGCCCAACTTGTGGTCCCGCACAGCGGCGGCAATCCTGTCGGCGCCTTGGGGATGGCAGGCCGAAAAAATAAGCTCACTGTGCATCACCCCGGGCATCCTCAGCGCCATATCCCGGATGCGCTCAAGCGCGCCGGGTGTTGCCAAGGTTCCGTTGCATGTGCAGGTGAATACGCCGAATCGCACTTCCTCTTCAGAAATGATTGGGACAGGTTGGCAAGGGACACCGTTTGTCCGGAGGGACGAGCACTCCGCCATAGCCTGGCCTGCCGAGGCGCTCCCGGCGATCAATACATTCACGAGGTCCGTAGCGTTCCGGAAGTCTCCCACGCGGTAGACGCGTTCCTCCTCGGCTAAATCGAGGTGCGCGATCTCTTCATCGCCGGCCACAATTACGGCAGGACTGGAAACGGTAATGAGTTCTCTGTGCTTGAAATGATTGATGGCCCCTATGTCATTGCAGACGGTTTCACAGACACGGCACTCGCAGCAGGAGCTGCAGTGAAGACAGCGTGCGGCTTCGGCCACCGCCTGCTCCTCGGTTAGTCCCAGTTCCACTTCTTTAAAATCCCGCCGTCTTTCTGTCGCCTGCCGGCGGGACATTTCCTGTCGAACTTTTCGGGGAGTATCCTCGGAGATTTCCATATATTCTCCGGCGCCGCGAGCTTCATCAGGCAGCGCACCCCTCAAGGGAGATTCGCCGGTAAGATATTCGACGGCCCGTGCAGCGGCCCGGCGGCCCTGTGACATAGAGCCTACCACTGTATCAGGTCCTGTCACTGCATCCCCTGCAGCAAAAATGCCCGCCTGTGAGGCTGAGAGGCGCGCATCCACATTAATCGTCCCGAACCGGCCCGTAATCAGCTCTTTTCCGAGCCCCGTACCTGACAGGGACGGCTGTTGTCCTATGCCGATAATTACAGTATCTGTCGGCCGGAAAAACTCTGAACCTTTGACCGGTTCCGGTCTTCTTCGTCCGCTTTCATCAACGGCGCCCTGCTTCATGCGGACCATATCCAGGCCGGTCACTCTTCCTCTTCCGGAAACAATCCGGACGGGCGCCACGAGGTATTCAATCTTTACCCCTTCCTCTTGCGCTCTCCGTATCTCTGACCCGTGTGCCGGCATATCGCTGCGCTTGCGGCGGTAGCAGATGGTGACGGATTTGGCTCCCAGCCGGATGGCGGACCGGGCCGCATCAATGGCGGAGTTACCGCCCCCGATGACAACCACATTGCCCCGGATGTTCGGCTTGCCGCCGGTGTTGAGTTTCTTCAGCATTTCCAGCGCGCCATATACACCCTTCGCATCTTCACCGGGAATATTGAGGCGGATGTCCCGGTGGGCCCCGGTGCACAGAAGGACAGCACGGAAACCCTGATCAATCAGATCTCTGATTGAGCGGACCGGCGTACCTGTGCGTATCTCTATACCGGCATCTTCAATGGCCTGTATTTCGGCATTCAGGACGGCACGGGGAAGTCTGAAGGCATTTATTCCCATCCGCAGTATTCCTCCCGCTTCGCGATGGGCCTCAAATATGGTTACGCTGAAACCCTCCCGGTTGAGGAAGTAAGCAGCCGCGAGACCGGCGGGACCACTGCCGACTACGGCCACTCTTTCCGGCCTTTCCGGCTTTTGAACATCCGGCAGCCAGGGTCGTCGCTCCGCCATTTCGCGATCGGCAAGAAAACGTTTGATACTGCAGATGGCTACCGCCTGGTCCAGCGAACTGCGGCGACAGGCATCCTCGCAGGGGTGGTGGCAGACACGCCCGCATATGCCCGGCAGGGGATTGTCTTGCCTGATGACATCAAGGGCCTCATCGAATCGGGAGGCTGCAGTCAGCGCCATATATGCCTGAACGTTCACGCCGAGGGGGCAACTTATTCTGCAGGGAGCGGGCTTGCGCTTATCTAAATCGAGGGCCCGGGAAGGGCAATAGGCCGGTGTTCTTCGCAGGGGAGGATGGCTCGAATCCTGAAGAGGACACACATCCATACAGCGCCCGCATCCGGTGCACAGGTCGTAGTCTACATATACTGGGTCTTGAGTGATGACGGCCCGATAGCCATCGGGACCCCGCTTGATGGCCTCGATGCGTGCATGGGTTAAAGCGGTAACCAGGGGATGCCGCGTTACCTGCAGGTACAGCGGGCGGAACTGGAAATCCAGGTCCTCAGGGTAATCCGTAAAGGGCGCGGTTCCCTCGGGGTGTTCCAGGAAGTGAATCGCTTTCGTGACCCAGACCAAGGGTAGGCCGGATTGCGAGAGGTCCTGTGCCACCTTAAGGGCGCCGTAACCGGAGCCTACCAGGAGAACGGCTTTTTTCAGGTTGCTGGTTGAGGAACTGCTATGCATCACTAATCTCTTGCCACCCTGCCCTGTTTTGCCCGGCTCTTAAGGGTAGACTTGCCGTATTCACTGCCGCGCTCGAAGGCCCGTGCATTTGTTTCTCGCGTTGGCGCCGGCACAGATGTCAGCACGGTTTTGCGCAAAGCCTCCGCGCTTACTAAATCATATACGGCAGCAAGAAATCCGAGCATGACGATATTCGCCATCATTTTATTGCCCAGCTCTTCGGCGAAGCGGGTCGCAGGTATATTGTATGCAGTGACATTTGATGAAATGTTTTTCGTCCGCACAAGATCCGATTCCAGAATCAGCATGCCGCCGTCACGCAGACTGCCGATATTCTTGGAATAGCCTTCCTGGCTTAGACAGATCAAGACGTGCGGCTCCTTTATATACGGGAAAAGGACTTCCTCTTCGCTGATAATTATCTGGGCCGAGCAGGCGCCGCCCCGGGCCTCCGGTCCGTAGGCCTGTGTCATGGTGGCAAATTTTCCATCGTAAAGCGTTGCTGCCGTTCCGAGGATCTCGCCAGCCATGATGACCCCCTGTCCACCGAAGCCCGTTATAAGAATGTGCTTTTCACTATTTATAATAGTATATCTCATCACCCTGCCTGATTTTCCGGCACGATCGTGCCTTCAGAGTTCGGCCAGTCCCCGATCCGATTCTTGCAGCTCAACTGATAGTTATCCATAAATGTCGACCTTTCCGTATCCACAAATTTTCCCACCACAATATTGTGGCCGAATTCTATGGGCGCCTCTTTCGGATCGATGTCGTTACGAATAAGGGAACGCTCATGATAGAACTTCAGGGTCTCCAGGGCAGTACCTATCTTGTTACGGCGCCCGAAGGAGGTAGGGCAGGGAGTCAGGATCTCGACGAACCCAAAACCGCGCTTCTGCATTGCTTCCGTGATGGAGTTCGTGAGTCTGCGGATATGCAAAGATGTCCAGCGTGCGACGTAAACCGCTCCGCATGCAGAAGCCAGATAACAGAAATTGAACGGTTCTTCCGGACAGCCCGTGACGCTTGTGGTAGTCTTGGCCCCGAAAGGCGTACTGGGAGCGAGTTGCCCGCCAGTCATCCCATAGTTAAGGTTGTTCACGCAGATAACGGTGATGTCAATGTTCCGCCGTGCCGCATGGATGAAATGATTGCCCCCTATTGCAAGCAAGTCGCCGTCACCGGAGATGACGATCACCTTCAGTTCCGGTTTCGCCAGCTTCAGGCCTGTGGCGAATGGCAGGGCACGGCCGTGCGTTGTGTGAAAGGAATCGAGCCGGATATATCCAGCCATCCGCGCGGTGCAGCCGATACCGGAAACTATGGCAGTCTTGTCCAAATCGTAGCCTGATTTCTGAATGGCCGCCATCACAGACCCGAAAACGGTGCCGATGCCGCACCCGGCGCACCAAATATGGGGGAGCCGCTCACTCCGTATTAATCCCTCCATGGGATGCTCGGGTACCGTCTTTTCTGCTTTTTTGGTCTTCATTTCCTCCCCTTTACAGAGTCTTCAATGGCGCTTAAAATGGTTGCAGGATGGATTATGGAGCCGCCAAGGTGGGACACCAAATGAACTGGACACGCGCCTCCGGCGCACCGCTGCAATTCAAGGACCATCTGGCCTGCGTTAATTTCAGGCATAATGAGGGCGCGAACCCGGCTGGCGACGTCTCTTATGAGTGTTTCCGGAAATGGCCATACCGTTTCCAGTTTGATAAGTCCCGCGCGTATGCCTGCGCTGCGCGCATCGCGCACGGCCTGTTTGGCCGACCGCGCACTGATCCCATAAGCAACTACGACGACGTCAGCATCATCGAGGCAGATATTTTCCGTCCGGATAATCTTGTCCCTGTTGTTTACGATTTTCCCGATCAGGCGATTGACCATCTGCGCCTGTGTCTTCTCGTCCATTCCCGGATAGCCGCGCTCATCATGCGTCAGACCTGTAATGTGGATCCTGTAGCCGTCCCCGCAGTTGGCCATAGGTGCGACCCCGTCCGGATCGGGGTGATAGGGTAGATAATGCCGCGGAGGTACCTTGGGTTTCCGCCGCCCGACAATCTCTATTTCCTCCCTCCGTGGAATGACCACTCGCTCGTTCATGTGGCCGACTACCTCATCGGCCATGATCATGACTGGGAGGCGGTACTGTTCGCTGAGGTTGAATGCGCGGATGGTCAAGTCAAACATCTCCTGGGGACTGGATGGAGCAAGCGCAATGACCTCGTAATGGCCATGTGATCCCCAGCGGGCCTGCATCATATCTCCCTGCCCCACGAGCGTTGGGAGTCCCGTAGAAGGCCCCGCCCTCTGCACATTACAGATCACACACGGTGTCTCCGTACAGATTCCGAGACCGATATTTTCCATCATCAGGGAAAAACCCGGACCCGACGTGCTGGTCATGGCCTTCACGCCTCCCCAGCTTGCACCCAAGATAGCCGACATGGATGCAATTTCGTCTTCCATTTGTATAAATATGCCGCCGAGATTCGGAAGCCTCCGGGACATACGCTCTGCAATCTCCGTTGCCGGGGTAATCGGATACCCTGCGAAAAAACGGCAGCCCGCAGCGAGAGCGCCCTCACAGCAGGCATAGTCACCGTTCATAAAATAGGTCCCCGTCATTACAGCCTTGTCAGCCATGCGCCTCACCCCGAATAATAGATACTTCTTCAACTGACATAAAGTAAGCTCCCTTTTCCTTACTTGTTCTTCTTTCGAGACCGGGCGCTCTGACCCTGTGCTGCTTCAGTAGTTTCTATAGAGAATATTGCGAATTCCGGACAGAGGGCTTCGCAGAAATGGCAGTTGACACATTTTGACTCGTCTATGATTGCAGGTGTATGATAGCCTTTTGCATTAAATGCCTGAGACATGGCAAGCACATCGCGCGGACAGTATGCGACGCAGAATCCGCAACCTTTGCATCGCTCCTCGATAATGATTACCTTCCCCCTGCTCGCCCTGATGCTCTCCAGATCGAGGGGTTTTCTCCAGTATTTCATGCGGCAATGCCTCTCCTCAGTTTCATGCCCTTCACGGATTTGACGAATGAAAAGGATTTATATATGAGAAATAACTGTGTATGTCAATAGCGCATGTACGCATAACTCTATGCCGTAATATCCAGAAGATACGAATACACAGTCGGAACACTTATCAAGTTACACCGCGAGCGAAGAACGTGTTAGTATAACACAGCATGCTCTTGCTTGGCAGGAGATGTATTTTTCGTCATTTCCTGATATAATCATCGATAATGCTTACCATGAAAATCTTGAGCACTGCGGATCATTTTGGTCACGTTTTCAGGAGATTAATGTGCAGCGAGGGAAGGAGGGTTATGATGGATACATATCATATTTGCATCGGCGGATCGTTTCAAAAAACAGACAAGATTCTGAAAGTCACCAACCCATATAACAATGAAGTCATTGCTGAGACATATTTGGGCCGCGAAACTGATCTGGAAGAAGCCATCTCAAAAGCTCAGTCGGCGGAAAATGTCATGAAGGCACTAAGCTCTTTCGAGCGATTTGAGATTCTCAGGTACATTGCCAATACCCTTATGCAGAGGAAAGACCGTTTATCGAGGCTGCTGGCACAGGAGTCGGGAAAACCTCTGATATATGCAGGCGCCGAAATTGACCGTTCCAGCCAGACTTTTCTCATCGCGGCGGAAGAATCCAAGAGGCTTCCCAGGGAGTATCTGAGCCTTGACTGGACTCCTGGCGGGAAAGACAAGGAAGGGCTCGTAAAATATTTTCCCGTGGGACTCGTGGCAGGCATCTCTCCTTTTAACTTCCCGATGAATCTGGCGGCCCACAAGATCGCACCGGCCATAGCAGCCGGTTGTCCCATCATAGTGAAACCGGCATCGGCAACGCCGCTTTCCACACTGGAACTAGCAAATATTATCGACGAGACTTCCTTGCCGAAAGGGGCGCTGTCCATTATTCCGATGGATCGAACGACGGGAATGAAGCTTGTGACTGATGAGAGGTTCAAGCTTCTGACCTTCACAGGTTCACCAGAGGTGGGATGGAGGATGAAGAAAGATGCGGGCAAGAAAAAAGTGGTCCTCGAACTTGGCGGGAATGCCGGCGTCATCGTATGCGAAAGCGCCGATATCGACTTTGCCGTGAAAAGGTGCCTTTTCGGCGGTTTTGCCTACTCAGGACAGATCTGCATTCATGCCCAGCGGATATTTGTGGAAAGAAGGATTTTTGATGAATTTCTGGAGAAATTCGTCGTGAGCGCACAGAGCTTAAGATTCGGCGACCCTCTCAAGCAGGAAACACAGATCTCTGTCATGATCGATGAACCGAATGCGAAACGAGTCGAAAACTGGATAAAAGAGGCAGCAAGCGGCGGTGCACAGATTGTCTGCGGCGGTAAGAGAGAGGGTGCATTTTGTGATCCAACAGTGCTCACAAACACGAAGCGATCGATGAAGGTCAACTGTCTCGAAGTATTTGGGCCGGTGGTTACCATAGAACCCTATACAACGATTCAAGAGGCAGTCCACATGGTAAACGATACGAACTTCGGCTTACAGGCTGGAATCTTCACCCATAACATGAATGAAATAAACTATGCGTTCATAAACCTGGAAGTCGGAGGCGTCGTTGTCAATGACGTTCCTACGTTCCGCGTAGATCACATGCCCTATGGGGGAATAAAGGATTCAGGCCTGGGGAGGGAAGGCCTCAAATATGCTATCCTGGATATGATGGAGCCGAAGATACTGGTTACGGATAATCGTTAAAATAAAACCCCCCTCGCTTGGGAGACTGTATCAATCACTGTTTGTTGCAGCGAATAACCAAAAGGGGTGTGTTAGGCTCCTATTGATTCGGTCGTTTCACTCACTCGCAGTGAGATTGCGATGCAGCCTCACGAGGGGGATTATATTTCATACTTTTTTTATTTAGCTGACGCCTGGTAGTGTTCTTCTATCAACCTGGCCAGGTCAAGGCCCGTCATGGTCTTCATCTGTTCGAAGAAGGAGTTGACCGAGCCCGCCAGGTTCCCCACCAGGTGGGGGA